>Ga0209918_1001657_pt1 | contig 11580 bp, 8 predicted proteins | sample SalPonD_shore_MG_FD_185712 | JGI IMG/M metagenome (GOLD analysis project Ga0209918, IMG submission 185712) | Salt pond soil microbial communities from South San Francisco under conditions of wetland restoration - Salt Pond MetaG... | ecosystem: Environmental > Aquatic > Marine > Intertidal zone >...
TCATCGCGCATCCGGCCACGGGCGATTAGCTCAGCGGGAGAGCGCTGCCTTCACACGGCAGAGGTCGCTGGTTCGACCCCAGCATCGCCCACCAGATTCCCCCCGCCACCCCACCGCCTTCGTGGTCGTGAGCTGCGCGGAGCCAGCACGGCCTATACTGCAGCGATGGGCAGCGACGCCCCCTTCAAGAATTCGATGCCGGACGACACGGGTGACACCGCCCGGGCCCGGGGCGGCCCGCCGATGGTCGAGGTGGTCATAGAAATCCCGCGCTGGAGCTTCGTCAAGAGGGGCTCGAGCGGGCGGATCGACTTCCTGTCACCGCTGCCCTGCCCGTTCAACTACGGATCCGTGCCCGACCGGAACGGGCTCGAGGGCGACCTGCTCGACGCTGTCGTGCTCGGCCCGCGCCTGCCTCAAGGCGCCCGCATACGGCTTCCGGCCCGCGGTGCCGTCGGTGTCGCGGAACGCGGGTACTACGATGACAAGCTGATCTGCAGCGCACAGCCGCTGACGCAAGCGGCGCGCTGTCGGGTGCTGCGGTTCTTCCGGCTGTACAGCCGCGCCAAGCGGCTGCTCAACGGCCTGCGCGGTCGGGCCCTCGACGGCCATTGCGCGGGCTGGGGCGACGCCCGGGTGGCACTCGCGCGAGCACCCGTCCGGGACGAGCGCTGGACCGGGCCGCGAGTGCCGTTCTAGCCCGGATATTGCACCCACAAAGACGGCGAAGCCGGTATAATTCCCCTGCGATCAAACAGTTAAATCGGGAATCAACCGGACTTCGCCGATGCCAGATTGTACTGCGGATGGATTGATGCTGTCAGGCCTGGGTCGCCGGGTCGTCGAAGCGACTTTCGACGGTGGCGCGATCACCTCGGATGGTGGTGCCCTGTTGCTGCGCGAAGCGGAACGACGAACGGGTCTGCTGGAACAGCTCAGCCGGGGACTGGTCGACGACCGCGATCCGCGCTATATCGATCACTCGCTGCTGGCGTTGCTGCGCCAGCGCGTGTTCGGGGCTGCACTCGGTCATTGCGATCTCAACGATCACGATGCGCTGCGCGGTGATCCCGCGTTCCAGACGGCGGTGTCGCGCGTCGAGCCGCTGGCTTCGGCGTCGACGCTGTGCCGCTTCGAGCAGAGCGCGGACACGCGCTTCGCATGGGCGGCGCACCGGGCGCTGTTCGAGCGCTTCTGTGCATCGTTCGAGACGCCGCCGACGCGTCTGACGCTGGACTTCGATGCCACTGATGACCCGGTGTACGGCGGGCAGATCGGACACCACTTCCACTCGTTCTACGATGGCCACTGCTTTCTGCCGCTGTACGTGTTCTGCGCCGATCAGCTGCTGGTGAGCTACCTGCGCCCTTCGTATCGCCATGGGGCCCACCACGCGGCCGCGATCCTGCGCCTGCTGGTGCATGCGCTGCGCGAGCGCTTCCCGGGGGTGGAGATCGTGCTGCGCGCCGATGCCGGCTTCTGCACCCCGCGCATCCTGCACGCCTGCCAGCGCCTGGGCATCGACTACATCCTGGGCTTTGCCACCAACGACCGGCTCAAGCGCATCACCGCCCCGCTGCTCGACGCCGCCGAACGCGAGTACCGCGCATGGGAGCGCCCCGTGCGCCACTTCCATGAGCAGGACTACCGGGCGCGCTCGTGGAAGCACAGCAGCCGGCTGCTGATCAAGGCCGAGCACAACGGCGTCGGGCGCAACGCACGGTTCGTGATCACCGGCCTCGCCGGCGATCCGCAGGAACTCTACGACGAGGTCTACTGCGCCCGTGGCGACATGGAGAACCAGATCAAGGAACAGCAGCTCGACCTCTATGCCGATCGCACCAGCGCCCACCAATGGTGGGCCAACCAGATGCGCGTGCTGATCGCCGCACTGGCCTACACCCTGATCCAGGCGATCCGCTCGATCGCGCTCGCCGGTACCGACTTCGCCCGCGCCACCGCCGCCACCATCCGCCTGCACCTGCTGAAAATCGGGGCAATCGTGTGGCGCAACACCCGCCGCGTGCGCCTCGATCTGTCCAGCCACTATCCGCACCGCGAGTTGCTGGCGCTCGCCATCCATCGACTGCGACCCGGATAACCTGATGCGAGTGCTGCCCCGGCACGATGACAAACAATGGGGGTAAGGGGGCGTGTGTCCGAAAAACCGCTTGCGCGGTTCGTTCGATCCTTCGCAACCCGCCAGCGTCCGTTGAAGTCATGGCAACCGGCCGATCACGCTCGTTCGTCACGATGGGTGCAATATCCGGGCTAGTGTCCCCCGACAGAAGTTCGTCAGGTGCCCGTGCGCCAGACGCCCCGTTTGTCATGGATTGCCGCGGTCGCTTCGCTCCCTCGCAATTGTCTGTTAGGGATTTGGTATAGAGGTGGTATCCCGACCTGGTCGGGAGGCCGGGGTCGGGGTGGCCACCCCGACCCCGGCGCGGGCGAAGCGGCCGTCTCGCAATCGGTTGACCACCGTCGTCATCGGGGTCCTTCGCCCGCTTTCCCGTTCGCTTGATGAGTTGACTGGGCCGGCGGCGCTGCGCGCCGCGACGCCCGCAGACAATCCCAAGCATCGAGGAGGGTAATCCACCGTGAGTGATCCGACCACTGCCGGGGTGCACGTCGTCGGCTGCGATGTCGGCCAGGCCAGCATCGTCGCGTTCGACAGCCGCACCCGCCGCCACACCACCGTGGCCAACGAACCATCGGCGCTCGCTGCCTTCGTCGCCACGCTGCCGCCCGGGGCACTGCTGGTGTGCGAGGCGACCGGCGGTCACGAGGCGGCGCTGCTCGCCACCGCGCCGACGCGCGCAAGGTCAAGGCCTTCATCCGTTCGCTCGGGCGCCTCGCCAAGACCGACCGCATCGACGCCGAAGGGCTCACCCGCTACGGCCAGGAACGCGCCGCCCACCGGCGTCGCCTCACCGCGCCCACCACCGCGCCCACCAGCGCGCCACTGCGCCCCCACCTCGAGCCCCTGCTCGCACAGCTCGCCGACACCATCGCCGCGATCGACGCTGAGATCGAGACCGTGCTCGCCGGCGCCGCGGAACTGCGTCGGCGCCGCGAACTCATCCAGACCATGCCCGGCTGCGGCCGCGTCGCCGCTACCGCCCTGGTCGCCTTGCTCCCCGAGTTCGGCCACGTCGAGCGCAAGGCCATCGCCTCGCTCGCCGGCCTCGCCCCGCACCCGCGCCAGAGCGGCCAGGCCGATCGCTACCGCCGGGTGCGCGGCGGGCGCTCCGAGCTGCGCCGCCTGCTGTTCATGGCCGCGCTCAGCGCCAGCCGCCATCACCCCGGCCTGCGCGCCTTCTACCAAGGCCTCGTCGACCGCGGCAAGAAGAAGATCGTCGCCATCACCGCCGTGATGCGAAAGCTCCTCACCATCCTCAATGCCCAACTGCGCGACGCCATGCGCGAGACCGCCTTGGCCACCGCATGAACTGAGTTGATGACCGCGTCGCAGGGGGCGGACGGTCAGCCCAGCAGCGACCCGCGTTTTCCCGACACGGTCATCGCGAGGCCGGCGCCAGCCGGCCGTGGCGATCCACGCCGGGCAGTGGCGGTGTGTCGTCACGCTTGGGCCCATGACGGCTCGCAACGTCGACGGTCCGTGGATTGGCGTTCTCCGGAGCGATCCGTGGACAATGCGATAAGACTCCACGCCGCGCCACCTGCCCGATCCTCGAGCCTGCACGTGACACGGCGACCGGCGCCGAAGGCTCGCGCCGGGACCCGCGAGGCCCGATCGGCCGACGCTACCGTTTCACGCCTTCCACGATGAGGAAGTCGGAACTCTCCACCGCCTCCACGCCGGGAATGCGGCTGGTGTGATACGGCATCCGATCGACCTCGGCGAATCCGCTCTTCTCGAACATTTCCACGAGCTGGACCTGGTCGAAGTTCCACTTGTGCGTGTGTCCCATCGAACCTAGGAAGATCCGACGCGTACAGATCTCGTCGAAATACATCTGCACGTGCTCACGCAGCGCCTGTCCGTTGCGCTCCCCCGCGGGCCTGGCCATTTCCTGCTCGTACAACTCGAGATATCGCCCCCAGAAGGTCGGACCGTCCGGCACGCACACCCGCAGGACCCCGCCCGGCTTCAGCACGCGATGGCACTCGCGCGTCAGCTCGAAGGCGTCCTCGTACTCGAAATGCTCCCACAGCTCCCCGGCATAAATGCACGCCACCTCGTTGTCCGCATACGGCAGTCCCTTGAAGAGGTTGTGGTAGGTCGTGTCGCGATTGAACTCCGTGGGGGGAATGACCCGCAGCCGCACGAGTAGGGAATCGAGCCAGTTGACCCGGCTTGCCAGGAACGCCCGATTGCTGCCGTCGACGTTGACCCATCCCGGTGGCTGAACGTGACCGCATCCGAGATTGAGCCTCGGTCCGTCGACCAGTCGGAACCCCGTCGTATCCATTCCATCCGTCTCCCTGCCTGTCGCGTGCGCGACGTGTATCACCCATCGTGGAGTGCACTGTGCGAGCGGTGGTCGCCGAGGAACCGCCACCGACCATTCGGCGTCTGTCGGCCGATCCTGGCGGCGGGGCGACGCCCGCCCGTGCACGCGGCCCCCGGCCGCCGTCCGGGTGCCGCACGGGACGCTCCCGAGGCGTCGCGCGTCATCGAAGTATAGAGCCTCGACATGCAGTGCACAGCCGGAAAACAAGGCGGCGACGAAACCGCACCGGTGCGGGCGCCTTCCCCGTGCGATGGCGCCTCGCAGCCCGCGAGTGCCGGCCCGCTGCCGGGGACCCGGCGGTCAGGATGGAATCGATCGGCTAGCCCGGCGTACGGCCCCCGCACGGGCGCCGGCGTCGAGAGGGGGCGGCAACTCCGTGCCGCCGGAAGCGGCCCGGCCGCGTGCAGCGGCCGGGCCTGTGCACCCGCCTCAGGGAGTCCGCTCGAAGGCGCCGATATCGGGCGCGGCCCCTGCCGTGGTCCGGTCACGCCGGCCGACCGGATGCACGTACTCCGCATCCGGCTCGAGGGAGTAACCGTCCCCATTTCCGGCCGAAGCGGCCTGGTCGATGGCGCCGGTGGCGGACGACGTCAGGTGATAGTCGAAGCCGGTCCGGTTCGCGAAACCCGGATCGCCGGTCGTCACAAGGTTGGACGTCTGCGTCGCACCGCCCGCGCCCACGCTTCCGCCGCCGGCCAGGATGTTGTCCACCAGCACGACCTGGGCCGTACCGCCCGCGACGCTGAAGAACTGGCCCGAGCCGCGGTCGTTGACCAGGGTATTGTGCGACACGAAAAGATCGTGCGTGCGGCCACTCGAGAGACCCTCGGCCCCATAGCTGACCATCGTGCTGTTGTCGCCGTTGGGACCTTGCTGAATGACGTTGCCGACCAGGTACGTCAGGCCGCCGTTCGGGACGTCGACCTGGTAGCTGGCGGTCCCGCTGTTCTCGTCCATGATCCGGTTGTAGAGGATATAGTTGACGGGCGCGCGCGTCTTCAGGTTGTGCCCGATGACGGCATGGTGCGAGTAGTTGTAACGGAAGATCAGCGAGCCGCCACCGCCATCGACGTAGATGTTGTGCGTGCGCCCAGTCTCGCCGAGGCCGTTGTGGTCGAACTCGGTGTGCTCGATGAGCATGCCGCGGCCGTACGCGCCGCCGAGGATGCCGTTCTCGTTGTCGTGGAAGTAGCCGTTGCACACGGTGAAGTCGGCGCCCTGGTTGCGGATCCCCGCCCCGTTCTGGTCCGGCACCGCGGCGCCCGAGAACTCGATGCTCTCCGCCGTGAAGCCGCTGCCCTTGACCACCCAGATGCCCTGGCCGTTCCCCTGGTCGCTGCCGTCGTACGGGATCTCCCGGGTGGCCTCCATGTGCGCGCGGCCGCCGACGCCGCGCACCGTCAGGTCATTCTGGCGCCAGACCGCGATGTCATCCTGGTACGTGCCCGCGTCGACCTCGATGACGTCGCCGTTGCTCGCCGCGGTGGACGCCGCCTGCAAGGTCTTGATGCTGCGCGTGGGCCCCACGTGCAGGACGTTCGCCGCGTCGAGGTCGTGACGCAGCGACCCGGCCGGAAGATCGACCGTCGCGGTATGCGTGAACGCGAGATCGTCGCTCCTGGAGGGGTCGTCGTCGCCGGCCCGGGTCGTGAGGGCGAGTGTGTACCGGCCCGCCGGGAGGGAGCCGCTCGCGTATGACCACGTGCAGGCATTGCTGGCCTCGTCGACGGGCAGGATCACCGTCGGCTCGGCAGCGGTTCCGTCCACGTCGTCGGGCGTCACCGATCCGGCGAAGACGTAGATCGCGTTGCTGCCGCGCCGGTCGACCAGGCTGCTGTCGACCGCGCCCGTGATCGTGCCGCTCGTGCCCGCGGGCGGTGTCACGTTCACCGTCAGCCGATCCTCGGCGCTACCGCCCGGCCCGTCGCAGCTCAGCGTGAACAGGGTATCGACGTTGAGCGGGCCAACCTGCGCCGTGCCGCCGGCGGCGTCACGCTGGCCGGACCAGCCCCCACCGGCCCGGCAGGACGAGGCGTTGCTCACCTGCCATTCGAGGGTCGTGCTGGCACCCGCGACCACGGAATCGGGGCTTGCACTGAGAGCGACAGAGGGAGCTGCCCCCTCGCCGCCGGTGCTTCCCGAGGTGTCGGCGGTGCCACCGGAAAGGCCACTCCCGCCGCCGCACGCGACGGCGGTGAACAGGGACAGGCCAGCGAGGCAGATGACGGTACGCAGGGACATGGGCAACCTCCGCGGTCACGGGCGCGGCCGCCCTGGGCCGCGACGATACGGGGAGGCATGGTCGCGGCCCGGGCGGGGGTGCCTGCCGCGGCGTGGACTCCGTGCCATCGACGATGCCGGACGGCTGCGGGCGCACGGCGGCCGGAAACTCGTCCGGCCGGCCGCCCCGCATGGCGCGCCTCATCGTCCTGGCGGCGGTGTCCGCCCTCCCCCCGGTATTCAAGGATGAACAATCAGCAGGCTGCTAGCTACGCCGGTGGCGACCGGGTGTCAAACCGGATCCCCGGGAATGTGACACAGATCACGGTCGGGCCGCCGCGGCTCAGGTGTCGAATCCGTGCGGGTTGTTCGACTGCCAGCGCCAGGCATCTTCGCAGATGCGGTCGATACCGAATTCGGCCCGCCAGCCCAGCACGCGGGCGGCGAGCGAGGGGGCCGCGTAGCACTCGGCGACATCCCCCGGGCGGCGATCGACGACGCGATACGGAAGCTCGCGGCCGACAGCCCGCTCGAATGCGTCCAGCACCTCGAGCACCGAGTAGCCGCGCCCGGTCCCGAGATTGACGGTCAGCACGCCGCCGTCGGCGTAGGCGCCTCCCGCATCCAGCAGCCGCTCGAGCGCAGCGACATGCCCGCGGGCCAAGTCCATGATGTGGATGTAGTCGCGCACGCCCGTGCCGTCGGGCGTGGGGTAGTCGCCGCCGAACACGCGCAGGTACGGCAGGTCGCCGACGGCCACGCGCGCGATGTAGGGCAGGAGGTTGTTCGGGATGCTCTTCGGCGACTCGCCTATGCGGCCGCCCGGGTGCGCCCCTCCCGGATTGAAGTATCGCAGCAGGCCCACGCGCAGCGCCGGCCACGCGACCTGGAGATCCGCCAGGATCTGCTCGCTCATCAACTTCGTGCGGCCGTAGGGATTCACCGCCGACAACGGCGCATCCTCGCCGATGGGGACCTCGTCCGGCACCCCGTACACCGTCGCCGAGGAACTGAAGACGATGGTCCGGACCTGTGCCGCGCGCATCGACTGACACAGGGTCACCGTACCGCCGACGTTGTTGTCGAAGTAGGCCAGCGGGTCCTCGACCGATTCGCCAACGGCCTTGAGTGCCGCGAAATGGAGCACCGCGTCCACGGGAGATTCGGCGAGGATGCCATCGAGGCGTGCACGGTCGCGGATGTCCGCCTCGTGGAAGGCGAGCGGCCGACCGGCGATTTCCTCGACGCGCCGCAACGCTTCCCGCGATCCATTCACGAGGCTGTCGACCACGACCACGTCGTAGTCGTTCTCCAGCAGGGCCACACACGTATGGCTGCCGACGTACCCCGCACCCCCGGTTACCAGTACCCGCACGCTCGCACTCCCCCCCGCTCTGATGTCACGCCCCGTCGGGATCTGCCGGCCATGCGTTCGCCCGCATCGTCCCGACCCGGATTGTACGCGGTCGCCGGACGCGGCCGAACCGCGTCATGACCGATCCCGGGACGTGGAGGCCGCGGCGGAGTAGACTGATTGCTCGGCTAGACTCGCCACGAGGGCGACAGTATCGACGGAATCCGCCGAGCCTGCGGTTGCGCGGGCCTGCGCGGCCGGGGACGACCTGCCCGACCGCGAGCCGTGCACGAGCCCGGTCGTTTCCGGCGCGTTCCCGGATACACTTGGCGTATGGAACCGTTCAAGCTGTACATCGTGGGCCGCGAGCGGCGTCGCCGCGACGTGAAGCCGGCGACCGAACGTCGCGGATCGGCCAACGCCATGGCGCAGCGATTCGTCGGCGTCCGCGGGCGCACGGTCAGCCGTCGGCACGCCGAGGTGTACATCGTCGGCAACCGCATCTACGTCCGTGACCTCGGCTCGAAGAACGGGACGTTCGTCGTCCGGGACGGGGACAAGATCCGCCTCGACGAAGGCTACGTCGAGCCGGGGCAAACCATGTACTTCGGGCAGATCGCATACCCGGTGGACGAGCTCATGGCGGCGACCGGCGTCCCGGACGCGGAGGCAAGCCCGCAGACCCCGTCGCGGACCACTCCCGCTGGCACTGGGTGACGAGGCCGGCCGGCGCTCGCACGCCCCGGCGTGTGCCGCTGCCTACGGGGCGGGCAGTCCCAGCGTGGAGTCGTCGAGCAGCAGCACCCAGTCGTTGCCGTCCGGCGAGCCGAGGCTGAACCCTCCGACGCCGACCGTCTGCGTGCCGTCGTCGCGCGTCGCCCCGGTGCGCACGTTGTACCAACGCACGTCGTAGCTCCCCGCCGTCAGTTTCGAGCCGTCGATCTGCAGCGTGCAGCCCGACGGACAGTACGCGACCAGCATCCGGCTCCCGTGGAGCACCGGCACGAAGTCCTGGTCGAGCGCGCTGCCCCAGCCGCCGGTCACGACGGCGTGATCCCAGTCGGGACTCATCGCGGCGAGGTCGCGTGCCGCGGTCAGCCGCGCCACGTACGGCAGGTACTGCGCCCCCAGGCTGTCGAGGTCCGACTGCCAGCCGCCACCGAAGTACCAGGTCGGCGAGTTGCCGTACATGTGCCCCACGCCACCACCGAGCGTCGCCTGGTACATCTCCACCCGCAGCCCGTGATCGTCGGGACCCTCGCCGCCGTACTTCGACTCGATGAGGAAGGTCGGCATCACGGCCTGACTGTAGCTGTGGTGGATCTCGGCCGGCACGTTGCCACTGTCCGAGTACGTGGCGTTGATGTCCAGCCAGGGCTCGCTGTAATCGTCGACCGAGGACCGGTTGCGCTGGCTGTGCGCCGTCATCAGGTGGTTCGGGTCCGCCGCCTTGATCGCGTTCGCGAGCGCATTGATCTCGGGCGTCAGGTCATCGCCGCTGACACTCGGCGGCGCGTCTCCACCCATGCTCCAGATGATGTTCGGGTAGTCGCGGTAGCGCGTGCCGACGAACGTGCCGTAGGTCGCCATCCGCTGGGTGCCGTTGTCGCCGATCTCGTTCGCCCAGCCCTCGCTGCCGTGGCCGTAGCCCACGTACGCCGGGAACGCCAGCACCGTGATCCCGTAGCGATACGCCTCGCGGACGATCCAGTCGACGTGCTGCCAGTACGCCTCGTTCGGCTTCGTGAAGTCCAGAGAGCCGCTCGACAGCGTGGCCGTGAACGGCACGTCGCCGTTCGCATTCTTCCACGGTGGCGACTGGTCACTGAACTCGTGCTCGACCAGGTTGGCCAGCACCACGTTCACGCCCTTCGCGTGTCGGTCCGACAGGTACGTGGTCGCATCCGCCCGGCCGAGCTGCACCATCAGCGACCACGGCGAATCGCCGTTGATGTACCACGACTTGCCGTCCGCATCGCGCAGGTGACGACCGTCCGGCGAAACCGACAGACCGTATGCCGCGCCGGGCGACGGCTGGGTCGTGTTCCAGGCGACGATCGTGTCGCTGTTGACATCGCGGATCGTGGCCGACTCGTTGACCGCCTGGTTGTGACCGACGGTGAGTGTGTTGTTCGACAGGCTGATGTCCGACGGGGCCTGCACCAGGGTGAACGGCGCCACCCCGTAGTTCGTCAGGTCCACGATGGTGTCCGCATCGCCGACGGTGGCGAACACCACCGGACCGTACGACGCGGCGACCACCGTGCCGCCGCCCGAGCCGCCGCCGGACACCGGTGTCACCGTCACCGTGAGCTGGTCCGTGCCGCTGCCGCCCGGCCCGTCGCAGCTCAGCGTGAACTGCGTATCCGCGTTCAGCGGCCCGACCTGCGCCGAGCCGCCCGAGGCGTCGCGCGTGCCCGACCATCCGCCGCCCGCCTGGCAGGAGGTGGCATCGCTCACCGTCCACTGCAGCGTCGTCGTCGAGCCGGCCGTCACGGTGTCGGGGTCGGCGCTGAGCGTGACAACCGGCGCCGGGCTGCTCGTCACCGTCACCGTGAGCTGGTCCGTGCCGCTTCCACCCGGCCCGTCGCAGCTCAGCGTGAACTGCGTATCCGCGTTCAGCGGCCCGACCTGCGCCGAGCCGCCCGAGGCGTCGCGCGTGCCCGACCATCCGCCGCCCGCCTGGCAGGAGGTGGCATCGCTCACCGTCCACTGCAGCGTCGTCGTCGAGCCGGCCGTCACGGTGTCGGGGTCGGCGCTGAGCGTGACGACCGGCGCCGGGCTGCCACCGCCGGACACCGGTGTCACCGTCACCGTGAGCTGGTCCGTGCCGCTGCCGCCCGGCCCGTCGCAGCTCAGCGTGAACTGGGTATCCGCGTCCAGCGGACCGACCTGTGCCGAGCCGCCCGAGGCGTCGCGCGTGCCCGACCATCCGCCGCCCGCCTGGCAGGAGGTGGCATCGCTCACGGTCCACTGCAGCGTGGTCGTCGAGCCGGCCGTCACGGTGTCGGGATTGGCGCTGAGCGTGACGACCGGCGCCGGGCCGCTGCCACCACTACCACCGCTGCTGCTGCTGCCGCCGCTGCCCGAGTCGGTACTCGCACCGCCACAGCCGACCAGGGTGGACAGGAGAAGGCACAGCACCAGCCCCACAAGGACCCGGAGCCCACACCGCGACACAGGCCAGGCATGCCACCTTTCCCATCGCGAAGGCGTCGGCCATACAGCCCGGGTGTCACGCATCGTCAGCGATACCATCGGATCTGCCTCCGGAGGCTGTGGCAGAAGCCAATAAATATAGTCATCCGCGCACTGCGGAACCGCCACGCACGTCACATTTCCGGGGACGGCAACCGCGATCGGCGCCAGCCCGACTACATTGAGACCGTGCAAAAACCCGCGCGCCCGGCGTGTGCCGCTGCCTACGGGGCGGGCAGTCCCAGCGTGGAGTCGTCGAGCAGCAGCACCCAGTCGTTGCCGTCCGGCGAGCCGAGGCTGAACCCTCCGACGCCGACCGTCTGCGTGCCGTCG
>Ga0209918_1001662_pt1 | contig 11557 bp, 7 predicted proteins | sample SalPonD_shore_MG_FD_185712 | JGI IMG/M metagenome (GOLD analysis project Ga0209918, IMG submission 185712) | Salt pond soil microbial communities from South San Francisco under conditions of wetland restoration - Salt Pond MetaG... | ecosystem: Environmental > Aquatic > Marine > Intertidal zone >...
CATGGGCTTGAGATCGTAAAACCGAGAGATACGTTTCAAATCCTCCCGGGTGGCGTCTTTGGGGATACGGGGCCGAAACACATCCTGCTCAACTCCATAAAGCCATTCGGCAAATAACATCTGGAACACCCCTCCCCGAAACCAGTTCCCTTGCTCATGGAATTGGCCAACCCTTCCTATCCCCGCGCCATAGCCCATCGGAACCATGGCATCGGCGGCATTATCCAATGAAGCTGCAGCTAATTGCCACTCAGCAGAAGAAGAACAGCCCCGGAGACCAATTTTCCCGTTAGACCAGGATTGGTTTCGCATCCATTTGAACATATCCGATGCATCGGTCAACGGGACACCCAGGATATCCCAGTCGCCCTGGGAAAAATAACGACCACGCTCGTTCTGGACCACATAAGCGTAGCCATGTTTGATGGCGTCGTAGGCACGCCTTGCGATTCCGGTTTGCCGCACGGCGCTCTTAAATCCAACATCGGAATTGCCCTTCCCGCTGCCTCTAACCCAACGGTTGAAGTTATAAGGAGTCCGGGAAAAGATAATAGGCACTTTTTTGTCAGTCTTGGGCCGGTAGATGTTTGTGGAAAGCTTCGTACCGTCCCGCATCGGAACCATCATTTTTCGCTGGACGATAGCTGAATCCCGCAGCTTTTGGAAAATGTCTTTTTGATCCTGCGCTACCGTTCGATCCACGAAACAAAAAATGAGTGAAAATAATAGAAGAGTCGTCAGCTTTTTCATAGTTGTAAATTTTAATTATCCCGAATAATGTCCCACCACTATTCTTTATTTTTTAAGATAGGTTAATACATAGCCGTTCCCCATTGGCTTTCGATCAGTATCGTTCTTTTGAACTGTAATGTCAAAATAGGCGGCTAGTGGGATTCATCTAAACTCAAGTATCTCCTTCCCCTTCGCTCTATTTCTATTACATTCCATTGTATCATTATTCACAAGAGAAATAACAGAGAATGACAGCAGCAGATAACGCCGAAAATCTAAATGTACGTTTAAAACCAGTATATCAAGAGATATTAAAATGAATTCAAATGTAAAAAAACACGGCTTGAATTAGACATAATGTAATCCATTTTGTATCGTTAATAATAGTCGAAATGAGCCAATAAAAAGATCATTAGAATAAATGGCTAAGAAAATTATAGATACAAACCCTCATCTTCGGACTAGGAAAGATAGGAGAGAAAGGGTTGCAAAATCCCAGTCCGTGTCTCATAAAATTGAAGGTATTAACGTTTCTCCTTCCAAAATTAAACGTATGTTAAAAGACAAAAATGGTTCAATTGGGAGGAAATAACTCTCTAACTAATTGAATCATTGGCTCGTAATCCTCTTGAGTTGCTGCTTGCACACCGGCTATATATCTTTCCCGCATTTCCCCGCCTTTGCTAACTGGCTCCATATCAATTTCATCATAGCCCTGTTTATAAGACATAAGGTTAGCTAAAATACGCATTGTTCGGCCGTTACCATCTCTGAATGGATGAATGAATAATAACTCAGCATGAACTAACCCTATGTCATGAATTAGTTGTTCTCTACTATCATATTTGTGAGGCAAGTTAAGTAATACTTTCTGCTCAAAATTTTGCATAGCTCGGGGAATAACATGAGCTGCAGCAAAGAAAAAGTCTCCCTTGGACATATTTACACCACGATATTCTCCGGCAAATTCATAAAGATGAGATAAAGCCCGTCGATGAATATCACGGATATAAGCAACATTAAATGCGGTTTCATCCGTCAATTCTTCTATGAGTTCCAATTCTGCATTCGCAAAGCCTTCCGCTTCGGCTTCACCTAATTCTTCTTTATCCGTAATACCAAGTTTATTCGGGAGAATCCCTCCTCCTTCCTCACCATCAGGTATTTGATATTTTCCTAAATCAGAATTCACAAGTCCAATATAGTAAAATCAAGCTACCAAGAACATCTTCCCCTTCGCTCTATTTTTATTACATTCCATTTCATCATTATTCACAAGGAATATAAAGTATGACGATAGCAGAATACGTTGCCAATATTAACCAACGTTTTAAGACGGGGATATCAAGGGAACACAGCTACCGGGGCGATCTGCAAACGCTGCTGGAATCGATGCTGGATAATGTGCTGGTGACCAACGAACCGGCACGGATCGAATGTGGCGCTCCGGACTATATCCTGACAAGGAAAGGCGTTCCGGTCGGATATATCGAGGCCAAGGATATTGGAGAACCGCTCAAGGGAAAGAAACACAAAGAGCAGATTGATCGCTACAGGGAATCCCTTCCCAACCTGATCATCACCGATTACCTGGACTTCCATCTTTACCGGGATGGCGAATTCATTACTTCAATATCCATTGCAAAAACCGAAGATGGAACCATTGAATCCAAGCCCGAAAGGTTTGATGAATTTAAAGACCTGATCAACGACTTTGCCACGCATACGGCCCAAACCATCACCTCATCTGCCAAGCTCTCCAGGATGATGGCCGGAAAGGCTCGTCTGCTTTCTACGATTATCGAAAATGCGCTTAATAGTGATGCGGGTGGTAGCCAGGTGAACGAGGCCGCTAACAATACGCTCCACGAGCAGCTCGACGCTTTTAAGAATGTGCTGATCCATGACATTGATGCCAAAGAGTTTGCGGATATCTATGCCCAAACCATCGCCTACGGCATGTTTGCGGCCCGGCTGCACGATCCCACGCTGGACTCCTTTTCCCGGCAGGAAGCGGCCCAACTGATTCCCAAGACCAATCCTTTTCTTCGAAAGCTCTTTCAATATATCGCCGGCTACGATCTGGACGAACGCATTGACTGGATTGTGGATGCCCTGGCGGACATTTTCCGTGCTACGGATGTGGCCGCCCTGCTTAAGGATTTTGGCAAGGCGACCCAGCAGAATGATCCGATCATTCATTTTTATGAAACTTTCCTGGCGGAATTTGACCCGGACCTCCGCAAAAGCCGAGGCGTTTGGTACACGCCCGAACCGGTGGTCAATTTTATCGTCCGGGCAGTGGATGACATTCTGCAAGAGGAATTTGACCTGCCCGATGGGTTAGCTGACACCTCCAAAACCAAGATCAAGGTGAAGGTGCCGACTCATGACAACCGGCACAAGAATAACATGGTTGAGGAAGAGCGGGAAGTGCACAAGGTGCAAATTTTAGACCCGGCCGCCGGGACCGGCACCTTTCTGGCCGAAGTGATCAACCAGATTTACAGCAAATTCGAGGGACAAAAAGGCATCTGGCCCAGCTACGTGGAAAATCATCTGATTCCCCGGCTCAATGGGTTTGAACTGCTGATGGCCAGCTACGCCATGGCGCACCTGAAGCTGGATATGCTGCTGCGCGAAACCGGCTATACCCGTGAAGCAAATCAGCGATTCCGGGTATATTTAACCAATTCTCTGGAAGAACATCACCCCGATACCGGCACCCTCTTTGCCAGCTGGCTAAGTGAAGAAGCCAATCAAGCCAACCACGTAAAAAGGGATACGCCCGTGATGGTGGTGATGGGAAACCCTCCTTATTCGGGGGAAAGCAAAAATAAAGGCGACTGGATAATGGAACTCATGGAGGATTACAAAAAGGAGCCCGGTGGAAAAAAGAAACTCCAAGAAAAAAATCCAAAATGGATTAATGATGACTATGTTAAATTTATGCGCTATGGGCAGCATTTTGTAGAAAAGAATGGTGAAGGCATTCTGGCCTTTATTAATCCTCATGGCTTTTTAGATAACCCTACATTTAGAGGGATGCGTTGGAATCTTCTCAAGACTTATGATAAAATTTATACAATAGACTTACATGGAAATTCTAATCGTAAAGAAAAAGCCCCAGATGGATCTAAGGATGAAAATGTTTTCGATATACAGCAAGGAACATCAATAAATATTTTTATAAAGACTGGGGATAAACAAGATAATGAATTAGGGCAAGTTTACCATTTTGACAAGTACGGTAAAAGGCAGCAGAAATATAAATTTCTTCTTAACAACTCTATCAAAGAAATAAATTATTCTGAATTAGAAAATGTAGGACCGCATTACTTCTTTTCAGCCAGAGATTATAAAAAGTTAAAGGAATATCAGAAAGGGTTTTCAGTCAAAGATTTATTTCCTACCAACTCTGTAGGTATTGTAACTGCTAGAGATCATTTCACAATACATGACTCTAAAGAAGAGGTTAGAAGTACAATTAAGAAATTTCTAAAGCTAGATAACGAAGAGGCAAGATCGGAATTTGAGCTGGGAAAAGATGTAAGGGATTGGAAAGTGAGATATGCAAAAAAGGATTTAAAGAGATCTGGACCGAATTTTAATAATATCGTACCAATAAGCTACAGACCCTTTGACAATAAGTTTACTTATTTCACTGGTAATTCAAAGGGTTTTCATTGCATGCCTCGTGGAGAAGTAATGCATCATTTTAAAAACAAAGAAAATATCGGCTTAGTAACCGCAAGAAGTAACAAGTCAGATACGTGCGACCACTTTTATCTTTCAAAAAATATTATGGAGGCAAAGTGTGGAGAAAGAACCACACAATCTGCTTTATTTCCAATTTATCTATATCCTGAAAGCAATGGTCAACAAACTCTTGACGGTAGGCCTGAGCGCACCCCTAATCTTGATCCCGAAATTGTTCAGAATATTGCTAGTGGCTTAGAGCTTAGATTTACGCCTGAGAAAGAAGATGCTGAAAGTACCTTTGCCCCTATTGACCTATTGGATTATATCTACGCCGTACTGTATTCTCCCACCTATCGCGAGATGTACAAAGAGTTTCTAAAAATCGACTTTCCGCGGGTTCCCTATCCTACTGATGTCGCAACGTTCTGGCAACTTGTCGAGTTGGGTGGAGAATTGCGCCAAATTCATTTGCTGGAGTACTCTACTGTTAATGATTTTATAACCACTTACCCAATCGAGGGTAGTAATAAAATCACTAACCGTCTTACCAAAACCGATCCCGGCTTTATTCCTTACGATGAAGAGGATGAGGAACCTATCCATACTTCAGACGACCATCGCTATCCCGGGGAACCGCTGGGAAAAATACAGATCAACAATGAACAGTATTTCGGGATGGTCCCCGAAAAAGCCTGGAATTTCTACATTGGTGGCTATCAACCGGCTGAGAAATGGCTAAAGGATCGCCGGGACCGGGAGCTAAGCTTTGAGGAAATTCAACACTATCAGAAGGTTATTGTAGCCCTGATGGAAACGGATCGGATTATGGGTGAGATTGATGAGATAGAGATAGAATAATTTATTATGCAACAATTAATTTGTATTGCTCGCGCCACGGCAATGGTACAGGTGGCCTGATCTCTTGCTCAAGATACTTTTGTAATATTTCTTTGAATTTCACTTCAGCCTTTTCTATAACCTTTTGCTTTTTCTTACCCGTAACTTTCAATTCGGAAACAGATGGACAAGTAATTTCAAACTGCCTAGTATTATCATTCCAAGACAGTTTGAAACAGAACCCAAACATCGGAAAATATTCTTCACTGTTATTAGAATTATTATTCTCAAAATCTACAACTCCAAGTACCTGAATCACATCAAGTGCAGGTATGAGGATATTAGCATTTAAAATGCTTCCATTTTTATCTAATGTGCCAATCTGTGCTTGACCACCAGATTGAAATACATCTTCAACTAAGTCCACAATCCAGTTTCCAGCCTCTTGTAGTTTAGCAAGTTCTGCTAAATAAATCCTGATATTCACCTCTTTCAAAATCTTTGTGACTTCTGTTGCAAAGCCATATACATCAATCCCATCCCCTTCTTTTTTCAAATCCTTTTTAACATGCTTCCATCCATCAAAGTCTTGCAAAAGCCTTTTGGGGCTGAATTGTATGTTAATTTCATGAGAATCAATATGCCCGGGAATTCTTTTGGAACTCGAATAATTTGAAATAAAGTCTATTCCCATTCCGCAATGTTGAACATAGTTTCGCAACTGATAAAAAAATCTATACACGAAAAAATCGTCGTAGGCTTCACTAGTTATGGAATCAAACTTTTCTGCTTCTTGACTGTTATCTCCATAACTCCTTTTTAACCTTTTTTCAGTATGATCAAGATAAAGACGTCCGGAGGCCAGAAAGTTTAATAACTTACGATTCACTTCATCGTTGAGTCTAAGGATTTCTAAACGATTTTTAGATACATCATGGTCTTTATTTTCAATTTGAGACACATAATTATCCAATACAGAGGCATTTGACTCCACAAGTGGTATTATTCCTTGCGTACGCTCAAAATCACGCAATAATCCATTCAATTTCTTGAACTTTTGAAATTCCTCTCTTGATATAGATTTAAAAGGCTTTGCGAATCCATTTTTCTTTATTAAAACATATGGTTCCGGTTGATCTCCCATACTCATTAAAACACAATAATTTTACGCAACAACTTTTTTAATTTTCTTATCAAGATCTGGGTCACGTTCATCTTGGGCTTTTTCAAGCTCATATTGTGCTTGCAGTCGCAACCACATTTCCGGGCTTGTCCCTAAAGCTAATCCAAAACGGATAGCCGTATCACCGGTAATACTTCGTTTTCCTCTAACGATTTGATTAACCCGGTTGGCCGGCACATCAATGCTTCGGGCAAAGGCTCGTTGAGAGATACCCATAGGATCTAAGAATTCTTCTTTCAGGATTTCTCCCGGGTGAATTGGCGGTATAAAAGGTTGGTTAGTCATAGCTTGTTGTCTTAGGGTTAGCTTTTTACAAGAGCCTAACTTGGTTAAATTTATCACTGGTATTTAGTCAGTGATAATCTACTATTTCAACATTGTATGCATCACCTTCGTGCCACTCGAAACAAATGCGCCACTGTTGGTTGATGCGAATGCTCCACTGTCCTAAGCGATCTCCGGAAAGCTGTTCTAGCCGGTTTCCAGGAGGAACTTTTAAATCATCCAGAGAGCTAGCAGTGTGAATAAGCAAAAGCTTTCGCTTTGCCCGCTTATGAATCTCCGGAGGAAGTTTCTTTGCCTGTCCCCGATTAAAAACTGTTTCCGTCTGCTTATCGCTAAAAGAACGTATCATATATGTTATTTGTTATGTAACACGTAACAATATAATAGTAATTCAGCTACTTCCAAAGGACCAAAGTTATCAATGCATAAACACTACATCTTCTACCAAATCCGCTGATAAACATTGGTACTTGCTTAGTTATCCACGCAGAAGCGGCCCAATCCAACGAATATTAACGTTGGTTCAGGGCATTTTCAACGAATATTAACCCAACTAATAGCATTAGTAAGATCAGATAGGTTCTTAGAAGCAGAATTTGAAATCTGGTTTCTAAGCCTGATATGTTTTGGCCGTGACCAGCCATGATTTTTTCTTCTCTAAGGCAGGAAATTGATTTATGGCTATTATGTAGTCATAAATCAGTTACAATGGTTGGTTTTAAGCAAGAGCTCAATATGCGTTTTGGCAATAACCTGGTCCAAGCGTCCGGCTTCAATGCGGTATTGAAGCGTTAACTTTTCGATCTGCTGGATTTCTTCTGGGGTCAAAATATTTATTCAAATTTAAATTCATCCGGTTGCCTGACCTGAAAGATAAAATTAACAGCCATCAGTGAAATTAAACAAACTAATTCCTATACTACTGTCAGCCTAGGGCGAATTGATCTTCGTATCCAGGTCAGGAGTATTACTACTACTCCTGGGCTTGCTGTAGTAGCAGGCCTATGGGCTTTAGCTAGGGATGGGCAACCCCCAAACCCTGGTGATAGTCCAGCTCTACCCAAGTGATCATAGGGATGGGCAAGCGCCTTGCGAGGGCGCTATATCAAGTACTGGTAAGACTAACGTCTTCACCATGGTGAGGGCATTGTCTTGAAAACAATGTTTACTGAACCTGAAACTCAGGTTAAGATCATTGTCAAGATCAATGTAGCGGCCATATTCTGGGCGTTATACGCGATCCTCTGCTTGATCCTCTAACCTTTTAGAATAAGGCCGTCCTTAGGGCGGCCTTATTTATATTCATTGTATTTTAAAAAACTTGATTTTCAATAGGTAAAAGTTTCAACCAAAAGTTTATACATCGAGTACCATCTGATTCTCCCCTTCGGTATTCTCACTTAATAGCTTTTTGGTTTTATAATCATTAATTATTTCTCCCTTCTTGTGCTTTGGAAGACCTTTAGATTTAACGATCAATTCCGCAATTAAGTTTAAAAACTTCTGTTCATAATTCTTGCTATCACTTCTTAAATATAAATATGAAATTAATTTGAGCAGCGCATTGTCATATATATATTTTTCATTAACTGTATCAAGAAGCCTTTCAATCTTCTTTGGGTATCCCACTCCTCTATTTTCAGCATATACAAATACACTAAAAAACTTCTCAAGACTGCTAATATCTTTTCCTTCTAAAATATCTTCAATATGTTCTTCAAATACTGAAGTAAGCTTTTCAGTACCAACATTTGAATAGAGTGATAGTTGCAAGATTGTTGGAGTGTAGTTAGCTATAAAACTAATAGCACTTTGTAAGTCCGCAGGTAAATTTTCAGAATTATCTTCTAGAAACCGTTTCAATTCAAATTGATATAAAATAGTATAATGAACTGCTGCGTCAATAACTTTTTTATAAGCCTGAAGTTTCAGTCCGGGCTCTGTAATTTCCTCTGAACTTTTTAAAACATGAGCCGTCAAGTTTAGAAGTTTACCTAATCTACTAACCAAATTTTCAGGAATCTCTTTTTTCTTAATTCCTGAGTCTGGATTGCTCATTTCCAATTCTTTATCATTAATCTGATCCAGATCATCTTCGGTAGGCTTATTTGATTCAATCTCATTAAGAAAGGTAGACTCATCAATATGATCTAATAAAGAATTTTCTAAATGAAAGTATTCATCAATCGAATCAACTTGAGAAAGTAATTCATCTTTAACAGATGAAAACTCATTACTTAACCTTTCTAGTAATATCTGCAACAACTCGGCTTGATCTCGCTCAATACCAGCAAAGTACTTTATTTCATTTGTAAACTGAAGATAATTTTCTTCTTTAAGTACTTCTTCCTTGAAATCATCTACATTACTCATTTGAACCATCAAGAAATATTCAAAAAAGCATTGAAATCTGAATCTAATATATGATTCATCTTTTATTAGAATTCCTACTTCGATAAAATAATCCAGAATATTTTGAGCATTAAAAGAGAAACGACGTTCTTCTAAATACTTCTCGAAGAAAAGCAAAGCCTTAGAATATTTGATTCGATAATTATTATCATCAGCCTCCAGCATTTTAACTGATAATGATGAAAGAATTCGTGTTTTATTTTCATGATCAAACTTTGAAGAGTAAATTTCACTTTCACTATGTTTTTTAAAAACACGTTCTACAAAATTCTGTAGCATTGTCGATTCGTTAGTAGGCTTATAATCCTCTTGTTTCTCAATAATCCATAGTAATATTGAAATAGCTAGAGGAGTCCTAGGTAAGCTCAAAGATTTAAACAGCTCCACAACATTATCGACTTTGTCAGGAGTATTTATAGTTTCAGATTCCCGAAACCACTTTTTGACAAGTGATCGTATTTGCTTTGTCTTAAAGTTTTTCAGAGAGATAATTTTGAATCCAAAATCTTTACTATGCTCCAGTACACCTAATGGAACCTCTTCTTGGTTTTCAACTTCTGCGGTTGCGATAATTCTTATAGAATCATACTCATTAACAAACTTCTTAAGCTTATTAAGTGCATGTTTTGATGATTCACCTGTTTTAAAATTATCAATTAGTAATAATATGTTATGATCTTCGCATAACTTGGAAACATTACTCATTCCTACTTTGGTGAAATCATTTACTTCCGACTTAATCCGCCTCTTATTTAGGACATCAAAATCAATTTTAATAGGAATTTTGTCATGAAAAATTACTTCGTCAGTAATCTCTTTTACTATAGAATTCAACAAACAAGTTTTTCCTGACTCCCTAATACCTGTAATTAAGTAATTCTCTTCATTCGTTATTATATCATTAACTGTGAAATCAAGCTGATCGTATTCATCCTCTCCTTTCCCCCTTTCTCTTTTGACCAAATTTGGAGTTACATATAGATCACTTAAATTTTTAGGAGCTATTGAATCAGTATTATATGACAAAAGCTGAGAATTGAATTTTTCCAAATGGAGATCTTGAATAGTATCCCCTAATTCCTCTTGTCGTTGTAATTTCTCCAGCTCTCGTGAAGTTGGCAAATCATAAGTATACTGTCCACTTTCATTGCCATCATCAGTATTAGGATCAAACCTGTTTTCCCTCCCATTGTACCTTCTAGAATGTGAAGTTACTTTAGACTTTATAGGGTCATAGTCTATTATTCTATATCCATTTGAATATCGTCTACTATCATTATTTGTATTATACTCCATTACCCCTGGAGCATGTGAATAAAATAACCCATGGCTTAAAGAATGGGTTGTTTCTGATTTAGCTTCATGATCGTGTCCCATTAAAAGTAGATTAAACTCTCTAAACAAGATTGGCTTAACTATATCCCGATCAAACCCCTTCAGATGTGATAAAGGATGATGAGTAACTGCTATTTTAATATCACAATCATCAAGTTGCTTTAAAGCAAAATTTAATTGTTCCTCTCCAATAAGTAATCTGCCTGAATCAAGGCTACTATCATAACATCGCCACGATGAATTCAATGAGGCAAACCCAATATTCAGATTATCAACTTCAAACCTAAAAGCCTGTGTAAACCGATTATACTTTATTTCATCCTCAATAAAATCTGAATAGAAATCCTTAATAAATTCGTTATAAGGATTAATTCTCTCAGAACCTTCTACTTCACTTTCAGCTAAATAGTCATTAACATTTTCTGGAACATCTAGAGTATTAAATATTCCTTTTTCTACATATGTTGAGTCTAAGTCTCTTTTAATATCATGATTTCCACATGTAAAAATCATCTTGGAAGGTGGCAAATCAGTTGTATCTAAAATTTTAGATGCAATTGATTCTTTAAAAATATGATAAGCTTGTTTAATAGTATCAAAACTTTGTCCGCCGGCATTTATCATATCACCTGAACAAACTATAAAATCTATCTTCTTCTCTTCCTGGTACTTATTTAAGTCTTCTAACAGAGGATCAATAGTTTTTCTCTCTACTTTAAATAAATCATCATCCTTGATGTGAAAATCTGACAAATGTAGTATTCTAATCATAGCTCTTAATTTATCTATTATACTGATCCGCTTTTCAAATTATAAGAATTGATTATAAGATTTTTTGCACAATACTATAAATTCTATCCTCCCTTTGAATGGTTAAAAAAACGAAAATGAAAGGAAAAGCGGGTAAAGGCTAAAGAATTAAGAAAATCTAACTCTCAACCTCTTTAGCTAATATTGTTGTACCTATGTTGTACCATAAAATACTAAAGCCCTGTAACTCAAGGAGTTACAGGGCTTTGCGTGGGACCGGGCGGAATCGAACCGCCGACACCGCGATTTTCAGTCGCGTGC
>Ga0209918_1001663_pt1 | contig 11549 bp, 9 predicted proteins | sample SalPonD_shore_MG_FD_185712 | JGI IMG/M metagenome (GOLD analysis project Ga0209918, IMG submission 185712) | Salt pond soil microbial communities from South San Francisco under conditions of wetland restoration - Salt Pond MetaG... | ecosystem: Environmental > Aquatic > Marine > Intertidal zone >...
GCACCGTGGGTCGCCAGCACGGGGATTTCCAGTCCGGCCAGTAGCGCATCGTAGTCCAGAGGGCGTTCGCGGAAATATTTCATGGTGTCCGCGGGCATGGCGGCGAGCACGGCGACCAGGCGCCGGAACTCCGGCACGCCGGGCGCCAGCCCGAAGCTCTGCTGGATACACTCCTCCATGATCCGTTTTCTGTCCTCCCGGTCCGGTTCATCCCTGCACAGGCGCTGCAGCAGTTCGTGCGCCGGCAGGATCACGTCAGTATCCGAGACGGAGGCGGCGGCGACATAGTTGATGCCGGCAATTCCCGCCTGGCCGTATTGCCGGAGGTAATCGTTGACCACGCGGCCGCCGAAGGACCAGGCCACCAGGACGGGACGGTTCAACGCCTTCGCTTCCAGCACCGTTGCCAGATCGGACGCCCAGATCTCCCCGTTGGCATAATCCTCCGGCAGGCCGGACTTGCCGGACTGGCCGTGGCCGCGCAGATCCACGGCCAGCAGGCGGCAGTGGGACAGGAGTCGGGTATCGGCGAACTGGTGCACCCAGACGCTGTGGTCCAGGGCGAAGCCGTGGATGAACAGGCACGCCGGGCCACCGGGGTTGCCGGCTTCATAGACGGCGATCCGGCAACCGTCCCGGGCGGTGATAAAGCTCGGCTCTGCTCCCTGCATGGCGACGGCGTAGCGTCTTGCGTTCTGGTTCGGTTCCGGAGAACAGGTATCAGGCGAGTTCCTGTCGCAGGCGCCGGGCGGCCTCGACCATGGCCTGGAGCTTGGCATAGGCGACCTTGCGCGGCAGGTATTTCATGCCGCAGTCCGGCGCCAGCACAATGCGTTCCGGCGCCACGTAGTCCAGCGCGCGTTTTACCCGCTCGATGACGGTTTCCGGAGTTTCCACCTCGTGGGTGGAAAGATCCAGTACGCCCAGGATGATTTCCTTGTCAGGGAGAGACTTGAGTACGGAACAATCCAGGTTCGACTGTGCCGTCTCGATGGAAACCTGGTCAATGCCGGATTCGACAAGCTCCGGCAGGAAGGAATACCCCTCGGGCCGTTCATGGATCAGGGCGGCGTAACCGAAACAGATGTGTACGCCGGTTTTGCCGGATACGCCTTCGACCGCGCGGTTCAGGCATTCGATGCCGTAGTCCCGGGCCTTTTCCGCGCGCGCCTGCATATAGGGTTCGTCGATGGAGACGATATCGATGCCGGCCGCGAACAGGTCCCGGATTTCCTCGTTCAGGGCGGCAGCATAGGCCATGGCACATTCCCGATCCGAGGCATAGTGATCATTCTGGGCCTGCTGTGACATGGTGAACGGGCCGGGCACCGTGATTTTCGTCGGCCGGTTCGCGTGCCGGCACAGGAATTCTGCATCCCGCACGATAATCGGCCGGCCGCGTGCGATGGGACCGGCGATGCGCGGCACGTAGACGGTCTCGCCGCTGCGATCCAGGGCGGTGCCAGGATTGTCGATGTCGATGCCGTCCAGGGCGGTGGCAAAGCGGTTGGAATAGCTTTCCCGCCGGATCTCGCCGTCGGTCACCACGTCCAGGCCCGCGCTTTCCTGCTCCAGAATGGCCACCACGGTGGCATCATCCTGGGCTTCTTCGAGGAACGCCTCGTCCACCCGCCACAATTCCTTGGCCCGGGTACGCGGCGGGAAGCGGCCGGCCAGCTTTTCCTTGTCGATGAGCCAGTCCGGCTGGGCGTAGCTGCCGACCAGGGTGCAGGGAAACAGGGGTGTCTTCTCGGTCATAGCTGCGCTCACTGCCACAGGCGCCGGGTGGCGATGGCGGCGCCCTCCACCATGGCGGCCAGTTTCATGTACACGATTTCCGGCTCCACCGGCCCGAAGCCGGCAAAGGTGCTGAAACCACAGTCGGTGCCGGCAATCACCCGCTCGCGGCCGACGATGTCCGCGAAGCGGCAGATGCGTTCCGCCACCAGGTCCGGATGCTCGATATAGTTGGTGGTGGAGTCCAGCACCCCCGGCACCAGGATCTTGTCCTCGGGCACGGTTATGTCCCGGAACACGGTCCACTCGTGGGCGTGGCGCGGATTCGCCGACTCGAACAGCAGGGCTCCGGCATTGACCTTGAGCACTACCGGCAGCAACTGCTGCATGGGGATATCGTGATGATGGGGGCCTTCGTAGTTGCCCCAGCACATGTGCAGCCGCACCCGTCCCGGGTCGATGTTGCGCAGGGCGTGATTCAGCACTTCTACATGGCGCTCGGCCATGGCCAGGTAATCCTCGACGCCGCGGTCCTTGTACATGGTATGCCGCCCCATGCCGAAATCCGGCGCGTCGATCTGCAGCAGGATGCCGGCACCGGTAATGGCCTCGTACTCGGCCCGCATGGCCTCAGCCAGTGCCTCCAGGTAGTCATCCGGGCTGGTGTAGTAATCATTGGGCTGGAACAGGGCGATGACCCCCGGCGAGGCGGCATTCATGAACGCCTCGGTCGGGTGACACTGCTCCATCGCGGCCTGGAGATTGGCGATGTCGAACTGCACCGGCCGCATATCCTTGACCGTGATTTCGCCGACGCAGCGCGGCCTACGGTATTTTGCCGTGGCCCCGGAATTGGCCAGTTTCTGCAGCAGGGAGGGAAAATCCAGCAGGTCCTGTCCCGGTTCCCGGGGCGTATCGCCGTCGAAACCGGTGATGCGATCCTTGATATAGGTGGCGTAGCTGATCTTGCTCATTTCGCCGTCGCTGACGACATCCACGCCGGTTTCCACCTGCTTTTTGACCACGTCCATGACGGCGCCGGTGATGGTGGGCGCGTAGGAGGACTCGTCGTCCAGCGTACCGTTTTCCCGGCCGAACACTACGTCGGTCACGGCCTGTGATCGGGGCAGGCTGCCCACGTGCGTGGTCAGGATCCTGTCACTGCTTCGTTTCATACCATAACTCCGGGTGGAACAGCGGCCTTCAGGCCACGTCGCTTTGCGGGTATTCCACCAGCTTGTATTTGTAGGTTTCCCGGGGCAGGGAGCCGTAGGGAACGAACCGGACATCCGTCGTCACCAGTAACCGCGTACGGATCTCCGACTGTATTTTGTCACGCAGTCCTTCAGGCTCTTTATCAACCCCTTCACCCAGTTCGATCATGACGGGCAATGGCGGCTCCTGCGAGACACTGCGCTTTTTCGGCCGTATCTGGTAAATCTCCCCCACGTCGGGCGTGAATTCATGCAGGATGCTGCGGATAGAAGTAGGGAACAGATTCACGCCCCGCACGATGAGCATGTCATCGGTCCTGCCTATACAGCGGATACGGGGACTGGTCCGGCCGGTCGGGTTCGGCTCCATGTTGACGATGACGTGATCGCGGCTGCGAAAGCGCAGCAACGGCATGGCTTCGCGCTGCAGCGAGGTATAGACCAGTTCACCCTCGGCCTCGTGCTCCCACGGCAACGGCTTGCCGGAGACGGGATCGATCAGCTCCACATGGGCGGTACCGCGTGCCGAGAAATGCATGCCCTTGCCGTCCTCGTCCTCGGCCCAGGCCGACAGGCTGATGTCGCCGATACCCATGGACTCGCGCACCCTGCAGCCGAAGGCATCCTCGATGCGGGCACGAATCAGGGCATCGCCGCCGCCCGGTTCGCCGGCGGTAATCATGTTTTCCAGGCCCAGCTTGCGGGTGTCGATACCGTGCTCGCGGCACCAGTCAATCATGTACAGACCGTAGGATGGCGTACAACTGATCCCGGTCGCACCCAGCATGCGTATGGCCCGGACCAGCCTCTCGGTGTTCCCGGTGCCCACCGGGATCACCGTGCAGCCCATCTTGTCGAAACCGTAATACACGGCGCCGGCCACGAACGGACCGGCGTTGAAACCCACCGCCAACCTTTGCTGCGGCGAAAATCCGGCGGAGGTGTAGCCGCGCGCCACGTTGGATGCGTATACCTCGATGTCATTCTGGGTCAGGCCGATAAAGCAGGGCACACCGGTGGTACCACTGGTGGAATAGACCCGCCGCAGAGCCTCGGGTTTGCAGGCCAGATGATTGCCGAACGGCGGATGCTCGGCCTGGGAAGCGCGCAGCTCGTCCTTTTCCGTGAACGGCAGACTGGCGATGTCCTCCAGGCCGCCGATGTCCTTCGCGCTTTTGATGCCCGCCTTGCCCAGCTTGTCCCGGTAGAAATCCGAATTCTCGATCAGATAGGCCATCTGGCGCAGGTAGGACTGGCTGTCGACCCGGGTCTGCTCCTCGGGGCTTCGCGTTTCGGTTTCCTTGTCGTACATCATGATTGGCTGGCTGCTCGTGTCAGATTTCGGTAATCAGGATTCAAAAGGTTTACGACCGGGAAGCACCGTTTTTCCAGCGCCGGGCGCATTGCGCCACCCGTTCGCCCAGGAGTTCGGCGGTACGCAGATCGGATTCGGGCGGCACCACGTCCGGCCCTTCGTCGATATTGGACTGGGCCATGGCGCCGAGGCAGGCGCCCAGCCGGTTGATATCCTCCACGCTGCCCTTGGAGTTGTTGTTGCCCGGCAACTGGTTAAGGTTGATCCAGACCATGCCGTGCTGGGCGGCGAAGGTGGCGAACGCCACCAGGCTGTTCTGCTTGTCGCCGTTCTGGGAGCCGGAATTGGTGAACGCGGCGGCCAGCTTGTCCGCCCATTTCATTTCCATCCAGCGCGACGAACTCGCTTCCATGAAATGCTTCATGTCGGCAGAGATGTTTCCCATGTAGGTGGGTGAGCCGAAGATGATGGCATCGGCGTCATCCAGCGGCTCCCAACCGCTTTCCGGATCTTTCAGTTCTTCCGTCTTGATCAATTTGCATTCGGTCTCCGCAAGCGATTGCACGCCCTTCGCGACAGCGTGCGCGACTTTTTCCGTATGACCGAATCCGCTGTGATATACGATACAGATCTTGCTCACCTAAGCTTCTCCTGCGGGTTGTTTTTCAACGGGCTGCTTCCTCTGCCTTTACACGGGGCATAACCTGCCCGCGGCATCCAGAATGCCGTTGATCTCCGGGTGCAGTAGTTGACGATTTAACTTACGGGCCAATACTACCTGTGATAGGCCTCGTTGTTCGGGGCGTGATCCCCGTCCAGCCATCGCTTCAGCTCCGCATGCGCCTTGGCCTTCTGATCCGCATTGATCTTGTCCGCGTCGGGATGATCCACGGTGAACTCGACGATCATGTTGCTGGGATCGAACACGTAGAGTGAATAACAATAACCGTGATTCAGGATATACATCTGCGGTTCCTTGTAACCGGCCTTCTCCAGCCGTTCCTTGATGCCGTCCTGGGTTTCCTGATCGACCTTCAAGGCCAGGTGCCGGAACGGCGAAACGGGGAGCTTCGGTCCGAACTCCTTCTGGTCCTCGTCACCGGCGAACTGGAAAAACGCCAGGCATTCACCGTCTGCCGCTTCGAAAAAGCAGTGCATGTATACCCGTTCCTTGCCGAAAAGGTGGGTCTTCTCACACCAGGTGGCCACCAGCGGCATGCCGATGATGTCCTCGTAGAACTCCCGGACCGCCGGCATGTTGTCCGTCACCTGAGCGTTGTGGTGCAGTGGTGCATTAATTTTCGGCGCAGCACTCATGTAATCAAACCTCCCGACACATTTGCGTCAAGTATGGGTTCCTCAGAACTTCTTGGTGAATTCCACGCCCCAGCGCATGGGCTCGGCCCGGAACAGGAAATTGGCTCCGGGGGCCGGTCCCGGCGAGAATTCCGCATTGTACTTCTCGTCCAGGGCATTCTTGGACCAGAACATCAGGGACCAGTTATCGGGCGACTGGAGACCGGCACGCACATCCAGCAGGTTTACCGGACGGCGCGTGGAGATATTGCCCGGATCCCAGTAGGTCTTGCCGATGATCTGGTAGTCGCCGCGCAGGACCAGGTTCACGTTACCGATGATGCCGCCGAACGACCCCAGCGGCTGGGAATACTTGGCGCCGGCATTGAAGGTGTACACGGAAACCAGCGGGGCCTGGTTGCCATTGTCGGCCGGGTTTGCAGCCTCAATGATCTTGCCGTCGGTGTAACCGAGACCCACATATGCCTGCAGGTTATCCGTGATCAACGCCTGCGACTCGAATTCGAAGCCGGTGTAGTTGACTCTGGGGATATTCCCCAGGTTCTGGGTGCTGGTACCCGGGTCGAAGAAGAAGAAATAGGCGTTCTTGAAATGCGTCCGGTAACCGCTGGCTGAAATATCCAGGCGCCGGTTGAAGAACTGACCCTTCATGCCGATTTCATAGGTATCGGCGGTCTGCTGCTTGTACAGGTCATCGACCCCCGCCACCGGCACGGCGGCGCCCACGCCGCTCTGGTTGAACCCGCCGCTGCGGAAACCGCGGCTGTAATCCGTGTAAAAGGTCAGGTTTTCGAACGGCTTGTAGGTCAGCGTGATCTTGGGCTGCAGATCGTCCCAGGTATGCTTCCGGACCGTGCCGGGGACCAGGCCCAGGCCGGTGGGATCATACAAGGGCTGGGTATCGGTGGTATTTTCCCGGTGATCGTTGTCATAGCGCAGGGAAACCGATGCTTCCAGTTTGTCGCTGATGTCATAGGTCAGATCGCCGAACAGGGCCCAGGCGAAATTGTTCTGGGTATCTGCCAGCAGGCCGATCTGCGGACTCGGATCGGTGGGATCCACGAACACCGACGGCCGCGGCGTATGGTATACCGGAAACACGCCATTACCCCGGTCGACCTGATTGCCGGTGGAAATGAAGCGCTTGGTGCCCAGGAAATACGCACCCGCGATCCAGCGCAGGCGGTTTTGCGACGGCGACGTGAAGCGGATCTCCTGGCTCCAGGCCTTGACGTTCAGGTACTGCGTCTGGCTCATGTCGATGACGGGATCACCGGTTAACGTCTTCAACAACCCGAAGAAACCGCCGGGATCGTAGGCAGGATTGTTGGAAGCAAAGTTTGCATAAGACTGAGCCCGGGGCAGGAAGTTGAACTGGTCACCGGTCAGAATTTCCTTGGTGACGTCATAGGCGGTGATGGACGTCAGGGTGCCGTAGTCGGTGTTGTAGTCCATTTTCAGCGAGGCGTTGTAGATATCCCGCTTGTCGGTGCCGGGGTTGTTGACCTGTATGGGCAGGGTGGTGTTGTTGGCGTTGGCCGCGATGGTGAAATACAGCGCATGGGTATGTACGTGGGAACCGTATAAGCGCAGATCGGCCGTGAAATCGTCGTTCGGCTGCCACAGCAGTTTGAGGCGCCCCGAGATGTCCTTGTAGGGATCCGCCTTCTGATGCAGATAGACGTTCTTGAGATAGCCGTCGGTATCCTTGTAGGAAACGGCGGCGTGGAACTTGAGGGTATCCGAGCCCGGGACCGGGCCGCTCAGAGAACCCTGGGCCTTGTAGCCGGGCCCGGAGTCGTAACCCACCTTGATCTTGCCTTCATAGTGATCGGTCGGTTTTTTGGTATGGATGACAATGGCGCCGCCGATGGCGTTGCGGCCGTAGAGGGCGCCCTGGGGTCCACGCAACACCTCGATGTCGGTGACGTCGAAGAGTTCCTGGTTGAACTCGGCGGGATTGGACATCAGCACCCCGTCGACCACGACCGCCACGGACATGTCACTGTTTCTGGCCTGGGAAACGCCGCGGATATTGACGAAGGAGTTGCCCTCGTTCTGGGTCTGCACCAGGGTGACGTTCGGCGTCAGATTGATGAAATCCTGCGCTTTCTCGATGCCGGCAGACTCGATGTCGGCCTGTGAAAATGCATCCACCGAAACGGGAACGTCTTCGAATTTCTCGGTACGTTTCCGCGCCGTTACCACGACTTCTTCCAGGCTGGTCGCCGCCTGTGCCGGCACAATCAGGAATTCACCAAGACAGAAAACGGCCAGTGCGAACAGACCCGTCGATTTGATCAGATTCATTTTTACCCCCCCACGAGTAATCCGGAAAACAGAACAGGATTAATGATAGGCTATAATTTCATATTTCGAAATAATTTTCGATATCCGAAATATTGTAGCCGGTGGGCGGCATCCCCGCAACCACCACGGTTACGGCCGGGGATGACGCCCTGCTATTATCGACCCACTTGAGACGTAATTATATAAGGAGACACCCATGTCACGACAAGGTGGAAAAACCACCGGCCTGTGCGGTGGCGATGAAGCCAACATACTGATTCGAGACAAAAATCTTGTCAGGGACCTGATGGGGAAGCTGAGTTTCACCGAAATGATGCTGTTCCACATTACGGGGCGGATGCCCAATGCGCTGCAGCTGACCGTCACCGACGCCGTACTGGTCACCATCATGGAACACGGTCTCGTCCCCTCCGCCGTCGCCGCGCGCCTGACCCTGCTGGGCGCGCCGGAATCCTTCCAGGGGGCCGTGGCAGCGGGCCTTTTGGGCGTGGGCGACCGTTATGCCGGTACCGCCGCCGAATGCGGCAAGCTGCTGGAACAGATCGTCGCCGCCGGGGAAGCGGACAAGGAAGCAACCGCCCGCACCATCGTGCGCGACTACCGGGCGTCCCGGCGCCCCCTCCCCGGTTTCGGCCATCCCATACACCGCCACGGCGATCCGCGGGTACCGCGACTGCTGGAAATCGCCGAACAGGCCGGCGCCAAAGGCGACCATATCCAGGCCATGCACCTGCTCGAACACTGCCTGGAGGAGGAGCTGGGAAAGAAACTGCCCGTCAACGTCTCCGCCGCCATCGCCGCCGTCCTGGGCGAAACCGGCCTGCCGCGCAAGGTTTTCCGCGGCATCGTCCTCACCGCCCGCTGCGCGGGACTGGTGGGTCACCTCCTGGAAGAAATGGAGAATCCGGCGGCGGACGCCATGTGGGAACTGGTGGAAAAAGGGATTCCGTTCAGTCCGGGGAGCGGAGGTGAATAACTTTGTAGGGACCCGGCATCCGGCCAGTTCGTCGATCTAGTTTAGATTTTTTGAACCACGGAGAGCACGGAGGACACGGAGAAAAAAGCAGTAAATTGTGCCTTTGAGATTTCGCAATTTATTACCTCCGTGATCTCCGTGTCCTCCGTGGTTAAACCAAACCAGGCTTGCGGTGCGGGGCTCGGGGCTCGGGGCTTGGAATTTGTAGCCGTTGCCGTTACTTGTAGCTTGTGGCTGGTAGCTAGTAGCTACCGTTAAAGTCCCACCGAATGCGCCAGCATGGGATAGCGGCGCAGTTCCAGTTCGATTTTCTGTGCGGCCTCTTTCAGTATAGGCAGGCGCGTGGCGACCATATCCTTGCGCGTGGCGCGCGCCACGGAGGTGGAGCAGTTGATGGCGGCAACCACTTCGTTGCGTTCATTGAAAACCGGCACCGCCATGGAAACAATGCCGTAGTCCAGTTCGTCCTGAATGGAAGCATAGCCGTCTTTCCTGGCTTTCTTGAGGATGTTCCTCAGCGTCGTCAGGGAGGTGGTTGTCTTGTCGGTAAAGGACTTGAAATGAACGCGGTGCAGGTAATCCTCGATCGTGTCCTTGTCCTGGTAGGCCAGCATGATGCGGCCCAGTGACGTGGCATAGATGGGGAAGCGCGTACCCACGCCGGCGGCGAGGCGCACCATGCGGTTGGTGGAGACATGCACCAGGTACAGGATGTCCTCGTGCAGCAGGACCGCCAGCGAGGAACTGTCACCGGTCCTGTCCCTGACCACTTGCAGATGCGGGCGCACGATCTCTTCCAGATTCATGGATTCCAGGTAGGCGGAGGCAAAGACCATCACTTCCGGCTTGAGCAGGAACAGCTTGCCCTTCTTGCCCAGGTACCCCAGGTGCAACAGGGTATTGAGACAGCGGCGCACCGTGGCCGGGCTCAGGCCGGTGACGGCAGCGACCTCGCTCAGGGTCAGTTCCGGACGTTCCTTGGTGAAGGCGCGCATGACGGACAATCCGCGCGCCAGGGAATTGATGTATTCGCCGTCGTCCCGGGGATTTTTCATTGGCTGGCGGACACGTTGGAAAACACCGTTTAACTGTAACCGGCGGTCAGGCCGCCATCCACCTGTATGGTGGCACCGGTGAGATAGGCCGCCTGGCGCGAGGCCAGGTAGGTAATCAGGGAAGCCAGTTCCTCCGGCTCACCCAGCCGCTGCATGGGAATGGCGTCCGTGATGCTGCGCTCCGCCCCGGCCTGACTGATACCTTCATTTTTTGAACGTGATTCCAGGAGGCCGGTTACCCTGTCGGTACGCGTCCAGCCGGGACACACATTGTTGATGGTCACGCCATCGGCGGCCACCTGGTTGGACAGGGTCTTGGCCCAGCCGACCACCCCCAGGCGCAGGCTGTTGGACAGCAGCAGCTGATCGATGGGCTGCTTTACCGACACCGACGTGATATTGATGATGCGTCCGAAACCGCGCTTGCGCATGTCTGCCAGGACCTCGCGGGTGAAACGCACGCTGGACATCAGGGTCAGCTCGTGGGCCTGCTGCCAGTCCGCGTCGGTCATGTCACTGAAAAAACCCGGCGGCGGTCCGCCGGCATTGTTGACCAGGATGTCGACGGGACCGAATGCCTCGCGCGCCTGCGCCGCCACGCGGCGGATGTCCTCCGCCACGGATACGTCGGCCGGCACGGCCAGCACCTCGGCGCCGGTCTCGCTGCGCAGGGACGCCGCAGCGGCCTCGAGTTCCTCCTCGTTACGGGCACAGATCACCACCCGCGCCCCCTCTTCGGCAAGACAGCGGGCCGCGGCCCGCCCCAGCCCCTTGCTGGAAGCAGCCACCAGCGCCGTCTTCCCCGCTATACCCAGGTCCATATCAACCCTCTCTGATAATCAATGAGCAATTCGCTATTCTGCTCACAGTCTATCAGAACCGTGCGTCTCACCTTACACCTTGCTCCTTACGCCTCACGATTCACGATTCACTATTCACCAGCCGTTCCGCCGTTTCCCCCAGTACCCGCCACGCCTTCTCCACGTGCCGGTATTCCGTATGTGCCTGCCCCGCGCACAGGCGCAGGGTATAGGCGCCGTCGAGACGGGTATGGCTGATATAGAGTTCGCCGGAACGGTTGACCTCGTGCAGCAGCCGCTCGTTGAAGGCGTCGCCGCCGCGGTGGCGGAAACAGACCAGGTTCAGATGCGGCGGTGCCGCCAGTTCGAAGTCTTCACTGTCCTGCATCCACTGGGCGAATTCCCGCGCCAGGTCGACGTGGCGGCGCACCATGGCGCGCAGGGCCTCGAGACCGTAACTGCGCAGCACGAACCAAAGCTTCAGGGCACGAAAGCGCCGGCCCAGGGGCACCTGCCAGTCGCGGTAATCAATGACGCCGTCGTCACCGCCGGCGCGGGTTTTCAGGTACTCCGGCAGGATCCCCAGGGCATTGATCAGGGCCTGGCGGTCGGCCACGTAAAAGGCATTGCAGTCGAAATTGGTCAGCATCCACTTGTGCGGGTTGAAGGTATAGCTGTCCGCCGATTCGATACCGGCGTGCATGCCGCGGAATTCCGGGCACAGGGCTGCCGTGCCCGCCATGGCCGCGTCCACGTGCAGCCATACATCATGCTCGCGGCAGATGCGGGCGATGTCCGGCAACGGATCCACGGCCAAGGTGGAGG
>Ga0209918_1001664_pt1 | contig 11548 bp, 7 predicted proteins | sample SalPonD_shore_MG_FD_185712 | JGI IMG/M metagenome (GOLD analysis project Ga0209918, IMG submission 185712) | Salt pond soil microbial communities from South San Francisco under conditions of wetland restoration - Salt Pond MetaG... | ecosystem: Environmental > Aquatic > Marine > Intertidal zone >...
CCCGGTAAACCGGGATCTTACGACTTACAAGAGAGGGGGACTCGTGGGCTCAGAACGATCGGAACAGTCCCGAACGATCCATGCGCGTCCCTCCCTTTCTCTGGCAAGTCGCCGATCCCGATGCTTTGTATCGGGGAGAAAGGGGAGACAGAGGGGATAGAGTTATTGCCAGCCGCCGGGATCAGTTAGTAGTGCCCCCTTCAGGGGGCAGGTGCCCCAGCGGGGCACCATGTTTCTAGGAACGACGCGTCTCCCAACATCCCGCCGCCTCATCCCCGCCAACAACTCACCCCCTTGAATTCCCCTCTTCCCGGTAAACCGGGATCTTACGACTTACAAGAGAGGGGGACTCGTGGGCTCAGAACGATCGGAACAGTCCCGAACGATCCATGCGCGTCCCTCCCTTTCTCTTGCAAGAGAAAGGGAGGACAGGAGGGATAGAGTTGTTGTACCCGGGCAGGCGGAATCCCCGGCGGGGGATCAGTGGGAGTCCACGCGTTCCCGGTGTTTCAGGCCCGTCTGCCCGGGATTCCATCCGGCCCGCCGGACTCCATCGCAGGTCGAAGTGTAAATGGTAAATTGATTTCCCACCCCCATGGTAAACAGAATTCCCAGGGGGATGGTAAGCAGAATTCCCAGTGACATGGTAAATTGATGCCCCAAGAGGGTGCCTCCTTTCGTGGGATGTGTTATTGGGCTAACATACTGAAAATATACCACGTTGAGGCACCCTTTTCTATTGCTTTCTTCCGATACTTGGGACTTTTAGGTTGAATATATAAAGAATTACCAAATTAAGTATGGGGTGGGTTACGATAACCTGGTTCAGAAATAGGTGTTTGAAAATAATTAGTTTATGTTAAACTTATTAACATAATGTATCTTGCTACCCAGGGAGGTTCAGTTTCGATAATTTGAAGACAAAACGGCATAAGATCACTCTTCAGGATTTTCCTCTGGAAAAAGGGAAGATTTCATTTTCCACACTCAACAAGCTCACCCAAATGCTCCAAAGGGTGGCGAGTGGCTCACTACGTCTTGTGATGGAGGGTGTCAGCAGTAAAAAAGGTCCCAAACCGGACTGGCTGGAATCCGCTGTCGATTTCCAACTGACCGGCATAAGCGAGGGATCCACAAACCTGACGATTGAAGCGGCGATTCTTGAAGATGTGATTGCGGATTTTCAAATCCCGATATTTGAGAGAAATCCGGAATCACTCAAACCATATACCGGCGTCGATTTAGCTTTGGAGGCGTTTGGACAGGCTTTTCAGTCAAATGAAGACGACGATCTGTTGGATAAACATCTCCTGAAAGAGATGGAAAAATACAGCACCTTGTTTCGGAATAAAAAAGGGACTGTAAAAATCTCAGGGTATCAGGTCAAAAAGCCGGTTCAGTTTAGTTACTCTCATTTTGAAGAAATTAAAGAACTTGAAGAACGAACTCCTCCACCTATCAAAGCATTGATAACCGGTCAACTTGATCTGATGCAGTATAGTAAGGAACTCATTAAAGTTGATACGAAAGCAGGGAATGTACGAGCGATACTTTCCGGAGAATTAACCTTTGAAGAGGTTGGGAAATTTTTTGGTAAAGAAGTCACCCTTGAAGGGATTGCTCATTTCAAACCGTCTAAAAAAGTTTCTTCCATTGAAGTAGAAAAAATTCATTCAGCCACAGCGCAGGATCAATGGTTTTCGGCTCAACCAACAGCCATTACTGAGCAAATCAATTTTGCCGATCTATCCAAAGAACAAGAATATCACGGCACTGCACTTGATAATGTTATTGGTCAGTGGCCCGGCGATGAATCTATCGAGGAACTGCTTGCCCTACTCAATAAATGAAAGCGACTATCGATACCAGCATCCTGCTGCACCTGTTAAGAGAGTCACCGCTCGTCTCTCACATTCGTGAGGCATTTGCAGAAAATGATGTAGATGATACGATACTGCTCTCGATAGTCAGTATTGGTGAGATTGAATCGATTGCAATACAACAACACTATGGGAAGAAAAAGAAAAATCGGCTTAAGGATCTAATACGAGAATTTTTGGTCATCCCAATTCAGTCGTTAGACCTGGTGGAAAAATACGCTGAAATTGATGCGTACAGTCAGGGTAAACTGGAGGGAAAGCCGCTCCCCAAGGGAATGTCCTCCAGAAATATGGGAAAAAACGATCTCTGGATTGCATCGACAGCAGCTATCTCCGGATCCATTCTATTTTCTGCGGATAACGATTTTCAGCATCTGGATGGGCAGTTTTTCAAATGTGTCTACATTGACCAAAATGTATGAGTCAGTACGACCTCACATTCAGGGGTAATGAGAAACTTTTTGAGACAGATCATAAAATAGCGTTCCTCTGTTCCAGAAAATATCCTGCCTCGATTGTAACAAAATCCTACGACTGGGCACTCCAGCAAAAAAAACAAAGGCAACTGTGTCATTTCTGGTTTTCACTCTCAGATTGAACGAGATATCTTGCATTTCCTGCTAAAAGGTAATCAACCTGTGATTATGGTGTTAACCAGATCAATGTACAAACGGCTTCCTGATACGGAAATTAAATCCGGATTGGATAATGGAAATTTGCTTATTGTTTCGCCATTTCCAAAGACAACCAAACGAGCAAGTCGTCGCACAGCCAGAATCCGCAACGAGTTAATGGTTGAATTAGCAGATGAGGTAATGGTTGCATATCAGAGCCCTGGTGGGATGATAGAGCAGATTAATATAGACAAACCGATAAGATCCCTCTAAATCTTGAATAGTCGGGTTAAATTTTAATGCTTTAAAGACCGTATCCTTTTTTTCTACGTTTAACAAGGAGCCATTCTCGTTCTACTCAATAATGTTATTGTTTTATACGATACCTGATTGCTAAAAAATTTGTCTTTATAGATAAAATACTTTCATCTCGGATATGAAACGGATAATCGGAATCCAGGGACGGGTCCAAACACCGTTTTAGGAATTTCGATAGGAAACGGTATTTATAGGGGTCCTAATATCTGATTGAATACCATAAAAAACCCTTCTACGGAAGTTATCGATCGTTGCTTTGTTACGAAGGCTTCTGGTAACGATTGGGTAATAAATTTGGATATTATAATTCAACCATATACTTTACGATGAGAGAGGACTGCCATAAAAATACCCACCATTGAAAAGCCAACGGCTGCCGGGGAATGAAATTGAAACGTGGTAAATATCCTCAATTGATGAAGGAAGGTCCTTCTCTAAGGTTGTCGATTCCTTCCTTTGGCAAGCAGCTTCTGTAGAATCTGAAGTTGGGCAGTTCTTGTAAATGGTAATACAATTTGGGTTTAATGGCAGAACATAGGTCACCTCTTTCTTCTTCATCTGGAGAGAGCAGTAACCGACGATGAGGCTTGTTCGATGTCGAAGAAATTAACGCAGTTATTCGGGTAGACAGGAGTAGAATTCGCAACGCCTGGCAATTGTTTTGTTGTGAAGGATAAACGTACATGGTATGAATTCATAAGCATTTAACGTTTAAGGAGGTTCCCATGTGTTGTCACTGTTCTATCCCATCAGAAGGAATGGATCGAAGAGAATTCCTGCGAGTTTCCACGGCAGGAATCGCAGCTGTTGGTATGAGTATGGCTCCTTTGTCCACAGTATTTGCAATGGACGAAATCCCGGATTGGAATCCTCAGCGGCCATTTTTGCAGACCGGAGAAGCAATTACGGTGCAACCAGTATTAATGTATCATCTCCCTCAACGCAGAAAGCAAAGGTCCTGGCGACCCTGGGGAGGGTTGCAGAATGAACAGGATGTACAGAATGAGGTCGAAAGGATTCACAAGGAACTTGCATATATTAAAAAATCTGCAACTTTTCCGGTGAACATAGCCCCAGTCGTGACAGCCACGACACCTGAGCAGGCAAAAAATATCAATTCACAAAGTGAAAGTGATGTTCTGTTGATTTATGCCGCTTCCGGAGGGACTAGCACTTTTGAAAATCTGGTTTCCGAAGAACGGGACAATATAATTTTTATACGGCATCAAACCGGCCCGGTGTATTTGTGGTACGAAATTGTCCATAATCGTTTTCTGCGGGAAGGGAGTGATGAATATGATTTAGAAGAATTTCGGAATCCAGGTGGCACTGATACCCATGACATCGTGGTAGATGATCTCGAGGAAATTCAGTGGCGACTGCGGTCCCTGTTCGCACTGAAAAATACCATTGGAAAGAGTATCGTGACTTTGGGTGGTCCCGCGGGATGGTGTGCACCATATGCCCCGGAAAAAGCGCAGGAGCGGTTTGGGTTGGTTTACCATGAAGTAAGTTATGATGAAATGGAAAAGCGGATTCAGACCGCCAGAGCGAATAAAGACCTCATGCGGACAGCAAAACAATGGGCGGATAAGTACTTAGCTTTGCCCCATGTCGTTGCGTTAAAAACAGAAAAGCAGTTTGTAGTAAATGCTTTTCTCGTCTATGCACTGTTTAAAGATTTGATGCGGGAACATGATGCAACTGCCTTTACTCTTCAAAATTGTATGAGTGCCATCATCCCTATGGCAGAAACCACGGCCTGTCTCCCCTTAAATTTATTAAACGATGAAGGGTATTTGGCCTTCTGCGAATCTGATTTCAACGTGATTCCCTCTGGGATATTATTACATTACATTGCCGGCAAACCGGTATTTCTCAACGATCCGACCTATCCGCACAAGAACATGGTAACTTGTGCCCACTGTACAGGACCAAGCCGTATGAATGGAGAAGATTATGAAACCACAAAAATCTTGACACATTTTGAATCCGATTACGGTGCGGCCCCGAAAGTAGAATTGGCGCTTGGTGAAGAACTCACCATTATCAATCCCGATTCTTATCAAAGCGAGTGGGTAGGACTGAAAGGCAAAGTGGTGGATAACCCATTTCTGGATATTTGTCGGACCCAGTGGGATATCCAGTTTGAAGGGAATACTGAAAAGCTCAATGAGAAAACCGGAGGATTTCACTGGATGATTGCGGAAGGCGATTATCTGAAAGAAGTGGAATATGCGGTTCGGAAAGTTGGAATTAATTGGACTAAGATCTAATTTGAGCAATCCTAAAGGGAGTAAGTAGATGGCCCGGGAGAGCCAAGATAGAGGTTTGTCTTGGCTCTACCCGCCGCAGAGTAAGATTTCAAGGTTTACATTTTTTGGTTCTTCTGAGTTTTAGTTGGTGGTACATGGCATAATTTTCCAGGGAAAATATTCCACATTATGAAATCCATAGGCTTGGCGTTTCACCACGTTGATTTTGTGGTTGATGCCCTCGAGTTTGGAGGTGTGAATCGGAACGCGACCATGGTTGATAATCCCAGACTGATATCTCTATAAGGTCTTGACGAAGGTCTGGAGAGACCGCGCCCCTGTTTCCAGCGCCAGGTTGCACCAATACCGGAGCAATTTCTTTACCGACGCCGGGGATTTATACTGCCAGAGCCGTTTCAGAAAGTCTTTCAGCAGGTACACCGACGCCAGGAGTGCATGGCGTTGTAACACCTCTTTGAGTCGGGGCCGTTCCTTGGCCGTCAGGTTTTCTGCCTTAGGCCGGGAATTTATAACCAGAGACTTGATCTCTTTCGGGAACGCTATCTCACCTGAGGTGCGGGACAAACGCCTGCATTCTTTCCATTGCGATATCATGTTGCCGGATAATTGGCACCTGTGCACTGTCGATTTTGTCCCGTACGCCGGAATTCCTCCAATAGCTACTGAAGATCGATCAATCCTGTGATCGCCGAAAACCCGGTGGGCCGCAGCACGTCCACCTGCAGCCGGCGTGGAGTATCTGTGGAGTATGGCAACGGAATATCAACGGCCGTGCCCGGTTCGAGATCCGGCAGGGGTGTTTCCTTCCGCTCCATGGGCAGTCCGTCGAATCCGTAGACAATCAACCGGAGCGTATATCCTCGCAGTGTGTGGGCCGGAAGGGTTTCCCGGGTGCGGAGATTGGCAACAACGGTCTTGCCCTGTCGATTGAGTTCCAGAAACTGCACAGGACTGCTTTCGTTCCGAAGTGTCTGAAACGACGGTTTCCTGTTTCCATAGAGATCCACGACTCCGTGCACTCGCTGCTTCATGACGCCCTCCCCTTTATCCCCGATATGGGTCCGGTAATCATTGTAATCGAAGAAAATCGCTCCTCCCACATACTTGAATTCCCGGTAGACCTCCGTGTGACTTGTCAGAATTTCAATCCGCCGGGGATCACCACCCAGCCGATCGGGCGTGCATTCGCAGTAGCCATACTCCGAGATGACCAGCGGTTTCTCCGGAAAAGCCGCATGAATCCGCTCGATATTACGGCGCATCTCCTCGACGGTCCCGCCGTACCAGGATTCGTAATATTCATTCCACATGATAAAATCCATGATCCCGGCGATATCGTTTTCCGGAGTGGTCTGCAGTGAGTTCGAGGCATAGGTTCTGAGGCGATGCGGATCCAGAGTGTGCGCTTCTTCAGAGAGCCGGCGGGCGAATGCTGCAGCCGGGGGATGCTGTCCGTTGATTTCATTACATAAACCCCAGGCGAATATGCTGGGATGGTTCCTGTCCCGGCGGATCATCTCCCGGAGCTGTTCCAGTCCGTTCTGCAGGATCACCGGATCCGGATCACCGGTCATATCCCGGAATGTTCTCGGTCCCCAGGTGGGCACCTCCGTCTGAATCAGGATACCGTGCCGATCACAATAGTCCAGCACGCGCTTATCCTGCGGCCAGTGCGTTCGGGTAAACACACCATTCAGCACTTTCATATCGTCATGATCATGCTGAAGCCAGGAGCCGGGTTCCGCCATTCCGAACTCCGGGTTACTGCCGGCCATCCGCTCCACACCCATCAGCCGGACGCGTTCTCCGTTGAGGTAAAAACCGCCGTCTTCCACCTCGAATGTGCGAATACCGAAGATGGTCGCCTGCCGGTGCCCGGTGCCGTCTTCCCTCGTGACCAATACCTGCAATCGATACAGATCCGGATGGTCGAAATGCCATAATCGCGGATCCGGCAGCGTGAGTTCCGGCAGGCGGACTGTCCGGGAGGATTGCCCCGGAACCGTTGCCGTAACCACGTTCTCGCTTCCCAGCACCTTCTGGCGCCCATTCTCTTCATCCACCCGGCAGCCTATGGCCAGAGACACGGAATCCGGCGTGGTATTACGCACCACTGTTTGAATGGCAATGGCCGCCTCATTGGATTGCATATCGGGAAGCGCATCCACGCTGATACGCTCTATAAAGACCCGCGGAGTCACCAGTAAATTCACCGGCCGGGTGATCCCGCCGTCCGGAGTCCAGTCGAAGGATTTTCCCCTGGGCAGCATCCGGTTGTCGAAGTCATTATTCACCTGGACGGCTAGCACATTCTCCGCCCCGAAGTGCAGGGCATCGGAGATATCACAGGTGAACGCCGTATAGCCTTTCCGCAGATGCTGACCCACCCGTTGACTATTTACCCAGACCACGGCACTATGAAACACGGCCTCAAACTCTACTCGGACCGCCTTATTCTGCCACTGATCCGGGGCGAAAAACATCCGGCGATACCAGGCAATGCCCATGTAATCCGTATGCTCCGACATGATCTCCCAGGTATGCGGGACAGAAACGGTTTCCCATGTTGTATCTGCTGACCACTGACTGTACCAACCCTCGGCCTCCCCGCGATGCTGCGGATCAAGACGAAATTGCCACTCACCATCCAGTGGGACATGATGTGTAGATGGAATAACCTGCTCAGAGACTACCGCGGCAGATACACTGCCGGGCAGCGCAGCAAGCATTCCTCCGGCTCCCAGCTGTTTGAGAAAATGACGCCGATCGCATAAGGTCCTGTCTTGCATACTTTCGCTCCCTCAATTGTTCACAAAGTTCGCTTTTACCACCTGTGTTGTCCTCGGATAAACTGATGATAACGTAAAACTACAGCAGTATCACAAAATATCAAGAGAGTATTCTCTGAATTTCCTGGAGGATGTGCTCATTTTGAGAGATCCCGGGCAGGCAACACCGCAGCGTCTGGTGTGAGATAGAGCAACCGTACCATGATGGAGAAAGAGCCCTTTCATCTTCTTCTCCACAGACCTACTTTCGCTGTCTGTATTGAGTGGAGTCATAATTGAGAGACAATTCAGATATGCACTCAGAAAGCTTTCAGGTGATTTTCAGCAGTGTGGCAGCCCAATAGGTCCTCTGGGTGCTGCTCACGTACCGGCTGGGGCAGATACCTCGCACGCTGATGCATCCGGAGGCAACCGGCAAATTCCTGCTGTATACTCTCGTTGTGAACATACTGGCGGGGATCCTGTTCACCGGCTGGCTCGTGCACAGGCACACCGGTTTTAATATCATCACCCTGCGATCGGCCGGTTTTTCACCGGGACACCATACTGCCATGAGTGTCGCAGTCGGAATCGCAGCCGGGCTCTTGTTCTATATTATCAAACGACTACCCTCCCACCATCCTAATATTTTCCCGATGCTTTGTATCGGGGAGCAAGGGCCCACCGGGCGAACGGAGCCAGCGGAGAGCACGTTGGTGTACCCGGGGCCGCGCCCCGGGTCCCAGATCCGGCGGGTCATCCTCCTGGCCTCCTTCAATGTGTTACCGCTGTCCCGGAACGCCGGTTCCCCATGTCTCCGCACAAAACATTCCAAGGGGGAAAGCGTTGGGATGGGAGGATCATGTGACCGCTTCAAGCCCAGCGCAGCTGGGTTGAAGCGGTTTCTCACTCATCATTTCGCTGGTCCGGAGGACCTGCCGGCTTTAACCCGGCAAACAACGCCGGTCTTAAAGCCGGAGAGATCGTGGTTCGGTGTGAGTCCACGCGTTCCCGGTGTTTCAGCCCGTCCGCCCGGGATTCCGTCCGGTGACGACCGGACTCCATCCCGGGCTATTCGATATGTGGTCCATCCCGCTGCGCGGGATTCTGCCGAAACGATGATTCGGCGCCATTGGGGGTGTGTGAGATGCTTCCGGAAAAGAGTAAAAACCTCAGGGCCGAAGGCCCGTGAGAAGAAAGCGCCACCTCACCCTGCAGGGTGGGGCGAGATCCTGCCGCCCCTGCGGGGCCGGGCTTTCTCCGGAGATTTCGGGGTCGTGGAAAATAATCAGGTCCTTCCGGAACCTTCAACGCTCCCTCCGGCGCTCAGAACCGCACCAGTACCCCCAGGATGAGCCGGCCGTTGGAGGAAGAGGGTTTGGGTATGCCTTGTTGTTCGAGATTCTGAAAGAAGCTCTTCCCGACGTTGGTGTACCGATATTCCACAAACGGGTGCAGCAGGGGGAGGAGGTTGACCTGCGCCCCCAGCAGGGCGTTCCAAAAGATCTTGCTTTGAGTGGCCGACTGCTCGAGCGGACTGGTCTGCGGCAGGTCGCTCCGCTTGATATTGACTGTATTGGAGCCCAGCCCCAGCCCGACGTACGGTTTAAGAAGGCCGAGGCTCACCCCGCCGATGGCGGTGAGACCGTAATCGTAGTCCTGTACCGTCCGGCTGTAGGAATAGGACAACGTCTGGTACTGGTAGTTCAGCTGGTTTTTCTCGCTGAAATTACTGAAATGCGCCCGGATGCCCAGATCCACGAGCGGGATCATGTTGAAGATGGAATTTTCAATGCGGACCCCGAACCCGTGCTTAGGCGCCTCGTTTCTGATTTCGTAGGAGGCTCCTACCCCCAACTGGGCCTCCGCCGTGCTCGGAACGAACGGATAGACGAGTAGGGCCGCAACCAGGACAATCAATATATGTTTCCACTTGTTCATCTGGTGTTCTCCTTAGTTAGTAGATCTGTGGCATAGAACACTCTAGTTTAACTGCACTCGAGAACATTTTCAAATGTCCACAGGAAATTTTAACGGGATTTTTTCGGGGCCGGTATTCCCGCCGCGGAATCCCCGGCGGTGGATCGGTGGGAGGCCATGCGTTCCCGGTGTTGCAGCCCGTCCGCCCGGGAGCCCTTCCGGCCCGCCGGACTCCATCCCGGATCGAAGACACGGCTCTTGACGGGTATGGCCCACGTTCCCATTGCGTCCTCCTCTTTCTCTGATCAGTCGCAGATCCCGATGCTTTGTATCGGCGAGCAAGGGCCCAACGGGCGAACGAGGGCAGGGGGGATAGAGTTGTTGCCAGCCGCCGGGATCAGTTAGTAGTGCCCCCTTCAGGGGGCAGGTGCCCCGGCGGGGCACCAGGTTTCTAGGAACGGCGCATCCCCCAAAATCCCGTCGCCTCATCCCAGCCAACAACTCACCCCCTGTTGTCCCCCTCTTCCCGGTAAACCGGGATCTGCGACTTACAAGAGAGGGGGACGAGGAACACCGATCGTCCCGGGCACCACCGGATCCTCTCATCGCGCCCGCCCCTTTCTCTGGTGAGAGAAAGGGGAGACAGAGGGGATAGAGTTGTTGCCAACCGCCGGGATCAGTTAGTAGTGCCCCAGCGGGGCACTATGTTTCTAGGAACGGCGCACCCCCAAAACCCCACCGCCCCGTCGGGGCGGGATATTACCCGGCGCCCTTCAGGGCGCACAGGGAACCCTGAAGGGTTCACTACAAACCAGCGCGCTTCACCGCTGACAGCGCGCCCTGCACCCCACCCCGCCAGCGCTGGCAGCGGGAGACCAGGTTTGTGCGAGGCGTCCTCCCCTTGCTCTAACAAGTCGCCGATCCCGATGCTTTGTCTCGGGGAGCAAGGGCCCACCGGGCGAACGGAGCCAGAGGGGATAGAGTTGTTGCCAACCGCAGGGATCAGTTAGTAGTGCCCCAGCGGGGCACTATGTTTCTAGGAACGGCGCACCCCCAAAACCCCACCGCCCCGTCGGGGCGGGATATTACCCGGCGCTCTTCAGGGCGCACAGGGAACCCTGAAGGGTTCACTACAAACCAGCGCGGCTCACCGCTGACAGCGCGCCCTGCACCCCACCCCGCCAGCGCTGGCAGCGGGAGACCAGGTTTGTGCGAGGCGTCCTCCCCTTGCTCTAACAAGTCGCCGATCCCGATGCTTTGTCTCGGGAAGAAAAGTCCCACCGGGCGAACGGGGACAGCGGGGAGCGCGTTGGTGTACGAGAGGTGCTGGATCCCAGGAGATTCTTCACTGCGCTTCGCTTCGTTCAGGATGACAGGTGGTTTTTGGGCTCGGAGAGATCCGGGACAGTTGTAGAGCGACATGGCATGTCGCTGGGGAGGCGGGGATGAGTACTTCTTCCTCCTTCCATCATCCATTGTCATTCTGTACTCGAGTAGTTTCCGGCCACTCATTTTCTGGTACGGCAGATGCCACATCCGAGGGGATTCTTCATTCCGTCCGGCGGTGGACCGGCGATCACCTCCGCGTCCCGGCCCGGAAGGTATCTTAATAATCGGTATGGGCTTTCAGGAACCAGGCGGCCAGGAAGGTACCAGCCAGGCCCACCAGTCCGCCCAGGAGAAAGGCCGCCGGGATGTTCAGCCAGTCCACCATGACGCCGAACACCAGCGGCCCCAGGACCTGGCCCAGGCTGAGGGAGGCGGTGAAGCCG
>Ga0209918_1001671_pt1 | contig 11517 bp, 7 predicted proteins | sample SalPonD_shore_MG_FD_185712 | JGI IMG/M metagenome (GOLD analysis project Ga0209918, IMG submission 185712) | Salt pond soil microbial communities from South San Francisco under conditions of wetland restoration - Salt Pond MetaG... | ecosystem: Environmental > Aquatic > Marine > Intertidal zone >...
CTTGCTGCGGTGTCTCAACCGCTTGATCGAACCCACCGCCGGGAAGGTCTTCATCGATGATGCGAACGTCATGGATGCGGACGAGGACGAGCTCCGGGCGATCCGTCGGAAGCAAACGTCTATGGTCTTCCAGCACTTCGGATTACTGCCTCACCGCACGGTGAGCGAGAACGTGGCCTTCGGATTGGAAATCCAGGGCGTGGAGAAGAACGCCCGGAAGGAGCAGGCGTACGAAAGCATCAAAGTGGTCGGCCTGAAGGGTTACGAAGAGTCCATGACCGGCGAGTTGAGCGGCGGAATGCAGCAGCGGGTGGGCTTGGCCCGGGCTCTGGCGACCAACCCGGAAATTCTGCTCATGGATGAGGCGTTCAGCGCGCTGGATCCTCTGATTCGAAACGAAATGCAGGACGAGTTGCTGGACCTCCAGGAGAAAATGCAAAAGACTATCGTCTTTATCACGCATGATCTGGATGAAGCACTCAAACTGGGAGATCGCATCGCTATTATGAAGGACGGCTGGATTGTCCAAATCGGCACTTCGGAGAGGATCCTGACCAACCCGGCCAACGATTATGTGGCATCCTTCGTTCAGAATGTGGATCGCAGCAAGGTGATTACTGCCCAGGCGCTGATGTTCGAGCATCCGGAGCGGGTGGTAAGCACCAAAGACGGTCCCGGGGTTGCCATCCGCCGGATGCGGAAGCTGGGGGTGGACTCCCTGCCGGTCACCGGACAGGATAAGCAGTTCCGGGGCATGATCCGTATCGACGATGCGGCCAAATTGCAGCGGGAGGACAAGCACAACCTGGAGGACGGGTTGGATACCGACGTGCCGACTACGCTTCCCGACACTCCGGTGAGCGATCTGTTGCCGCTGATCTGGGAGTCAACCGTCCCGGTCGCGGTGGTGGATGAACAAGGCCGGTTACGGGGCGTTGTAGCTCGTGCCTCTGTGGTCGCGGAGATCATGGGCGCCACACCGGAGGAAATGTTCAGTTCCGAGGAAGAGGAGGTGACGCATGATTAATATCAATATCGGAGCACCGGTAGAAGCAATCATCGACTGGCTTACGGTGCATATGGGGCCGTTCTTTGATGTTCTTTCCACAGTGCTGGATGCCATTATGAATGGCTTCGAACACGGCCTGTTGTTTTTACCGGCCCTGGTGATGATTGTTTTGCTCGCCGCGCTGGCCTGGTGGATTGCCGGACGGGGGGTGGCGATTTTTACTCTGCTGGGGTTGTTCCTGGTGGCGGCCATGGGCTACTGGGAAGAAACCATGGTCACTCTGGCCCAGGTGGGCACCAGTGCGCTGGTGGCGCTCCTGATCGGTATTCCGGTGGGGATCTGGGCCTCCCGAAGCAGGGCCGTCCATCAGATTATGCGGCCGATCCTGGATTTTATGCAGACCATGCCGGCCTTTGTGTACTTAATCCCGGCGGTGATGTTCTTCAGTCTAGGCGCCGTACCCGGCGTGGTGGCCACGGTGATTTTTTCCATGCCGCCGGCGGTCCGGCTGACCGATCTGGGCATCCGGCAGGTGGATGAAGAAGTCGTGGAGGCCACCCAGGCCTTCGGGGCCACCGACCGGCAGCTGCTGTTCAAAGTCCAGCTGCCGCTGGCTATGCCCACGATTCTGGCCGGCGTGAACCAGACTATTATGCTCGCTCTTTCCATGGTGGTGATCGCCGCGATGATCGGCGCCGGCGGCGTCGGAGGAGTCGTGTACAAAGGCATCACTACCGTCCAGGTCGGTATGGGATTCGAAGGCGGAATCGCTATCGTGATCCTGGCGATCTTTCTGGACCGGATCACCCAGGCCCTGGGGGCCAGTGGAGGTAAATCATAAATTCAAAACGAGGGGGGACTATGCTACACTCTCAAAATAAACTGACAGTATTATTGGTATTCTTTATCCCGCTCATACTGCTGGCTTTCAGCGGCTGCAGCCAGCAACAAGGCGGAAAAACGGCGAATCTGGTCTATGTGAACTGGGTGGAAGGTGTGGACTACACCAACCTGGCCAAAGTCGTGCTGACCGATAAAATGGGGTACGACGTAACCATTACGGCTGCGGATCCCGGCCCGTCCTATGCTGCCGTGGCCAAAGGCGATCGGGACGCCTTCATGGAATCCTGGCTCCCGGTGCTGCACAAGAACTATATGGACAAGTTCGGGGACCAGCTCACCGACCTGGGGAACGTGTACGAAGGCACCCAGAGCGGTTTGGTGGTGCCGACCTACGTCACCATCGATTCCATCAGCCAACTCAATAGTGTCGAAGGCCAATTCGACGGGGAAATCACCGGCATCGATCCCGGGGCCGGCATCATGCAGACCACCGAGCAGGTGATCGATCAATATAACCTTGATTTCGAATTAATCGAGTCCAGCGGCCCGGCCATGATCTCCGCACTCCAAAAGTCGCTGCAGAATAAGGATTGGATCGTGGTGACCGGATGGAAACCACACTGGATGTTCGGCCAGTGGGACCTGAAGTTCCTGAAACAGTCTCCGGACAAGATCATGTGGAAAAAAGGCAATATCCATATCATGGGCCGGAAAAACCTGCGGCAGGATAAGCCGGAACTGGCTCAGTTTCTGTCGAACATGCATTTTACCGATTCCCAGCTGGCGGACCTGATGGTGTATGTCCGGAACCGGCAGGACCAGGATACCGAGGAGGTCGTCCGGAGCTGGATGCAGGAGCATCCTGATCTGATTAACTCCTGGATCCCGGAGGGCGCCGGAACGGAATCGGCTTCTATGTGATAACGGAATGAATCTTTCTGCAGGAAAAAAGCCTCCCGGGCACCCGGGAGGCTTTTTTTTGATCTGTGTTGTTCTGCACAGACCGCGACCGGACCCATGAAGCCTGTGTAAGGATGTGATCTCATGGATTTTTTTATCCTGGTATTGACACAGTCTAAACGGATAAAATTTCTACTAAGTCTTTGATATTAATGATAGTAGAGACGTTTCACGGAAGCAGTGTAATAATGAAAAATCAAGCATGGAATTTGTCATCCCCCCGATAAACTCGCACCAACCATTCGCCAGCGAATGGAGGTGCTCCTCGATCGGGGCAGGCTGAGCGGAGGTCCGACGAGTCGGACCGCAGTCGAGGGATCTCGTTGTTCCCGATACACAGAATCGGGATTTTCGATTGGGAAGAGAGAGGGGAGGACACCCCACGCGGCGATATTCGGTCAGTGTTGGTACTTTGACACGCAGACACGTGCCCTTCCGCTGACAAGCGCCGGTCGGGGGCGACGGGAGGCGCGCTGTGAGCGGTGATTTACGCTTGCCCCCTCCTCCCAGCGCTTACAAGAATCAACGGCTCTGTCCCGCCTCGCCTTCCGTTCTTCCCGATGAAGGGAATCGGGATCTTCGCCATGAAATTTCTAAACCTAAATAATATCAATGACTGAGATTATACTTGTACCGTGTAGAACGCTTCGATATCAAGAGAAAAATTCTTGATTCAGCTTCCTCACACGGGTCCGGGCAAAAGAAGCCCTCACAGACCATTTTCCCTTTCAAGTTTGGCGCAGACGGTTTGAAGTGGTGTGTGTCCCGGTATTTTAGTGGTTCGGAGAACGTACCGGCTTTAACCCGGCAGAAACCGCCGGACTTCACACCGGTAAAGATTGATTGCCCTGGTATTTTTATATCGATACGTGTGGCCGCTCCCTCACCGGTTTTTTCTCACCCGGAGATAATGGTTTGCAATTACCACCAGAATTGCTAACATTATAAAACAATTATCTATTCTGTTAACAAATCCAGATCTATCGTATGAAGAACCGGTTACACGTGATACTCGGACTGATATCCCTCACGCTGTTCATCCTAATGCAGTGTGTGTCTTTCTCCACCTATCAGACGCCGGAGACGCTTGCTCCCGGCGAGTCTGCGTTTGGCGGAGGGGTTGCCGGGGTGGTGGCCGACGGCTCCCCCGGATTCGGGGGCGTGGAGCTCTACGGCCGGCACGGCCTGGGCCCGAATGTGGATGGGGGGATGAAGCTGGGGGGCATGCCGGGGCTGTATTATTTCCTGATGGCAGATGTGAAATATCAGTTCACCGGGGTGCCACCCATTGTCAGTGCGGATCTGGGCCTGTCGGTTTCGGCCGGATCCGGGCGTACGACTACCCTGGCATGGTACCCGATGATACTGGTCGGAACGTCCCGTTTGTACGGTGGGGTGAAGACGATCCTGATCCGGGGCACGTTCGAGGGCGAAGCGTTTACCGTTGACCATCCGCTGACCGGCATCGTGCTGGGCACACGTTTCGGACAGAAGTTCCGTTTACTTCCTGAATTGGACGTCTATTTCTCACGGCAGAGCAGTCCGCTCATCTTTGCAGGAATAGGACTCCAGTTTAATTTTCATTAATCCCCGTCCACCGGAGATCGCAGCGACCGGACGGAATGCTGCTCTCCTGGTTTGTAAGGGTTGAGCATTTTGACAAAACTACTTCGGGAATTTCCTCCCAATCCGACCCTGGTGAATTACCATACCCGGGATCAGCTGACAACGCTGATGTCGGAGCGGTATCGTCCGGGCCAGGAGACCTATCCCCGGCCGTGGATCACATCGCTGGGAGCCGTGTCGCACCTCCGGGCCATTCACATCATGCGGCATAAACTGCGGTTGAAAAAGCAGGAGGAGGCTGAGTGGTCCGGGATCCTGGCCCGGGTCGAGGACATTTTGACGCACGCCTGGGATATTCAGGGCATCGAGTCGGTGGAACGCCGGGCCATCCGACATGAATTTCCACTGCCGAAGGAACTCTCTTTTGAACGCAGAACCGTCTATGAAGGCGTCGACCACTCCCGGGAGCATCCCCTGGCCGCCCGGTTATTCGATATTCCCGGAATTACCACTCTCGTCTTCTACCGGGAGACGGTTACCATCAAACGGGGATTGTGCTTTCCCTGGACCGAACTGGTTCCCAAAATCGGCCGGGTGTTGAAGGAGTATGCCGGGTAAATAGAGAAGAATGATGCGTGAAGCGTGAAAAGTGAAGAAGCCCCCAATTCCGGGTGGAACAAGGAGAGTTCTTCCTTCTTCAATGATCATTCTTAACTCTTCCTTCGTTGTTAGGTATTCTCCACGACCCGGATATTGTCGGGAACGATCCCCCGCCGAATGAGCCAGTTGATGGTGTCTTCCAGTACGCGCAGCAGCGGGCGGTATTCGTATCCCAGGTCTTCCCGGGCCTGCCGGGAATCGAAATTGTAGTACTTCCCGAAATGATCCTTCACGAATTCCGGAGTGAGGAGCGGATGAGTGCGGAACGCCTGGCCGATCCACTTCATCGGATAGGCGAAAAATTTCCCCGAGGTGTCGGTGAGCCTGAGGCCGGGCGTCTGCCGTTTGGTCATCGCCGCCAGGTGATCGAAGAGTTCCAGCACGGTGATCTGCTCGCCGCCCAGTACATACCGGGTGCCCCGCACGCCATGGGCTTCGGCCTTTAGCATGCCTTGCACCACGTCGTCCACGTGCACCACCGTGAACGCCCCGTCGAAATAGAACGGAATACGTCCCCGCAAAAAAGTGCTGATCAGAGATGTGGAAGGGGTGACTCTAAAATCATTCCCGCCCAGGATGAGGCCGGGCAGCACGAAAATCACCGGCAGATCCAACGTTTCCGACAGCTGGTGGGCGATCTGTTCCGAGCGGGTTTTGGCGATGTTATACGGCAGGGCTGGATCGGAAAACCAGTCCTCCGGTCCCCGGCCGTGATCGAAGGTCGTTCCTCCTCCCATGGCCACCACCGAGCTCACATAGATGATTTTTTTCACTTTGGCTGCCTTGGCGGCCTGCAGGACGTTCCGGGTGCCTTCCACCGCCGGCTGGATGATCTCCAGCTCCGGGTTGGCCGTCCAGGTTTCGTAGACCCCGGCGGCATGATAGACCACGTCACAGCCTTCCATGGCCTGTTCCAGCGATTCGGGAACCAGCAGGTTCGCCTCCACGGTCTCGACTTCCAGATTCTGCAGGGCCCGGAGATTACTGGTCGACCGGATCATGGCACGGACCGGCCGGCGCTGGCTGATGAGCGCCCGGCACAACGAATTCCCGACGTGGCCGGTGGAGCCGGTTACGAGTATGGGCATGAGGACCTCACCTTTCACCTTGGTACCGTGTGATATCCGTCAGAAAGTAACTTATATCACACCTTCGTATCTGCATGGTAATATCTGATTGATATTCAAAGCAGGATAATTTAATATTTCTATCGCTTGAAACATAGAACTACAACTAACGAAAAAAGCCCGGCCAAATCAATGGAACATTTCACATAAATGCTTCTCAACCAATCACCTTAACCGAAGCGAGTATGATGATGGCCTCACGGATTAAGTTTTTCGAACAAGTCAACCGGGGATTCGACAAGGCGGCGCAATTCACGGATCACCCCAGGGGATTACTCCGGCAGATCAAAGCCTGTAACAGTGTGTATCACTTTTCATTTCCGCTGAAGCGCGATAACGGGGAGATCCAGGTGATCGATGCCTGGCGGGCGGAACACAGCCAGCATAAGCGACCGGTCAAAGGCGGCGTTCGGTATTCCATGAGCGTGAACGAGGACGAAGTGATGGCGCTGGCGGCTTCCATGACTTACAAGTGTGCGCTGGTGAACGTGCCGTACGGTGGCGCCAAGGGCGGAGTGAAGATCTCCCGGCATAAGTATTCCACCACCGAGTTGGAACGGATTACCCGCCGGTACACGTTTGAACTGGCCCGGAAAAATTTCATCGGGCCGGGCACGGATGTGCTGGCGCCGGATTACGGCACCGGCCCCCAGGAGATGGCCTGGATGGTGGATACGTTTAACGCCATTTCCGAGGATGATCTGAACAACCTGGCCTGTGTTACGGCCAAGCCTGTCAGCCAGGGCGGCGTGCGGGGCCGGATGGAAGCCACCGGCCGGGGCGTCTACTTCGGCATCCGGGAAGCGTGCGATGAGAGCGCCATGATGAAGAAGCTGAACCTCTCCACCGGATTGGGTGATAAACGGGTGATCGTGCAGGGATTGGGGAACGTAGGGTATCATGCGGCAAAGTTTATGCAGGAAGGAGGGGCGACCATCGTGGGCCTCTCCGAATACGAAGGCGGCATCTATAACCCGGAGGGGTTGGACGTGGACGAAGTCGTCCGGCACCGGAGGGAGCACGAGAGCATCTTCGATTTTCCGGGAGCCGAAAACGTGGCGACTTCCGCGGAAATACTGGAGTATCCCTGCGACATTCTGATCCCGGCGGCCTTGCAGAATCAAATTACCCGCGAAAATGCCCCCAACATCCAGGCCGGCATCATCGGGGAAGCCGCCAACGGCCCGCTGACAGCGGACGCCCACGAAATTATGCACGAGAGAAACGTGTTGGTATTACCGGATTTCTTCCTGAATTCCGGCGGGGTGACGGTGTCGTACTTCGAATGGCTCAAAAATTTGTCCCATGTGAGATACGGCCGGTTGCAGAAGCGGTTTGAGGAGAGTTCCAATGCCCGGATTGTCCAGTCCATCGAACGATTGACCGGCCAACAGCTGAGTCCGGAGGAACGATCCGTGGTGATCCATGGGCCGGACGAGGAGGACCTGGTAAATTCGGGGTTGGAGGAGACCATGATCGAGGCCTTCCACGAACTTCACGAAACTCAGCAAAAACATAGCGAAGGCATGGATTTACGGACGGCCGCCTTCATCGTTTCCATCGATAAAATCGCCACCTCCTACCGAGAACTGGGCATTTTCCCGTAATGGCCGATAAGAAGTATACGTTCCTGCCATAACGAATCGACGCGGCGGGTTGACCTGATTCACGCGTAAGTATCAGAGGAGTAAGCATGTCCGAGCCCGGCTATTATCGGGACCCGACGATGTATGCAGACACCGTTGTCTTTGTAAGCGAAGCGGATCTCTGGCAGGTCCCCGCCGCCGGTGGGATGGCCCGGCGGCTGACCGCCAACCGGGGGAAAGCCTCCCGACCCCTGTTCTCCCCGGACGGCAGCCGGCTGGCCTTTACCGGCCGGGAGGAAGGCCAGGCGGAAATCTATGTAATGCCGGCCGGGGGCGGTGGGGAGCAGCGGTTAACGTATATGGGCGGCAACTCCTACGTGGTGGGATGGAACCCGTCCGGCGAGTCGATTCTGTTCGCCAGCAACGCGGCCCAGCCCTTCACCCGGTTTTATGCCCTGTGGGAAGTGGACGTAACCGGTGGTGCGACCACCCGGTTGCCGTACGGGTTGGCGCACGACCTGGCCCGGGGAAAGGACGGCGGTATCGTTTTGGGCCGGAATACCGGGGAACCGGCCCGCTGGAAGCGCTACCGGGGCGGCACCGCCGGCCGATTGTGGATTGATCCGGACGGAAGCGGCCGGTTCGCTCCCCTGGTCCGGCTGCCGGGCAACCTGACGGCTCCGCTCTGGATCGGGGACCGGATCTATTTTCTCTCGGATCACGAAGGCATCGGCAACTTGTACTCCGTCACGCCGGCCGGGGAAGATCTGCAGCGCCACACCGACCATACGGAATTTTACGCCCGGAATGCCTCCACGGACGGCAAGCGCATCGTATATCACGCCGGCGGGGCACTCTACCTGTTCGACCCGTCGACACGGGAGAGCCGGGTAATCGAAGTGGACTATCGCAGTCCCCGCACTTCGCGCCAGCGAAAGTTCGTGAGTCCCGGGAAATATCTGGAAGAATACCGGATCCACCCTCGGGGCCATGCCCTGGTGACCGTGCACCGGGGGAAAATGTATACCTTCGCCAACTGGGAAGACGCGGTGGAACAGATGGGTGAACCGGACGGCGTGCGATACCAGCGGGCCCAATGGCTGGCAGACGGAGAAACCCTCATCGCCGTGTCCGATAACGGCGGAGAAGAACACCTGGAAACGTACACCGGGGATGGCATCCGGCAGTGCCACCGGATGGACGATCTGGATCTCGGCCGTCCGCTGCTGGTGGCACCCGCACCCGAAGGTCGGATGGTGGCGTTGACCAACCACCGGCATGAAGTCATCCTGGTCGATCCGGACACCGAGGAACGTACCATCCTGGACCGGAGTGAGTTCGACCGCATCCAGGGGTTGGACTGGTCTCCGGACGGAAAGTGGATCGCCTACAGCGCCGCAGAGACCCAGCATACCTTTTCGTTGAAAATTGTCGAAGTGGCCACCGGTACCATCCACCGAATCACCCCGCCCCTGTTTCGGGACATCGCGCCCTCCTTCGATCCGGGAGGTAAATATCTCTATTTTCTCTCCTACCGGGAATTCAACCCGGTGTACGACAGCATGTATTTCGACCTGAACTTTCCCCGGGGCGCCCGGCCGTTTCTCATCACGCTCCGGGATGATTTGCCCTCGCCGTTTATTCCCAAGCCGGCGCCCCCCCGTAAATCCACCGCCGGGTCGAACAATGAAACCTCCAAGGAATCCGGGCTCGCTTCTGAGGAATTCCGGATTGATTTCGACGGCATCGAACACCGGGTGGTGGAATTTCCCATCCCGGAGGCCCGGTACCGCCAGATCTGGGGGGTGGACGGAAAGGTGCTGTTTAGCTCCACCCCCATCAAGGGGGTGCTGGACAAGTCCGACTCGTCCACACCCGCGGCGGATGCCATCCTGGAATATTACGACTTTCAGAAGCAGAAGAAGGAAGTGGTGGCAAAGAACGTCACCGGTTTTCAAGTCTCCCAATCCGGTGAATCCCTGGTGTACCGGTCAAAAAACCGGCTCCGGGTGATTCCCATCGAACCGCTGAAAAAACACAATAGCAGCACCACACCCGGCCGGGAGAGCGGCTGGATTGATTTGAACCGGGTGAAAGTCTCCGTGGATCCGGGGCGGGAGTGGGAACAGATGTTTCGGGAGATCTGGCGGCTGCAGCGTGAGCACTTCTGGAAAGCCGATATGTCCGGCGTGGATTGGGAACGGGTCTATCAACGTTACCGGCCGCTGCTGGACCGGGTCACCACCCGGACGGAGTTTTCCGACCTGGTATGGGAGATGCAGGGAGAACTGGGCACTTCCCACGCCTACGAACTGGGAGGAGATTATCCCAACTCGCCGGATTACAAGCTGGGGTTCCTGGGCGCGGATTTTGAGTATGACGAGTCGACGGATGGGTATGTCATCCGGAATGTGGTCCGGGGCGATCCCTGGAAGGAGGACCGGGATTCGCCGTTGCATCAGGTGGGCGCCGGTATCCGGGAGGGCGATATCTTGCTGGCGGTCAACGGCCAGCGGGTCAGCCGGGCCCGATCTCCCTGGGCCCTCCTGGTGAACCAGTCGGAGTCGTATGTTAACCTCATTCTGCAGAAGGCGGACTCCGGAGAACAGTATTCCGTGGCGGTCAAAACATTGAAGAACGAAACGCCCGCCCGCTACCGGCAGTGGGTGGAGCGGAACAAGCGATGGGTACACCAGGCCACCAAAGGCCGGGTGGGGTATGTGCATATCCCTAACATGGGGGCCCGGGGTTATGCCGAGTTTCACCGGTATTATCTCGCGGAAGTGGATAAGGAATCCCTGATCGTCGACGTGCGGTTCAACGGCGGCGGACACGTGTCCCAATTGATTCTGGAAAAACTGGCCCGGGAGCGGGTGGGGTACGACGTGCAGCGGTGGGGGAAACCGGAACCCTATCCGGCCGACTCGGTGATCGGGCCCATGGTGGCCGTCACCAACGAGCATGCCGGATCGGACGGCGACATTTTCAGCCACTGTTTTAAACTCATGGGATTGGGAACGCTCATCGGGACCCGGACCTGGGGCGGGGTGATCGGCATTTTCCCCCGGCATGCCCTGGTGGACGGAAGCGTCACCACCCAGCCGGAGTTTTCGTTCTGGTTCAAGGACGTGGGCTGGGGCGTGGAGAATTACGGCACGGATCCGGATGTGGAGATTGACATCACCCCGGGCGACTATGCAGAGGGAAGAGATCCCCAGTTGGAAAAAGCCGTGGAGATTATCCTGGCCCGGCTGCAGGAATCTCCGGTCCGGCTGCCGGAATTCAGCGATCCCCCGGATCGCTCCCTGCCCACCTGATCACCGGAAGACCGGGTACTGAACTCTCGTTCCATGTATTTTCTTGCCTGAAACACAAATCCATGAAAAAAGGAGAATTGCCCATGAGGGCGCCGGAGAGGTTGACCAACCCCGCTAACCGGAGACCCGTGTGCTGGTTCTGGCTCGGCTTGTTGCTGGCCGCCGCATTCCACCTGCAGGCCGCGGAACCGACTGCATTTTCAGAATACGACGTGGCCCGCCTGCAGTACGTGGGCCAGGTGGCCATGGCACCCGATGGAGACCAAATCGCCTACACTCTGACGGTCCAGCGCAACCCCTTTCGGGAGGAGGACGGCCCGGCCTGGTCCGAGCTGCACGTGGTCGACTCCGATGGGCAGTCCCGGCCCTTTATCACCGGGCAGGTGAACATTGGTCAACCGGAATGGACACCGGATGGCCGGTACATCTCGTTCCTGGCCCGGCGGGAA
>Ga0209918_1001672_pt1 | contig 11514 bp, 7 predicted proteins | sample SalPonD_shore_MG_FD_185712 | JGI IMG/M metagenome (GOLD analysis project Ga0209918, IMG submission 185712) | Salt pond soil microbial communities from South San Francisco under conditions of wetland restoration - Salt Pond MetaG... | ecosystem: Environmental > Aquatic > Marine > Intertidal zone >...
GCCGTACTCGTCTGAAGGCTGGGTTTGCCGTCTGACGAATGAAATAAGCAAGCCCCGCGGAGGACCATTGAATTGGCTCCGACAACTGTCGGAGGGTCGGAGCCGGTTCGGGATTTGTCGCTGGCGTTTTTTGGGTCCCAGCTTGCTGGTCCCGAAAACTATCGGGATTTGATCGCTCAAAAATTCTTGTAGAATCCGAGCGAATACCAGGAACCTTCCAAGAAAGAGCGCCTACAGGTATGCGGAGCATAGAGATGGCTCCCAACGCAGAGCATTGGAAGCAAGATAGGAATTTTAATTTTGGGATTTCTTAGCCATTACCACACAGCTTTAAATCTACCCCTCACTATCTCCCATCAGTCGCTCCGCGGCTGTTGGCCCGTTCGGCGCTCTGCGTCCCTTTTGGCACTGATCAGGTCAAGAAGCTATTCCTTTCGGTTTCAAGTCTCTTAGTCAAGGCTTTATCTGGAACTCACGTTGAGCTATATAAACCTGGCGCCCATGTATCGGGGTGCCGGTGTCACCCTGAATTTATTTCAGGGTCTCTTGCTAAAAGCCAGTTAAAAGCATTTAAAGAGTTAAAGTAATAGATACTGAGACAAGCTCAGCACTGAAGGTTCAGCATGACATGGAAGAGAGGCAAAGCCCTCTATCTGATCAAATTTCAATTTCTGCATAAGATTTTGAGTTCTGTTACGTATTAATGTGTGCTGAGCTTTAAGAAGTACATTTAAGGCTTTCGGGATGGCTTACGGCCGCCCATTTAAATTAGATTTTAGGATATGTTCTCTCCCATCCGATTGCAGTATCTAGAATCTGGTGGGGAACCAAACATCTGCTTTAAAAATAGCAGTCTATAATCAACACTAGCTCAGAGCTTTATACTAAAAATAAAACAAAAGGTATCAGCTATGGATAAAATCAGCTCTTCTTTAAATAAAATTCTTTTGATCTTGCCCCTGTTTCTGCTGCCATTGATTTCTCATGCAGATCCGACCGGACAGGGAATCATACTTTATACTCCATATACGAGTCGATCTATAACACCGGGTAAAAGCCTGACTTACAAAGTTGATGTTATTAACCAAAGCAACAGTATTCAGGATGTTTCTCTTTCTATGCGGGGCATACCCAACAGTTGGAACCCTACTTTTACCGCGGGCGCCAGTAATATCCAGCAAATTGCAGTGAAACCCCAAAGCCTGGATAAAAAGAATTCCCAACAGATCGAACTAAATCTGGACATTCCTCTCAAAATTAAAAAGGGGACGTATCCTTTTAAACTGATTGGAACAACTGATAGCGGGAAATCATTTTCGCTGCCCTTACGAGTTAAGGTTACCGAACAAGGAATCTTTAAAACGGAACTGCAAGTTGACCAAGCCAATATGGAGGGTTATGCCGACTCGGACTTTAACTATAATTTTACCCTGAAGAACCAGACGGCAAAAAAACAAAATTATGCCCTCACAGCTAATGCTCCCCGTGGATGGGACGTTCGTTTCAGGGTTGGCGGTGATTATGTGACTTCTGTGAGCCTGGGTTCTAACGAGAGCAAAAATATTTTTGTCAAGGTAAAGCCATCCCAAAGAGTAAAGGCGGATACCTATAAGATTAACGTACACGCCACCTCGGGCAGCACTTCTGACCAAGTGCCAATAGAAGCTGTTATCAAAGGTAAATATGATTTAAAATTGACGACGCCTAGCGGAAGACTTAGTTCTGAAGTAACAGCGGGTGATGAAAAAGATGTAAAACTGCTATTGAAAAACACGGGGACGGTCCCACTCAGAGAAATTAGCCTGTCCAGTTCTACCCCGGCCGACTGGAATGTTACATTCGATAATAAAAAGATCATGAAATTGGCTCCCGGCAGGAGTACCTCTGTTGTTGCTACCATTAAGGCCAGTAATAAGGCGATCGCCGGAGATTACCAGCTTCAAATCAAAGCTAATACGCCTGAGGCTTCTTCTAAGGCAGATTTCAGGGTTACCGTTAATCAATCTGTCGCCTGGGGATCTGTCGGCATCATCATAATTGTGCTGGTGGTTGGCGGTATTGGCTATCTGTTTAAAAAATACGGGAGGAGATAACGATGGACGGACCTACTATCCGCATTCAAAATCTCGTCAAAAAGTATGGATCCAATACAGCCGTCGATCACCTGAATCTGGAAATTAATAGAGGAGAAATCTTTGGCTTGCTGGGACCAAATGGCGCCGGTAAAACGACGATCATCCTATCGCTTTTGGGGCTTTCTGAGCCCACATCCGGAACGACCATCGTTAAAGGATTCAATGCTACATCCGAGCCCCTAAAAGTCAAGAAAGTGACAGGCTATCTGCCGGATGATGTGGGTTTTTCCGGCAACAGTACCGGATTGGAAAACCTGGTATATACGGCCATGCTGAATAAAATTCCCCGCAGGAAAGCGGTTGAATCCGCAAAAGAGCTATTGTCCTTGGTGGGCTTGGAAGAGGCCGGCCAAAAGAAAACCAAGACCTACTCAAAAGGTATGATCCAGCGGCTCGGCTTAGCGGATGTGATGATTAAGGATCCGGAGATCATGATCCTGGATGAGCCGACGATTGGCATTGATCCCAAAGGTATCATTGAATTCCTGGAGCTGATTAGGAATCTGAGTAAAGAAAAAGGTATGACGGTGCTGCTCAGCTCTCACCTATTACACCAGGTTCAAAAAATCTGTGATCGGGTGGGCATCCTGGTGAGTGGACAATTGTTGGCTCAGGGTAAAGTTAATGAGCTGGCCGACGAGCTATTCGGTCAAAAAGACACTGCGTTTACGGCCGAGGTTTCGCCCATTACTGATGAACTAATTCAGGATCTATCACAGCAAGAAGAGATCAAGGAGGTTCAGCGCAATGGAGAGGTAATCACGATGAAAGGTTCCCGCGAAGTGGCGCCACTCATCTCAAAGACCATCATTCGTAACAACGCCAACCTATACCGGCTCTCGTATAAAGAGTACGGACTCGATGAAATCTATCAACATTATTTTGAAGAAGGTACTGCCGATGTCTGATATTGTGAAACCATTTTGGGTCATGGTACAAAAAGAAATTGCAGACCATGTTCGCAGCTGGCGGTTTATTATACTTGTGGCCCTGATCCTGCTGACCACAACAGGATCAATCTACACCGTACTGGCCGTCATACAGCAACACCCGGCCCAGCTCAGCGCCAATAGTCATTTTCTATACCTGAAACTATTCACCAAATCCACCAATAACCTGCCGCCCTTTATCACCCTTATCGGCTTTCTCGGACCGCTGGTAGGGATTGCACTGGGCTTCGATGCCGTAAATTCCGAGCGGGATAACGGCACCTTAAGCCGTATCATCTCCCAACCCATCCCCAGAGATTATTTCATTAACAGTAAATTTATGGGAGCTCTGACAGTTATTATTGCGCTGGTATTTGCACTGGGATTTCTCGTTTTGGGATTGGGCATCCTTTACATTGGCCTGCCGCCGGCATTCAGTGAGTTTATGCGGATCGTGATATTCCTGGCTTTTACCTGCATCTATATTGCCTTCTGGCTAAACCTGGGGATAACCTTCTCGATCCTATTCCGTCAGTCTTCCACCTCAGCGCTATCTACGCTGGCAATCTGGCTGTTTTTCACGGTGTTTTATTCCATGCTGGTCAAATTTCTAATCAACGCCTTTTTCTATCGTCAGGCGGCTGCACGTCCACTGGCTCAGCTGCTTTCGCGAATATCCCCCAGTTATTTGTTCAATGAGCTGACTACCATTTTGCTCACTCCTTCAATCCGGAGCCTGGGCGGATTGAGCTTCCGGCAGATGGCCGGCGCTATTCCTTCCACTCTTCCAATCGGCCAAAGCTTACTGTTGGTCTGGCCGGATATAACGGCTCTAATTGCGGCCACGCTGGTCTGCTTTGGGATTTCTTATGTGCTCTTTATGCGGCAGGAAATTCGTGCAAACTAGACAGCTCATCAAGATTTCTACAGCCAAACAGGATGGATAGCTAATGAATTAGTAATACAGACATGCCATATTTCTTAAAATATGGCATGTCTGGAAACGATATCGCACAACTACTCATTTGCCGCTTGCCGCACAAATTCCAAGGTATCGGTGGGTTTGCGTCCCAGTAAATTTTCAAGCGAATCACTGGCAAAATCCAAACCTCCGTTGACAAATGTTTTAGCCACAGAAACGCTCAAATTTATGATATCATTTGGTAGTTCGGCCTCTCTTAACTGCTCTTCAAAATCCTCAACAGAAATATCGTGATAAGTTATTTCTTTAGTTGTTTCTTCTTGCAACACATCGGCAATATCCGAAAGAGTGTACGAATCTGCCGACGTTATTTCATAGGTTTCGTTTTGGTGATCTGCAGGATCAGCCAACGCATTGGCCAATGCTTCGCCCATCTCATCCCGCAAGGCAAAATTCAGCTGTTGTCCATCGCTGGGATAATACCATTCACCGGAAGCCAGTGCATTTTCCCAGTACATTGGTAAAAAATCGGTATAAAAGGTGTTCCTGAAAATCGTATAGGGGATACCGGAATCCTGAATCAACTTCTCCGTCTCGTAGTGTGAGCGGGAAAGCGGGCTCAGCAATTTATCGGCCTGTACGATACTTGTATAAAAAAACTGATCGATATCTTCTCTTATTGCCGCATCAACCACGTTTTTATGCTGCTCCACACGGCCTTCAACAGTGCTCGAAGAAATCAGCAGAAGCGTATTGATACCCTGAAGCGCCTTTTCAATGGTATCATAATTATTGTAATCTCCGATCCTGATTTCTACTCCTTTTTCCTTCAACTCCTTCCCCTTCTCTTTGCTTCTCACCAATCCGACAATATCTTCATCAGTATTTCTTTCCAGTAAATAGTCAATTGTTGCGGATCCCAAATGTCCATTCGCCCCGGTGACTAAAATCATAACAATATTTTTGAGTTTAAAAGACCTATTCGGAACAGCTAAAAAAACGTTGATCCTTAAAAGTACCTCCTTGAGCATTGTATTTTGTAACGGCTTTCCCCTCCCGTTTGGTTCCAAATAAACCAGCTTATTGCAGCAGAACGGGCTCTTCAACTCAACTGGCACGTGCGTCCGCTCTTATTATTGTAACATAGATATACAACTATACCGACAACAACCTTGGCTTTTCGTTATAGAGCTTCAGGATAAATTCCCCGAACAACGTATTCGCCCACGCAAACCATTTGCGCGTAAAATCTTTGGGATTGTCTTTATTAAACGCCTCGTGCATAAAACCCGTGCCGCCGTGTGTATTCTTAAGCAATTTCAAACAATGCTTAATTTCTTCATCATCGTCGCTGGTCAGTCCGCGCATGATGATGCTCATCGGCCAGATCATATCCATGCCCACATGCGGGCCGCCAATACCTTCGGCGGCTGTGCCCTGGAAGAAATACGGATTCCTCTGGCTTAGCACAAAGTCCCGGGTCTGGCGGTAGACCTTGTCATATTTGTCACAGGCTCCCAGGTACGGTAGGCTCAGCAGGCTGGGAATGTTCGCATCATCCATAAACAGCCGGTTGCCAAAACCGTCCACCTCGTAGGGATAGATCTCCCCGAAATCCAGATGATCAATAACGGCATACTCTTCGAGCCCTTTCTGAACTTCATCGGCCAGTTTTCGACATTCAGCTGCAAACCCACTGTTATTTTTAATGGATTCCTGCATCTCGGCCAGCTTCCGCAGCGATACGACCGCGAAGTGATTGGAAGGCACCAGAAACAAGTAAATTGTCGAATCATCCGACGGACGAAAGGCCGAGCAAATCATTCCTGTCGGACGTATGGGGTTTCCATAACCATTGCCCGCTACGGTATCTGTTTTGATGGCGGTCCTTCTCTGAAACTTATACGGACCGTGCCCATCTTTGCGCTGCTGTTCCCGGAAGGTCTGCACTACTCTTTTCATCGCTTTCTGCCATGCATCATCAAAAGGGGAAGTATCCTCTGTCGTTTTCCAATAGCCATAAGCCAGCCGGATCGGATAACACAGCGAATCCACCTCCCATTTGCGCTCGTGCAGCCACGGGTTCATGTCGGTCAGATCGCTATCCCAATCGCTGCCGGTCGGCTCTTTATTAAAGGCATTAGCATAGGGATCGATGTTGATGCATTTGGTCTGCCGGTTGATAACGCCCGCCAGCATTGCCTGCAATTTGTCATCCTGTTTGGCCAAAGGCAGATACGGCCACACCTGCGCCGAGGAGTCCCGCAACCACATGGCGTTAATGTCGCCAGTGATTACAAAAGTATCCGGGCGGCCTCCGGTCATCTGGAAATCCACCGTCGTGTCCAGAGTGTTGGGAAAACAGTTTTCAAACAGCCAGGCCAGCTCTTTATCGGGAATCGCTTTTTTTACCTCGCGGATGGTCTGCTCAACGGCCTCGCTGGTGAAGTTGCGGCCGGCCGGCGAAGGTCGCTTAGAGCTATATTGCGGGGGCACCTTAACCGAGGGAAATCCCAACGTACCAGAAGTTAATCCCAGTGTGGTTAGTCCTGCAGTTTTTAGAAAATCTTTTCGTGTCGGCATACGGCAGCTCGTTTAATTTTGATCGGAATGTACATCAAAAGCGGTTGAGGGCGGTTGCGAATCGGCGCCCCATTGCTTGTTAGGTTTGGCTCCCATCTGAAATACCAGCACGCCACCTTTTTTAATATCCCGGTAGGTGATGTAGGATTGGTTAAATGGATCTCCGTCAAATGTGGCCGACTGAATATATCTGTTTTTTTGGGATACATTTCTCGCTTCAACCGTAAATTTGTTCCCATTTCCCAGATCGAGGGTCGCCTTTTCAAAGGCCGGACTGCCAATCGCGTACACGCCGCTGGCCGGGTTTACGGGATAAAAACCCATCGCACTAAAGACGTACCAGGCCGACATTTGTCCGCAGTCTTCATTGCCGGGCAGTCCGTCCGGGGTATCCTTATAAAGGGAATCTACAATGGTATCTACCACTTTCTGGGTTTTCCAGGGCGCCCCGCCGTAATCGTACATATAGGGCGTTTGTTGATCCGGCTCGTTGCCTTGTACATATTGACCAATTAGACCGCTCATGTCCGGAACACCACCCTCGCTAACTTTGGGGGAAGTGTTAAATAAGGTATCCAATCGCGCAACGAATTGTTCTTTGCCCCCCATCAATTTTGCAAGATCGGGCACATCCTGCGGCACATACCACAGATATTGCCAGGCATTGGCTTCAGTAAAGTTACGCTTGCTGAAATCGGTTGGAGCCGCCCGCGGGTCGAAGGGCTCTTCCCACTTGCCATTGGCCAACTTTGGACGCATAAATCCACTCGTAGAATCATATAGATTGCGATAATAGCGGGAGCGCTTCAAATACTCCTGGAAATCGTCCTGCTTTCCCAGGGACTTAGCCATTTGGGCAATGCACCAGTCGTCATAGGCATATTCCAGCGTCTTTGATACCGATTCCCGGGTTTTGTCTGACGGCACATAACCGTACTTATTATACAGCTTCACATCGTCATTGCCTTGATTGGCACTCTTTTTCATAGCCTCAAAGGCTTTTTGGACATCATAATCGCGAAACCCCTTGAAATAGGCGTCCACGATCACCGGTACGGCATGGAAGCCAATCATGGTGTTAGTCTCGTTCGCTTTGAGCTCCCAAACCGGCAGCAATCCATGCTGATCGTAGAAAGCCAGCATAAACCGGATCATCCCATTCACCCGTTCCGGTTCGGTAAAAGTCAGCAGTGGGTGCTCGGCACGGTAGGTATCCCACAAAGAAAAGGTGCTGTAATTTTTAAAACCCTCAGCGGTATGTACCTTGTCATCGGCCCCGCGGTACTGCCCATTCACATCCATATATAAAGTGGGCGACAGCATGGTGTGGTACAGGGCGGTGTAGAACGTACGCAGCTTCGCCGAATCGGCAGACTGCACTTCGATCTTGCTAAGTTCTTTATCCCAGTGCTGTGAGGCCTTTTGGCGGACACTATCAAAATCCCATTTCGGCATCTCCGCTTTCAGATTTGCTACGGCATTGTCAGAACTGACTGCGGATATAGCCACCTTTTGGAGTAGTATGCCCTTGCCCAAATAATCAAAGAAAAAGAATCCATGAACCCGTTTTCCCCTGACCGAATCCTCGCTAATAATCTTCTGGTCTTTTGCTGCAACAAATTTATGTATGGGTTTGGAGAAAGCGGCGGCAAAATACACCTTCTGATCATGCGCCCATCCCGATGACATCCGGTAACCGGTTACCAGGGTATCATTAACCACATGAATATAGGTGTCGGTAGGATGATCCCAGTTGATGGCAAAGCCAAGATCAAGTGATACAGCGGGCCTCGCGCTTTCAGGGAATCGGTACCGGTAGGCCCCAACACGGGATGTAGCTGTGAGTTGTACAATAATGCCATTATTGAGAGCTACCCTGTAGTAACCGGGTTCGGCTTGCTCATTAGCATGTGCGAAATGGCTAAAGACGGCTCCGCTGTCTGGACGCGCAGAATCACCGGTAAATGGCATGAACGAGAGATCTTCCATATCTCCAATACCGGTTCCGCTGAGGTGCGTCATGCTAAATCCGGCAATTGTACTGTCGGGATAATGATAGCCCGAAGAATAATCCCAGCCGCCCTTTCCATTGTCGGGACTTACCTGTACCATTCCAAACGGCACCGTTGCCCCGGGATAGGTATGCCCGTGCCCCCCGGTGCCAATAAACGGATCTACATGCGAGACAGGACTTAACTTCTGTTTTTGACTACATGCGCCGAGTATCATCAAAAAGCCAATGCAACTGTAAATAATTTTTCTCATACTATTAATTAATGTCCTGTTTAGATTTTAATCACTTGCCCATGCGATTCCTGAAAATAGTAGATTAAATCTATTTCCGTAAATTTTAGGGCTACTTTATCCTGCTTCTAAATATTGACTGTAAATTAAACCGGCCTTTGATTATGAAGAATACTCACAAATTTTTTCTGTCATTCTTTTTCGTTCTTTACCTGCCTGTAGCCGCTCATGCTCAAATCAGACCTTCAAAACAGTATGGAGCTTTATTCCGCGCGGTGCAGATGTCGGGTGTCTTCAGCGATTCTAAAGTTTTCCCGGATATGATTGACCTCCATTCTCCGGCAGAAATTATGGACAAATATGAAGCCGTGAAGCAGGATCCTGATTTCGATTTAAAACAATTCGTGCTGGATAATTTTGAAATACCTCCCTCCTCCCAATCACATTTCAAAAGCAATAAAAATCTGTCGGTAGCCAAGCATATTCGCCGCCTCTGGCCGGTATTAACGCGCCAGCCCGATACAACCCAACGCTCGTCGTTGATTCCCTTACCCTATCCATATGTTGTGCCGGGAGGGCGCTTTAGGGAAATCTATTATTGGGACAGCTATTTCACGATCCTGGGATTATGGCACAGCCAAAAAACCGATTTAATCCGGGATATGGTGGACAATTTTTCTTACCTGATTGATACCTATGGCTTCATCCCCAACGGCAATCGCACCTATTATCTCAGCCGGTCGCAGCCCCCCTTCTTTCCACTTATGGTTCAGACGCTTGCTGAGGCAAAAAACAATCCGCAAATTCTGGCGCATTACCTGCCGGAGATGCAGCGGGAATATGATTTCTGGATGAACGGGAGTGACTCTGTAACGACCTCACATACCGCGGTTCGAAATGTCGTTCGGCTGGATGATCACACTATTCTAAACAGGTATTGGGATAGCTCACCAAGGCCCCGACCGGAAGCGTTTCGGGAGGATTCGCTTTTGGCATTACACTCGGATCGTAGGCCGGTCCGGCTCTATCGTGATCTGAGGGCTGCCGCTGAGTCAGGATGGGATTTCAGCAGTCGGTGGTTAAGCGAGAACGATAACCTGTCATCTATACATACGACTAATATTATTCCCGTTGATCTAAACAGCCTTTTGTATCACTACGAGAAAATGCTGGCCAGAGCTTATGCTCTGCAAGGAGACCAATCCGAAGCAGCCTCCTATCAACAGGAAGCTGAGAATCGTAAAAGAGCAATCCTGGAATATTGCTGGGATGCCCGGTTGCATATCTTTACCGACTACAATTTTAAAAAACAAAAGACCACTGGGGTTATCTCAGCCGCATCCCTATATCCGTTGTTTTTCAAAATGGCCACTAAAAAAGAAGCCCAAAAAACTGTCGAAATCGTTCGGAAAAAATTATTAAAAGAGGGTGGTATCGTAACAACTACTATTAAAACAGGTCAGCAGTGGGATAAGCCCAATGGCTGGGCGCCCCTGCAGTGGATCGCCTATAAAAGCTTAACCAATTATGGCTATGATGCGCTGGCCGATACCATTAGAAACCGATGGATGAGCCTGAATCAACGAGTCTATCATCAGACCGGAAAGATGATGGAAAAGTATAATGTGGTTGATACAGACGTTAAGGCTGGCGGCGGGGAATATCCGCTGCAGGACGGATTTGGTTGGACAAACGGCGTTTATTTACAATTTAAAGCAATACGGAAATAGATAGCTAGTTGGGGATAAAGGGCTATACCCAAAATTGCCGGCTACGCTCATCCGCATTCTGAGCTTGAAGGTATATCAGTAAAATGGAAAGCACTTTTTCCTTCTACTTAAAAGCATTCGGTGATACCGTTCTATATTACTCTTATTTAGATACTTACATTAACGTGAGTCGACATAACTTTTGATCCAGATAATCTAATTTTCCATTCTATGATATTCTTTCACGGCTTGTCGCTTTGTTCTGTTACTATTTTTGAGCGATCAAACCGCCGACAGTGGGCGGGACCAGCAAAGCTGGAACCCAAAAATTGCTCAAATTTGCCGAGGCTTCCACCTGCACGCTGAATTTGCGGGCTGGTGGATCTTCAGTTTTCAGTCTTTTACCCACCATGCGGCAACGACAGCCGCAAGGTGGGGGCAATCAGCGCCGGTATGAATTGCTCACCCACCGCTCTCTGGCCTTCGCCCACGATTCTAATGCTGGAATCAGCTCCTTTCAAATATCAAAATACCTTCAAAATCTCGTTTTTGGCAACCTTTATTTACTGTAGCAACCAACCAAAACCGAAGTGCCTGTCACGGCCACTGTCGGAGAGCCGGGAGATGGTTATTTAATACTTCAAAAAAGCACATTACGGTTTATCCTAAGTTAAATTCTTATCTCGAACTCACGTTAACTTAGTTTAATAAAAAAACCTCCAAGGCCTACAAAAACCTTGGAGGAATAATTTAAGGCGTGCCCAAATTAGTCTTCAAGGGGCATCTTTTTGAAGCGCAGATCTTCCCAGGGTTCGCCTTCTTTGAACTTTTCCGGCTCTAGCGTCCGGGCCCGGGGATCTTCGGCATAAGCCTGCTGCAGCACCATCCAGCGCGGATAGGGAATGCCCGTATCCGATACCTCTTCCAACTCTTTGATATCTTCATCCGTGAGCTCCAGATCTACAGCTTTGATATTATCTTGGAGGTGTTCC
>Ga0209918_1001674_pt1 | contig 11508 bp, 10 predicted proteins | sample SalPonD_shore_MG_FD_185712 | JGI IMG/M metagenome (GOLD analysis project Ga0209918, IMG submission 185712) | Salt pond soil microbial communities from South San Francisco under conditions of wetland restoration - Salt Pond MetaG... | ecosystem: Environmental > Aquatic > Marine > Intertidal zone...
ATCTATTTACTTGGTAATTGATGAAGCAAATACTTGGTTTATGTGGATTGACTCTCAACCTTTTCCCATAATCTCAACTAATTACGCTTTAGCGGAAGAAACGGAATTGATAGCCTATGTGTTTGGTTTATTTTTTATAATTATAAGTCTTGCAGGTCTTATTTTAGGAATTATTGCGAGAGTAATAAGGAGTAAAGCAGTATCGAAAGACCCAAATAATCGCTTAATAAAAATAGGTGGATATTTATCAATATTTGGTATTATTTTAAATATAATAGGAATAATTATTGGAGTCGTGTTGGTTTTTATGCCATTTTATGTGATAAGATTAAATTATCCTGGAGCACAATTATTCAATCCATAAAGATATTAAGATTTGAACTTATTAAATTTCAAAATAGAATATATCCTTATAAAAATAAAATAGGTGAATAAATTGTATTGTCCTCAATGTGGAGAAAAATTAGAGTCTTCAGATCAAAAGTTCTGTAAACATTGTGGAGCAGACTTGAGAACAGATATTGGCACTTCCGATTCACCCGTCTCTGCTATAAAAGAAAAGACAATTTTAAAACAATCGAAAAGATGTTTTATCCTTGGATTATCGTCGGTCGGTATAGCAATCATCTTCATAATTATCGGGTTAGCCCTTATATTAATTTTAAGAAATTCTGTTCAGTCCTCATTTAATATTTCATATACATCATATTATTTTGACGAAGAATTAAAATTGGTGACTGAGGTGTTTGGATTAGTTGCTATACTCTCTAGTATTGCTGGTTGTTCATTAGGTATTATTTCTAGAATGATACGGCAAAAATTCCGCGCTACTAAATCAAAAAATCTTTTAATAGATATGGGGGGTGTATTTGCGATACTAGGAATTGTTTTAAATATTATAGCAATAGTGATTGCATTAATCTTAATGTATCTCCCCTTTATTAAAGGTATATTTAGAAGTCTCTGGAAAAAATCTCGTGGACTTTATTAAAAAATCTATCTTCTTCTCCATTTTTTGAAATTATTAATGATCCAATCTTAAGTTTGAGAGATTAATTTTATAGAACTGGAAGTTTAATTTTTAAAAATTTGAATTTGTAAGGTAAAAAATTTGTTTATGTAAAAAAAAAGAAAAAAGGTAAATTTAAAAAAATTTACTTTAATCTGTGAACAAAATATCAATGATTATGAGTAAGATGAAATAATGATTCGAGATGCTTTAAAAAATAATTATTCTTGGTGAGGGTTACTTTCATAAACGGGTTTGACTTCTTCTGCAGATGATTCTGACTTTGGTTCTGGGCTTTCTTTCCTGAGTGCTTCAATATTCCAATAATTACAGTGGAGACACATTATTTTATACTCCTTTGGGAAAGATATGATTTATATTTTTAATATTATTAATATTATTCTCAATATTATATATCTTTTAAGAAGTATTTAAACTTGTGTTTTTTAATTTATTAAAGATATAATAGGACCGTGTTAAATAATTAACATAAAAAAGTCTTGAGAGCATTATATTATACTCTTTCAACATTTTAAGAAAATTAATTCAAAAACTCATTAATTTAGTTAAATTTTATTTTTTCTAAGTGAAAATAATATTAATGAGAATAAAATAATAGAGAATAGCATGAAAAAATACGATTTTGATATAAACACACAAGAAATATTTAATCAATATTATTCTATAGAATCTTCGATAAATTGGAGAGATTGGTTAAATATAAATTCAAAGGAAGAATTCATTGAGTCTTGTTTAAAAAATTCAGGTTTATCTCAGATTGATAATCTTTTTGAAATGATTAAAGAGAGAATAACTGATTCACGAAAATTCTCGGTTGATGTAAACCAATACATAAATTCGATCGATTCTAAGGAACCCTTGATTTTTTGTCATACCTCAGGCACGACCAATAATGATCCCTCTGCATTGAAATGGTTCCATCTCTCAAAATCATTAATTAAGCAGTTATGGGCTCCCGGAATGAAAGCAATATTCGAATCAAGTGGGTTAAATTCTCATTCTTCAGCAATAATTTTTGTTCCTTCACGAATGTATTTTGATGGGATAAATGAAGGTTCCAGAAAAAAATACCTTTCTTTATATTCTTCAGAATTTTCTCAAAGATTAGTAATTTCCCTATTTAATCCTAATTCCTACGTTTTATATCCCTATAAGGATGTGTATAATTTACAAGTCATTTCTTTTATCTTAAAATTAGAAAATATCTCAGTGGTATCGGCACCAGCAGCAACGCTTTTAAAATGGGCAGATATTAACCGATTAAAATCAGGAATTAAACAATATATCGCTAAGGTAAAAGAAAATAATAAGAATTTTTTAAAGGAATTAGAGTTGTATAAATTTATTAAAGCTAAAGGAATTGATAGTGGAGTAAGGAAAATTCAAGAAAAACTTTCAGAAAAAATATCACAAGCGAATTTAATATTTAGCATTAGTTCATTAAATGAGAAAAAATGGAATTTAATTCGATCCTTTATGAACTGGGAAAGAGGAGAGGAGAAATTCACCAATTTATATGTTGGATCTGAGATTGGCCCCTTTGCTTCCAGTATTCCAATCTATAGTTATGATATTTCTCGAGCAAATAAAATGTATGTATTCCCCTTAACCCTTCCTGTAATTCAATATAAAAATAAGATGAAAATAATTACCGATATCAATGCCTCTCAAGGGAGATTGTTTATATCAAGGATTCATAATTCAAAACCTCAAATTAATATTGATACGGGTGATATTATAGCAATTAAAAATCAAAATAAATTGCCTCTTATCGGGGGTGATATTTACAGAGGAGAATTTAATCTCAGATATGAAATTAATATCAATAAGAAAATTGAAACACCATCTGAATTTATAATATCAGCAGGCAATTTCTTTTTATTTGAAGACTTTGATATAAAGAGTGCTGGTGATTTTTTGAGTTCTTTGCAAAATTCATGTTCTATAAAAAACGATTCTTTAGTTCTAAATAAACAAATCAATAAAAATTGGCAACTATATATTCCTATTGATGGTGAGAAATGTAGTTCTCTAAAAGAAATGAACCAAATCATTATGAATAGTCCCGATGAGAAATCTCTAAAGAATGCGCTTAAAAATCAAATTATAGAACTTAAAATCTTAAATGAAAAACTAGTCGATTTTTTAACCCCGCGAGATAAAATTCTGCAGAAAGTTCGTGAGGGAAAGCATCCGAAAGGTATATTGAAAAGATGGCCGTTATATGTCATTAAACCAAAAAATTAATAGAATTTAAATAATTTACATATTTGATATAGAAAGAATCTTTGTGATATTTCATACTTATTATGCCAGACGAATTCGATTTTAAAGAATATAAGAAATTTGAAGAATTTGAAGGTTCTTTAGAAGGATATCGCTATTATCATGATATGTATTTAAAAGCAATTAATCATCCAGTTCGAAGAGAAGTCTTAAAAGCTATACTTGAAACAGATGATAAAAAAATAACTGAAGATGTTCTATATGAAGAATTAAAGAATAAAGGTATTCTAAATAAGAGAGATGTTTTAAAATATAATCTGGATTATTTAAAAAAGGCTTTTTGTATAGAAGTAATTAAAGATGAAGATAGTAAAAATAATTATTTCCAAATTACCCAAAGCGGGAAAGTTATTAAATATTTAAATGAATTGTAAATTTTAAGGTTTCAAAAACTTCTTAAAACAACTACAACAAGGAATTCCCGTAATTACGGTGAGCGAACCCACCTTTTTTTCTTTTGAATTCATATTTGCAATCAAATATTCTTTTAAATCACTAACTTCTTCATCAAAATATACTTGTTTAAGATTATAATAGTGATTATGCCCTCCGCATATTGGACATATAGAATATGCTTTTATAAACTTATTAAATACTTCTTTCTCCTCAGCTGATAATTGATTTATTTTAGAATCAGGATTATTTAAAATTAATTCTCTTAAGTTATTCAGTTCGGATAACATTTGGTCTCGCAAAATAATGCTATTGAATGCCTTAGTAGATTTTATTGGTTCCTCTGTGCTAAAGTCCTCATATTGATTAAAATATTCTACTGCCTCATTAAAAATTTTTAATTCATTTTCTTTTTTTTCACGGGAAGTTTCTTCATCCATCATATTGTAATTAAATATTTTGATTAATATAATTTATCCTTAGGTTTATTAATATTTAGTAATTTTCACTAAAGAAAGAGAATTATTAAGAAATAAAATCTTGAAGTCTAAGATTTTTAAATTTCATCCAGCCTTGCTTTTTCCTTCTTTTTCTTCTTCTGAGGGAGGGGTTTTGTATACTCATTCGGCTTTATGGAACCCAACCTTTCGATCTGTTCTTTAAATTCAGTTACTATTCTGGAAAACTTTTCACCTTCCCCAGCAGAAACACTTTCGATTCTTACGCGGTCTTCATTGATTCCTGTTTCTCCTAACATTTCACGAATGCTTTTATATCTTGTACTTGCTTTTATAAAGCCCGTATCATAGTGGCAATCTTGCGGATAACACCCTGCGATTAGAACTCCATCAGCACCATGAAAAAAGCTCTCAAATACTAAGGAAGGATCCAACATTGCTGTACACATAACTCGAATAGCTCGAATATTAGAGGGATATTGAATTTTTGAAACTCCAGCTATATCTGCCCCAGCATAAGAGCACCAATTGCACAAAAAAGCGATAATGTAAGGAAATTCTTTCTTTTCTTCAATAGTAGCTTCCATTTGTGCAGCTATCTGATGTTTTGAAAATCCTGGTATATAAAGCGCATCATTAGGACACATAGCCGCACATGCTCCACATCCGGAACAATTTTCCTGGATTAGATTTAGCTTATTATCCTTTATTTCAATAGCTTTAAAATTACAAATATTTTCACATAAGCGGCATAAATCGCATTTTTCTGGGTCATAATATACGATATGAGGATCTAACTCAACCAAGCCTTTTGAAATTAGAGCAATTGCTTTGGATGCAGCACTTTCTGCTTGCGCGATACTTGAGGGAATATCCTTCGGTCCCTGAATAGCACCAGCGATGAATATTCCATTTACAGATGATTCTGAAGGTTTTACTTTTAGGTGTTTTTCTAATAAAAATCCATAAGGATCTTGGGATATATTTAAAATCTGGCTTAATTCCTCCGTCCCTTTAGCGGGTTCGATTCCAACAGCAAGAACAGCAAGTTCGGTTTTATATTCAAATAACCTACCATCATCAATTACATCTTCACCACGAATAAGTAATTCGTCAGAAAGATCACTTTTAACTATAGCAGCTATATTGCTCTTAATAAATCTTATTCCAAACTCTTCTCTTGCCCTATTGTAAAATTCTTCACAATTTTTTCCTACAGCTCTTATATCCGTATAATAAATATTAATGGTCATATCAGGGTGTTCCTTTTTTAACAAAACTGCTTGCTTAATGGAAGCATTACAACATACTTGACTACAATAATCATGATTAATTTTTTTATTCCTCGAACCTACACATAATATAAAAGAAACTTTTTTAGGAGTTTTTCCCGTAGATGGTCTTACTACTTTCCCGTTTGTAGGTCCATCATTATTCAATAATCGTTCCATTTGAAGGGTTGTAATAACATCTTGATATTTCTGATAATTTAGCTCGGCTAATATATTTGGATCAAACGTTTTCAATCCTGTTGCAACTATTATTGCGCCGGCATTTAGCTCGATCTCTTCCGGTTTTTGGTCAAAATCGATGGCATCTCTATCACATGCTTGGGCACATGCCTTACACCCTATACATTCTTCTTCTAAAATTGTTGGCAGAAGTGGAATTGCTTGGGGATAAGGAACATCAATAGCCTTTCGTGGATAAAAAGAATCCTCCACATCAATTGGACAGACTTCTCTGCAAATATCAAAACATCCAACACACTCATCTTCATCAATAAAGCGAGGTTTCTTCTTAATGGTAACTTTAAAATTTCCAATATATCCTTCTACTTTTTGAACCTCAGAATAACTATATAACTCAATATTAGGATGTTCATTCACTTCACTCATAAGGGGACCAAGTATACAAATTGAACAATCAAGAGTAGGAAAAGTTTTATCAAAAAGAGCCATATGTCCACCAATAGTGGGTTCTCGTTCGATTAAATATACTTTAAATCCTGCATCCGCAATGACCAGAGAAGCTTTTATGCCAGCAATTCCTCCTCCTATTATAATTACACTTGGAACTGTTTTGACAGTTTGGACTTCTAGGGGAGTTAACAATCTCACTTGTGCGATAGCCATTTTAATTTGATCAATTGCCTTCTCAGTTGCTTTTTGTGGTTGATTTGTATGAACCCAAGAGTTTTGCTCCCTAATATTCGCAAAAGAAATTAAATATCTGTTGATGCCTGCTTTTTCAATAGTTTTTCTAAATAAGGAGCCATGTAATTTAAAGGAACATGCAGCTATTACTACTCTATCAATCTGTTGTTCCTCAATTTCCTCTTGTATTTCCTTTAGACCAAGTTCTGAACATAAATATTGCTCCCTAAAAATATAAACGTCGGGATAGTCGGTAAAATATTCAACTAGTTTTTCATTATCAATTGTTCCAGAAATATTTCTGCCGCAGTCGCACAAAAACAAGCCGATTTTCAAAATAATTCACCCTCCATAAATAACAGCTTCCCTAAATTCGAAAAGCATTTCTTAATCATATTTTTAATAGATTTTATTTATATAATAATTGTATTAATATAATATCAAATTAAATAATTCGCTAAAGAAAAAAACATTATTTATTCATAAAAATAGAGAATTCATTTAAAATTCTTATTAAATATCATTTGGTGAAAGAAATTAGCCTAAGATAAAACCATATAAGAAATATAAATAGAGAAAATATAAAATTTCTAAAAAAAAGCCATAATAATTCCTTGATTTACCTCTTTAAATTAGAAATAACTAATAAATTTACGAGCTTTGGTTGAAAAACGACTTTATTTGGATATATCTTCAGGTAAAAAAGGATATGTTTTAAAAATATTAAAATCGTTATTCTTCATTTCTAAAAAGAACTTTTTTTCCATTTCATATTCTTTTCTCGCCCATTTTATAATTTCTTGGGGAGAATAATAGTATCCTTTTTCCTCGAGTGAATTTCTTAGCCCTGGACATTCTTTAGAATATTTTGCAAAATTTCTATTACTACTTATTAACATATTCCATCCGATAGGATAGGCTCTACACTGATAAGGTCTGGCTTTATGAACACTACAAACATGATCCTTAATTAGAAAAGGACAGTATTCATCATTTCCGATAAAATTAAAGCCCAGAGCTTTATACGAGTAATTTCTTCCTTTACCAGAGTTCGATTTTTCCCAATAAAAACTTGTTCTCACTAATTTCAAATATTTTTTAGAAAAGGAACTTAAGGTATGGTTGCCTCCTTTATTATTTAAATGGTCTACTAATCGTATTATATCTTCTTTATACAAATAGACCTCTCCGTTGTTAAAACCTCGGCAACACTCCCCGCATTGCTCACATTTAAAGTAGATACCATCTTTAAAATATTTTGAAAGTGTTATTTTTTGAGACGTCAATCTTATTCTTGAAATTTATTGTTATATTTTTCATTAATTTGAAAAATAAAAATCTTTTCTTAATAATTTGAAATATTTTGAGTTAAAAAGGTATCAAATTATAATAAATAAATTCTATTATTAATAATTTATAGCTAATCTCTCAATTGTCTTATTTCTTATTAATATTTTATAAATCGACATAAAAATTAGAGCTATCTGTTAAAAATATACACTAGGATATTAAAAAATAAATTATAGGAACTTACACTGAACCTTTATATCCTAAGGATCAATTATTCATCTTAATTAATTTCAAAATTTATTTAAAATGAAATCTGAATCTTTTTCGTAGAAAAGTTCAATTTCACTTCTGGTTAACTTAATTGATGCTGCTTCAGCGTTTTCTTTTACATGGTTGATATGAAATGCTTTCGGAATAGTAATAACATTTTTATGACTTATCAACCACGCAATTGCAATTTGTTGGATAGTTGCATTATGACTCTCCGCAACTTTTTCCAATTTGTTCTTTAATCCCATATTTATATCCGTAAGCCCTTTATGACCGAGTGGACTATAAGCAGTCAATATAATATCATTTTCTTGATAATATGATAAAGAATTATGCATAATCTCTTGTTCTGATATATTAAGCTTTAATTGATTGGTTACTAATTCTATGTTCTTAAGAAAGTTTTGAGCTTTTTGAAATTGATCTAAGGAAAAATTACTAACTCCTATATAACGAGTTTTTCCTTCATTAATTAAAGTTTCTAAAACACTCATCTGCTTTTTAATAGATATGAGCGGACTGGGCCAATGGATTAAGTATAGATCAAAATAATCGAGATCTAATCGTTTTAAGCTTTTCTTAGCAGCCCTCAGCATAGATTTTCTTCGTAAATGCATCGGAAACAGCTTGCTTGTAATGAACAACTCGTCTCTTTTGTATTCTTTAATGACTTCACCTACAATTTCCTCGGCCTTGCCCAACCCATAGAATTCAGCAGTATCTATATGTGTCATTCCCAGATCAATCCCTATTCTCAGTGATTTTTTCCACTGTTCATAATAATCATTACTCTTAAAGATTCTTGAAATACCCCAAGTTCCTTGCCCAATAATGGGTATTTTTTCTTGTGTCCGACCTAATATAATTTTTTTCATGGTTTTTCTCATTAATGAGATATGAACCTACTATTATATCTCTTTTAATTACATTTTAAAGAATAATTTTATTAAATAGTTAAAATGGAGAGTAATATTGAACTTTAAATTTATGAATTATAAAAGCAAATTTATTGAGGCTTTCTAAGTCCATTAGAATATTAAAAATAGATGTTTTATTTATTCTTAAGAATTGTAAGTACTTTTCTCAATATTTCATGCTGATTTTTATGGGACACTTTGAATAGCTTAATTGACGGAATATTTAAAATAAAATCCTTGATCGGATGATTCATCTTCTGACCAATAGTCCCTATAATACAAAGCTTAGAGTTAAAGAGGGTTTTTAACATGGTTTGAAATAATTCAGAAAACAATTCCATTTTTCCAATTTCATCAATAATTAAAATTCGATTTATGTTTTCATATGAATCTAACTTATCTAAAAGGAGGCTTAGTGTATCATTTAAGTACTGATTAAACTTATCAATAAAAACATTATAGCTCCCTAATTTATATTGAGAACTATAGGCTCCTTTTCGAGCAAGTGATATTCTCATATCTGAACTTATATCTTCTACATCAAACCCAATTCTTTTATTCTTTTTGCGAACTTCAGGAGTTAAAAACCCATATAATAAAAATTCATCTTTGAGATTTTTAATTATTTTCTGAATCAAGGTGGATTTACCACATCTAGGCGGCCCAGTAATTAATATCTTTGCATCCATGCTCTATTTAGAATTAAATCTATTTAGATTATTAATTTATGAATTGTTATAACATTTATTTTTAAATAAATATTATTTTATGACATTAATACTCAAAATTAAAGTGAAATTTGATAATTATGGAACATAAAGAAAATAATTTTATTGGAGAAAAAGGTCTCAAAATATATTATCAATATTGGTTACCTGAAGGAAAACCAAAAGCAATAATTCAAATTGTTCATGGTTTTGGGGAACATTCCGGTCGATACTCAAATGTGATAAATAAACTAGTTCCAATGAGCTATGCCATCTATGCTGATGACCACAGAGGTCATGGAAAATCAGAAGGAACACCTAATTATGTGGATTCTTTTGATCAATACATTGAAGATGAGAAAAAATTATATGATATTGCCAAAGAAAACCACCCAAATATTTCATATTTTATGTTGGGTCATTCTATGGGTTCTGTAATTGCGCAACATTTTACTAAAAAATATGAATCTTTATTGGATGGGTTAATCCTTTCTGGAGCGGGAAATTCCGCTGGGGAGGATGTTTCTGGCTTTCTTAAATTCATATCGAAAGTAATTTCAAAAATAGTCCCAAAAATGACTATTAAGACCAATTTAGATCCTAACTTTCTTAGTCATGATCCTGAGGTGGTGAAAGCATATATTAAAGATCCATTGGTTCATCATGAAAAAATTACTACTCGACTTGCTAAAGAAATGCTGGTTAATTTTGGAAAGTTGAGTGAGATTGTTGAAGATCTTCAAAAACCATTATTAGTTCAATGTGGTTCTGAGGATAAAGCTGTATTTGGTATTGAAAATTTGAAGGAGCATTACAAGATGGAGGATAAAACTGTCAAAATTTATGAAGGTCTTTATCACGAAGTTTATAATGAAAGTAAGGATAAAAGAAGTATGGTATTAAATGATCTTCTTCAATGGCTTGAAAACTATGTATAATATTTAATTTTATTTTTTGTTATTTTTAATTCTAATTTAAGTAAAGTATAAAAATTAATTATTTAATCAAGCAGAATCTAATTCTTTAAATTTAAGGAGTAATTCTTCTTGTTCTTTTGTTATATATTCTGGTATTTTAATATTGATCACAATATATTGGTCACCTCTTCCATTTCCTCTCCCTCTCATATAAGTAGCACCACGATTTTTAATTCGAAATTCGGTGCCAAATTGAGTTCCAGGAGGTATTTCCAATTCTTTCTCTATTATTTCTTCTTTTTTATAACTTAAGGTAGGAACGGTGATTTTCCCTCCCAATATCGCGGTAACAATATCGACACTAAAATTGGTATAGAGATCATTCCCTCTTCTGATGAAATTTTCATTCTCTTCAATCTTTATCTTAAGGTACAAATCTCCGGGATACGCATCTCTGGAAGGAATATGTCCGGCGCCCTGGGCCTTTAAATGAACTCCATTTTCTATACCTGGAGGTATATTTATTCCTTTTATCTCTTTGTTTTCTTTGACGACTTTTCTACCATTACACACTTTACATTTTTTTTTGATAATCTCCCCTTTTCCATCGCAATAAGGGCACTCCGTCTCTCTAATGATAGTTCCAAAACCTGATCGCGTCATTTTTCTATATCTGCCCGTCCCATTACATTCGGGGCATTTCTCAATTGAAGATTTATCTTCTGCGCCAGTTCCATCACAAGCAGAACAAGGTACATATCGCTCTATTACGATATCTTTCTTAGCTCCAAACATTGCTTCCTCAAAACTAATATTAAGAGTTCTCTCAATATCTTGTCCAACTTCCCTTCTCTGAGCTTGCCGACTAGCTCTACTTCCACTTCCAAATCCGCTAAATCCCCCAAACCCACCAAACCCTCCGAAAAAGGACTCAAATATTTCATCGATTCCAGGGATCCCTCCTCTAAAAATATCGCCAATATCAATATCAACTCCTCTAAATCCAAAATTGTCATAGTTCCTGCGTTTTTCAGGATCACTTAATACTTCATATGCCTCTTGTACTTCGATAAATTTCTCCTTG
>Ga0209918_1001675_pt1 | contig 11505 bp, 5 predicted proteins | sample SalPonD_shore_MG_FD_185712 | JGI IMG/M metagenome (GOLD analysis project Ga0209918, IMG submission 185712) | Salt pond soil microbial communities from South San Francisco under conditions of wetland restoration - Salt Pond MetaG... | ecosystem: Environmental > Aquatic > Marine > Intertidal zone >...
CCGCCGACCGGGGTGAGCTCGCCGAGACGATCAGCGGCGCCGGGTTGTACAACCAGAAGTCGAAGACGCTGATCCGGCTCGCGGCGGAGGTGGTCGAGGCGTACGGCGGGGCCGCCGGGTTCGACGACCTCGTCCGGAACGGGGTGCCGGCGGACGTACGGGAGACCCTGCTCGGGATGAACGGCGTCGGGCCGAAGACCGCCGACTGCGTGTTGCTGTTCGCCGGCGGGCGCGACGGGGTCTTCCCCGTCGACACCCACGTCCACCGCATCTACCGGCGGCTCGGCATCGCCCCGCCCGACGCCGACCACGAGGCGGTCCGCGAGGTCCTCGAACGTGACGTCCCGCCCGAGAAGTGCGGCTTCGGCCACACTGCGAGCATCCAGTTCGGCCGCGAGTACTGCACCGCCCGGCGGCCGGCCTGCCTGGACGGCCCCGAGGCCTGCCCGCTCTACGACCGGTGCGACCGGGTGGGCGTCGACGAGGTCACGGGCGAGGTCGTCGATCCGGCCGAGACCGTCGCTCGAGACTGACCCGCCCCGGGGCGACCAGGCTACCTCGTCACTCAACCCTCACCGCGTGAGCCCACGCCGCTCGAGGAAGGCCACCACGGCGGCCCTTGCCTCGGCGTCGGCCACCGCCGTCAGGTGGTCGCGGCCCTGGACGACGACGGCTTCGGCACCAGGGATGGCCTCGACGTAGGACTCCGGTCGCCCCAGGTCGTCGTCGGCTCCGGTGACGAACAGCACCGGCCGGTCGACGGACGCCAGCCGAGTCCGGTCGACGGTCGGTCGGCTCGCCCGCATGCAGGCCGCGAGGGCCGAGCGGTCGTTTCCAGGCCGGTCGGCGAACCGTCGGAACCGCCGCCCGATGGGGGATTCGACCGTGCCCGGGTCGTCGGCCTCGAGCGCGGCGGCGATGGCCACGCGGCTTCCGGCCGACTGCCGATCCGGGTCCCCGATGCCCCCGAGGACGACCGCGTTCACGCGTTCGGGCTGTTCCACCAGCACGACGAGCGAGATACGCGCGCCCATCGAGTAGCCGACAACGTCGGCCCGGTCGATGGCCAGGTGGTCGAGCAGGGCGACCACGTCGCCGGCCATCACCCCGTCCGCGTACGCCGCGACGTCGGTCGGCTTGTCGCTCTCGCCGTGACCGCGGCAGTCGAGCGCGACGACCCGTCGCCCGGCCTCGACCAGTGCCTCGTACCAGCCCATCGCCTCCCAGTTCTGTCGACGATTCGAGGCGAACCCGTGGACGAGCACGACTGGTGGCCCGCTGCCGACGTCGTCGTAGGCGATGTGGACCCCGTCGGACTCGAACGTCTGGTCGCGGGGCATCTCGTCGCTGCCTGACGGTCAGGTTGGTGAAAAACCCGTCCATATACCGTCCAGCATCCCCGAACGAAGCGAGGGGTCACCGGGCGCGAACGCAGTGAGCGCCCGGCCCATTTTAATCCAGGTTTTTCGAGGAGCGTTTCGCCGGGGGCGAACCCGACGAAGAAACAAAGAGGGGTGCTACGTCCAGCATCCGCGAGCGAAGCGAGGGGTTCACCGGGCGCGAACGCAGTGAGCGCCCGGCCTTTTTAGTCCAGGTTTTTCGAGGAGTGGTTCGCCGCGGGCGAACCCGACGAAGAAAAAAGTGGGAGTCGAGGGGTTCACCGGGCGCGAACGCAGTGAGCGCCCGGCTTTTTTAGTCCAGGTTTTTCGAGGAGCGGTTCGCGAGCGAAGCGAGCGAACCCGACGAAGAAAAAAGTGGGGCTAGCGGAACCGGAACGTCTCCAGGTTCTTCGGCGCGAACGTCCGCATCTTGTACTTGTGGTACAGCGCCGACGAGAGGTCCTGGACGGAGCGCTCGTCGCCGTGGACGCAGAGCACCTTCTCCGGGCGGGGGTTCATCGTCTTCACGAAGTTCTCGAGGCCCTGGCGGTCGGCGTGGCCGGAGAAGCCGTCGACGGTCTCGACGTTGAGCTTCAGGGTCAGCGTCTTCGTGCGACCGTTGTCCGTCATGGGGATCTCGTCCCAGCCGCTCTGGATGCGCCGGCCCAGGGTCCCCTGGGCCTGGTAGCCCACGAAGATGAGGGTGTTGTTCGGCTCGCTGCCGAGGTGCTCGAGCCAGGACATGATGGGCCCGCCGGTGATCATGCCGGAGGTCGAGAGGATGACGCTGGGGCCGGCGTCGCGGACGGCCTCGCGCTCCTCCTCGCCGCCGTCGATGTGGTTGAAGAACTCGGCGAGGAACGGGTTCTCGTCCTCGTGGAAGATGCGGTTGCGCAGGTCGTCGCGGAGGTACTCGGGGTAGGTGGTGTGGATGGCCGTCGCCTCCCAGATCATCCCGTCGAGGTGGACGGGCATCTCGGGGATCTTGCCGGTGCGAATCGCCTCCTCGAGCACCAGCATGATCTCCTGGGAGCGGCCGACGGCGAAGGCGGGGATGACCACGATGCCGCCGCGGTCGTGGGTCTCGTTGATGAGCTGGACCAGCTTGCGCTCCGAGTCCTCCTGGTCGGTCTGGTAGTCGTTCCGGCCGCCGTAGGTCGATTCGAGGACGAGGGTCTCGACGCGCGGGAAGTCGTTCACGGCGCCGTTGAATAGCCGCGTGTCCTCGTAGTGGATGTCGCCGGAGAAGGCGACGTTGTAGAGCCCGTCGCCGATGTGGAAGTGGGCCACGGACGAGCCGAGGATGTGGCCGGCGTTGTGGAAGGTCAGCTTCACGTCGGGGGCGATGTCGGTGACGTCGCCGTACTGGAGCGGGAAGGTGTGCTTGATGGCCTCGCGCACCATCTCCGACTCGTAGGGCGGCGTCCGGCCCTCCTTCGCCGCCACGTCGAGGTAGTCGAGCGTGAGCAGCCCCATGAGGTCGCGGCTCGGCTCGGTGGTGTAGATGGGGCCGTCGTAGCCGTACTTGAACAGGAGCGGCACGAAGGCCGAGTGGTCGAGGTGGGCGTGGGTGAGCACGACGGCGTCGATGGTGTTCGCCCCGCCGCCGAGCCCCTCGGGGACCTGGAGGTAGGGGACCTCCTTCTCCGACCCGGGCTTGTCGCCACAGTCGACGAGGATGCGGGTCTCGGGGGTCGAGAGGACGAACGAGGCCCGGCCGACCTCGCGGCAGCACCCGAGCGTCGTGATGCGGACCCAGTCCTCGTCGCTGAGCTCCCGGCGGTGGATCTGTCGGCCCACGCGCTCGAGGATGGCCCGGCGCTCCTCGCGCTCCTGCTTGAGGTAGTTGCGAACGTTTCGGACGGTCGCGGACTCGATGGGCGGCGTGCGGACGACCTCGGGGGTCCAGCCGACCCGCTGAGTGATCTCGCGGAGGGTCGAGCCGTGGCGGCCGATGACGAGCCCAGGCTTCGCGGCCTCGATGACGACCTCGCCGGTGTCCTCGTGGAAGTCGAGGTCGGTGATGCCGGCCTCCTCCGGGATGACCTCCCGGATGGCGGCCTCGGCGTCGTTCGGCCGGGTCAGGACGTCCGGGTCGGGGCGGACCGTGATGCGCTTCCTGAGCTTGCTGGCTAGCTTCCGGACGAGGTCGCCCTTCTCGGCGAACTTCTTCGGGTCCCGCGTGTAGACGACCAGCTCGGGGCCCTCGTACGTGACGGCCGAGACCGAGATGTCGCGTGGGAGCTCGTTGACGATCTGCTGGTGGATGGATTCGAGTTGCTGCTCTACGGCACTCATGGGAGGGTCGCGTCTCCCGTCCGGCCGGCCTCGGACCGGTCGATGGGAGCGTTGTGGCGGGGAGCGGAGCCCGGTCGCGAACGCTTCGCCGTCCGTCGGCGGCGGCCGTCGCAGCCGTCGGGAACGCGTCCGCGTGGAAGCGTCCTCCGGAGGTGCTACGACGGTGCGCCGACCGGCGGCCGGCTGCGGGACAGGGTCGCCAAAACCCGCTTGGACCGGGGTAGTCGCCCCTCCTTATAAAAGGTTTTGGGAACACGCTGGCCCGTGGTGACAGGTGACACGCTCGCCACCCCGACCGAACGGCGGGCTCGAGCCGCCGACGTCACGGGGTAATCGGCGCTTACCGGGTCCATACCGCCCGGCGCCCTCCTCGAACGACCGCTCGGCGAGTCGGCGACGGGTCGGCCACCGCTCGGACCCGGTCACCGGCCTCAATCCCTTTAATCCAGCCTCGCCTGGTCGACGTATGGAGATCACTTCAGCCATCGTGGCGGCCGAACGGGAGTGGGTCCGCGAACAGGCGGGGACGGTCGTCCCGCTCATCAACGCGGTTCGCGAGACGCTCGGCCGCCGGTTCGACACGACCGTCGAGCCGGTCGAGGAGGCGGTCTACCTAGCAGCCGTCGACGAGGTGTTCGCCGACGGGGACCTCGGCGTCAACGTCGCGGCGCTCGTCCGGCTGCTCCGGACGCTCGAGGTGACCGACGACTACCCCGGCTTCGTGGTCGACGAGCTGCTCGGCCGGGAGCTGGCCGGGACGCTCGCGGGCAACCAGCCGCTCAGACTCCTCGGCGAGGCGACGTTCCACGTCGCCGATGCGATGACGGACGGCCCGGCGTCCGAGCCGGCGGGGGTCGACGACCTCGTCGCCGCGCTCGCGGCGGGGTTCCAGACCCGGCTCCCCGGCTGGCCCTGGCGGGAGCACCCCAGCCCGTTCGCGGTCGAGTGAGGGGCAGCCCGGGAGCGATCGCTCGGCCGGTCGGACCCCGCGGATTTTTGGTCACGCGCAGGGTCCCCTCGCCTGTGACCGGTCCTCGACGGCCCCGTGACGGCTCGCCCCTTGTGAGCCACGGCTTGGTGCCGCGCCTGCCGGCGAACCACGCCAGGGTGCCGCGGATGCCGGGTGGCCCGTAGCCCACCCACCCTTCTCCACCGCCCTCGGCCCGAAACGCACCGTATATGACCGCACTGACACACCAACGAGTATGAGCGAACAGGGAACCCAGGAACTCGGCATCACCGAGTCCAAAGCGCACAGCCCCGGCGAGTGGTACGCCGAGGTCGTCCGGAAGGCGGAACTGGCGGACTACGCCCCCATGGGCGGGTTCATCGTGACCCGGCCGCGGGGGTACGCCATCTGGGAGCTGCTCCAGTCGCACCTCGACGGCTGGTTCAAGGAGACGAGCGTCGAGAACGCCTACTTCCCGGTCCTCATCCCGGAGTCCCTCCTCGAGCGCGAGAAGGACATCGTCGAGGGGTTCGACCCCGAGGTCGCCTGGGTGACCCACGGCGGCTACGAGGAGCTCGAGGAGCGCCTGGCGGTCCGCCCGACGTCGGAGAGCATCGTCGCCCCCTTCATGGCGAAGTGGGTCCGGAGCCACCGCGACCTCCCGCTCCGGCTCAACCAGTGGAACAGCGTCGTGCGGTGGGAGGCGACGGAGACCAAGCCGTTCTTCCGGACGAAGGAGTTCCTCTGGCAGGAGGGCCACACGGCCCACGTCGACGGCGACGACGCCTGGGCCGAGACGATGCTCCGGCTCGAGCAGTACGCGCGGTTGTACGAGGAGGTGCTGGCCATCCCGGTGCTCAAGGGCCGCAAGCCCGAGCACGACAAGTTCCCCGGGGCGGTCACCACGACGACCGTCGAGGCGCTCATGCCCGACGGGCGCTCGGTCCAGGGCGGGACGAGCCACTACCTCGGCACGACGTTCGCCGAGGCCTTCGACGTCACCTACGTCGACGAGGGGGAGGACGTCCAGGTTTGCCACACGGCCTCCTGGGGCGTCTCCTGGCGGGCGCTCGGGGCGCTCATCATGACCCACTCCGACGACCAGGGCCTCGTGCTGCCCCCGACGGTGGCGCCCACGCAGGTCGTCGTCGTTCCCATCTGGCAGGAGGAGACCCGCGAGGCCGTCCTCGACTACGCCGGCGGCGTCGCCGAGACCCTCGACTCGGCCGGGTTCCGGGTCCACCTGGACGACCGCGACGAGCGCAACCCCGGCTTCAAGTTCAACGAGTGGGAGCTCAAGGGCGTCCCCCTCCGGCTCGAGGTCGGCCCCAACGAGGCCGAGGCGGGGACCGTGACGCTGGTCCACCGGCCCGACGGGGCGCGACACGAGGAGGCCGTGGACGACCTCGCCACGACGGTCGAGGCGCACCTGGACGCCGTCTACGAGACGCTCTACGAGGCCGCGGCAGCCACCCTCGAGGAGAACGTCCGCGACGCCGACTCCCGGAACGAGATCCTCGGGACCATCGGCCAGCACGGCGGCTACGTCCGGACGGGCTGGTGCGGCGACGAGGCCTGCGAGGCCGAGATCAAGGACCAGATCGCGGCCGACATCGTCCTCCTCCCGCTGGACGAGGACGAGCCGCCCGTGAGCGCGACCTGCGGCATCTGCGGCGAGCCCGCCGAAGAGACCGCCTACTTCGCCCGCTCGTACTAGGTAGGCCCTCCGGCCCGTACCGAGCCCCCGTCCGACCCGTGCTGAGCCCGCGACCGATGGGTTCGGCCCGCGTTCGTCGACGCGGCTTCGCGTCGGGCCAGCCCGAGAACCGAGACGGTTCGGCCGTGGCGAGCGTCAATTCGGGAGTGGAGCGCCGGACGCCGAAGCTGAACGTCGAGGGCTGCCACGAGGCCGGGAGGGGGTCGTGTCCCCGGAGGTCGCCGAAACCTTTTTGTAATAAACGATGGATAAGATATATACTCATAATATTACCTTATTTGGCATTTATGAACAATAATAACCCTAGGGCAAGGGGTTTACCGTTCCTCGTCAGGACTCCATCCATGAGCCACTCCTTCGCGGCGAGCCCCCGCCGCGAACTCCTCGCCGACCCCGGCGACGCCCGCTCGAACTGCGGCGTCGGCGTGGTGATGGACCTCGACGGCGGCCGCGCCCACGACGTCGTGGCCGACGGCCTCGAACTGCTCGAGCACCTCGAACACCGCGGCACCACCGGCGCCGAGGCGAACACCGGCGACGGGGCCGGCATCATGCTCCAGACGCCCCGCGAGTTCTTCGACGACTGCGTCGACGCGGACCTGCCGGCGGACTACGCGGTCGGCGTCTTCTTCCTGCCGCGGGACGACGACGTCGCCGCGGACCTCCGGGCGCGGACCGAGGCCATCCTCGCCGAGCACGACCTCTCGGTCGTCCACTGGCGGCGCGTCCCCACCGACAACCACGAGCTCGGCCAGACCGCGCTCGACTCCGAGCCGGGCGTCTGGCAGTGCTTCGTCGCCCCGAACGGCCTCGACGAGGCGGCCTTCGACCGGGCGCTGTACGTCGGCCGCCGCGCCGTGGAGACGGCGGTGGCGGACGAGCCCACGGACGCCGGTGGGGAGTTCTACGTCTGTTCGTTGGACCGGCAGCTGGTCGTCTACAAGGGGCTCCTGACGTCGAGCCAGCTCCCGGTCTACTACCCGGACCTCCGCGACGAGCGCGTCCGGTCGACCTTCGTCCTCGTCCACGCCCGGTTCTCGACGAACACGCTGGGGGCCTGGCACCTGGCCCACCCGTACCGACACATCATCCACAACGGCGAGTTCAACACCATCCGCGGGAACATCAACTGGATGCGGGCCCGGGAGACGGACCTGGCCCACGACGACTTCGGGGCGGACCTCGAGACCCTCAAGCCCATCATCGCCGACGAGGCCCAGAGCGACACCGCGTCGGTCGACAACGCCCTCGAGCTGCTCCTGGCGGGCGGCCGGGACCTCCCGCACGCCATGCGGATGCTCATCCCGGAGGCCTGGCGGGCCCCGGAGAACGACGTCGACCCGGACCGGCAGGCCTGGTACGACTACCACGCCTCGCTCGTCGAGCCCTGGGACGGGCCGGCGCTGGTCATCGGGACCGACGGCGAGCGCGTGGCCGCCGTCCTCGACCGGAACGGCCTCCGGCCCTGCCGGTACGAGCTGACGGCCGACAATCGGCTGGTGATGGCCAGCGAGGCGGGGGCGCTGGACCTCGACGTCTCGACGGTGGTCGAGCGGGGCCGGCTCAAGCCGGGCCAGCTCTTCCTCGCCGACCCCGTCGAGGGGCGCGTCGTCCCGGACGACGAGGTGTTCGCCGACCTCGCGGACGACCGGTACGCCGAGTGGGTCGCCGAGGAGCAGGTCCGGCTCGAGCGCCTCGTCGACCCGGACGACGTCCTCCTGCGCCACCAGGTCGACGACCTCCGCGCCCGGCAGGTCGCCCACGGGGTGACGCACGACGAGCTCGACAACCTCATCGAGCCCATGGCCACGGACGGCCACGACCCGGTGGGCTCGATGGGCGACGACACGCCGCTGTCCGTGCTCGCCGACGCCAACCGGGGGCTCGACTCGTACTTCAAGCAGCTGTTCGCCCAGGTCTCGAACCCGCCCATCGACAACTACCGCGAGGCGCTGGTGATGAGCCTCGAGACCCGGCTCGGCCACCAGCGGAACCTCCTGGCCGAGACGCCGGCTCACGCCAACCAGCTCGTGCTCGACTCGCCGGTCCTCACCGACGCGGAGACCGAGGCCATCCGGAACCTGGACGCCGGCGGCCTCACGAGCACGGTCGTCGACACGACCTACGACCCGTCGGAGACGTCGCTCGAGGCGGCCCTGGAGCGCATCCGGGGCGCGGCCGACGCCGCCGCCGACGCCGGCGAGGACGTCGTCGTGCTCTCCGACCGGGCGGTCGGGCCCGACCGCGTCCCGGTCCCGGCGCTCCTCGCCACCGGGGCGGTCCACCACCACCTGGTCAGGAACGGCCGACGCAACCACGTGGGGCTCGTCGTCGAGACGGGCGACGTGCGGACGGTCCACCAGCTGTGCACGCTCGTCGGCTACGGCGCCGGCGCCGTGAACCCGTACCTCGCCTACCAGACCATCGAGGACCTCGTGACCGAGCCGGAGGGAGGCGACACCGCCAAGGCCATCGCCGCCTACCGCGGCGCGCTGGAGGAGGGGCTCCTCAAGGTGATGTCGAAGATGGGCATCTCGACCGTCGAGTCCTATCGTGGCGCCCAGATCTTCGAGGCCATCGGGCTCGACGCGGGGGTCGTCGACGCCTACTTCACCGGCACCGCCAACCGCACCGGCGGCATCGGCCTGGAGGAGCTCGAGGCGGACCTCATCGAGCGCCACGAGGCCGGCTACGACGAGGGCATCGAGCTCCCCCGCGTGGGCGAGTTCGAGTTCCGCTCGACCGGCATCTACCACCAGTGGAACCCGAAGACGACCGGGACGCTCCAGCGGGCCGTCAGGAACGAGAACTACGAGCGGTACCAGGAGTTCGCGGCCATGGTCAACGACCAGTCTGAGACCCTGCAGACGCTTCGTGGCCTGCTGACCTTCGACTCGCCGCTCGAGCCCGTCGACCTCGACGAGGTCGAGCCCGTCGAGTCCATCGTCAAGCGGTTCACGACGGCCCCGATGAGCCTCGGCTCGCTGTCGCCGGAGGCCCACGAGAACCTCTCCATCGCCATGAACCGCCTCGGCGGGAAGAGCGGGTCGGGCGAGGGCGGCGAGCAGCCGTCGCGGTTCGGAACCGAGCGCGAGTGCACCATCAAGCAGGTCGCCTCCGGGCGGTTCGGGGTCACCGCCTCCTACCTGGCGTCGGCCCAGGAGCTCCAGATCAAGATGGCCCAGGGGTCGAAGCCCGGCGAGGGCGGCCACCTCCCCGGCCACAAGGTCAACGAGATGATCGCCGACGTCCGGCAGTCCGTCCCGGGGGTCGGCCTCATCTCGCCGCCGCCCCAGCACGACATCTACTCCATCGAGGACCTGAAGCAGCTCATCTACGACCTGAAGGCGGCCAACCCCGAGGCCGACGTCAACGTCAAGCTCGTCGCGGAGGCCGGCGTCGGCATCATCGCGGCCGGCTGCGCGAAGGCGAAGGCCGACGTCGTCCACATCTCGGGACACGCCGGCGGGACGGGGGCGAGCCCGCGGACCTCCATCAAGAACGCGGGCGTCCCCTGGGAGCTCGGCCTCGCCGAGGCCAACCAGCTCCTCCGAGAGACGGGCCTCCGCTCGCGGGTCCGGCTCACGACCGACGGCGGGCTGATGACGGGCCGCGACGTCGCCATCGCGGCCCTGCTGGGCGCGGAGGAGTACATCTTCGGCACGGCCGGGCTCGTCTCCGAGGGCTGCGTCATGGCCCGGCAGTGCCACAAGAACACCTGTCCGGTCGGCGTCGCGACCCAGGACGAGACGCTCCGGGGGCGCTTCGCCGGCGAGCCCGAGCACGTCATGACCTACATGTGGTACATCGCCCGGGAGCTCCGCGAGCTCATGGCCGAGCTCGGCTTCCGGACCGTCGAGGAGATGGTCGGCCGGGTCGACGTCCTGCGCCAGCGGACGGACGTCCGGAACCCGAAGGCCCGCCGGGTGGACCTCTCCGGGCTGCTCGCCGAGCCGGCGACCGACCACCCCCGGACCAACACGACGCACCAGGACCACGAGCTGGACGACCGGCTCGACTGGTCGCTCATCGAGGACGCCAGCGAGGCGCTCGAGCACGGCGAGCCGGTCTCGCTGGTCCGACCCATCACGAACGTGGACCGCACGGTCGGGGCGACCCTCTCGAACCGCATCGTCCGGGGGCACGGTCCAGACGGGCTCCCGGCGGACACTGTTCGGGTCGCCTTCGAGGGGGCCGCGGGGCAGTCGTTCGGCGCGTTCCTGGCCCCCGGCGTCACCTTCGACCTCGAAGGCGTCGCCAACGACTACCTCGGGAAGGGCCTCTCCGGGGGCAAGCTCGTCGTCCGGACGCCTGCCGAGGCCGCCTTCGAGCCGACCGAGAACACGGTGATCGGGAACGTCGCGCTGTACGGCGCCACGGCCGGCGAGGTCTACGTCAACGGCGTCGCCGGCGAGCGCTTCGCCGTTCGTAACTCCGGGGCGCGGGCCGTGGTCGAGGGCGTCGGCGACCACGGCTGCGAGTACATGACCGGGGGCATCGTCGTCGTCCTCGGGGAGACGGGCAAGAACTTCGCCGCCGGGATGTCCGGCGGCGTCGCCTACGTCTACGACCCGGAGGGCGACTTCGAGCGCCGGTGCAACCGGGAGATGGTCTCCGTCTCCCGAGCGCTCACCGAGTCCGACGAGGCGGTCCTCCACCGGCTCGTCGAGAACCACGCGGCCTACGGCGACTCGGCCCGGGCCGCGAAGCTGCTGGAGAACTGGCCGATGGCCCGCCGACAGTTCGCGAAGGTGATGCCGGACGCCTACGAGCGGGCCATCAGCGAGCGGCCAGAGGCCGACGCCCGGCTCGCGCTTCCCGCGCCGGCGAGCGCGAGTTCCGACCCGACGGTGGCGGAGAGCGCGGACTGACGCCGAGCGCGACGACCGACCGTCGCGCCGGGCGCCGGCAGCGTTTTCACGCCGACGGCTGTTGCCCCGCCATGACTCGGGCGCTCGTCATCGGCGGCACGCGGTTCATCGGCCGACACGCGGTCGAGGCGCTCCTCGCCGCCGGCTACGCCGTCACGACGTTCAACCGCGGGCGCCACCCGGACCCCTTCGCCGAGGACGACCGGGTGGACCGCGTCGCGGGCGACCGTCGCCACGACGCCGACCTCGAGGCGGCGGCGAGGGCGGTCACGCCGGACGTCGTGCTCGACC
>Ga0209918_1001676_pt1 | contig 11502 bp, 10 predicted proteins | sample SalPonD_shore_MG_FD_185712 | JGI IMG/M metagenome (GOLD analysis project Ga0209918, IMG submission 185712) | Salt pond soil microbial communities from South San Francisco under conditions of wetland restoration - Salt Pond MetaG... | ecosystem: Environmental > Aquatic > Marine > Intertidal zone...
CAATGAACATTGCGCGTGTGCTCACCGAAGCGCTTCCCTATATCAAGCGCTTCCAGGGCAAGACCATGGTCATCAAGTATGGCGGCAACGCCATGACCGATGAGGGACTAAAGCAGGGCTTTGCCCGCGATATCGTGTTGATGAAGCTGGTCGGCATGAATCCCGTCGTGGTGCACGGCGGGGGGCCGCAGATCGGCAACATGCTGAAGCAGGTCGGTAAGGAAAGCCGGTTCGTCGAAGGCATGCGCGTAACCGACAGCGAGACCATGGACGTGGTGGAGATGGTGCTCGGCGGGCTGGTGAACAAGGAGATAGTCAATCTCATCAATCGTCAGGGCGGTCGCGCCGTCGGACTCACCGGCAAGGACGGTGATCTTATCCGGGCACGCAAACTGACCTTTAAGAGCACCGATCCGGAGATGAACGCCTCGGAGATTGTCGATATTGGTCACGTCGGCGAGGTGGCAAGTATCGAAGCCTCCGTGGTCGATATGCTGGTCCACGGCGATTTCATTCCAGTGATCGCTCCGATCGGCGTCGGCGAGGACGGCCAGTCGTACAATATCAATGCCGACCTGGTTGCGGGCCGCCTGGCCGAAACCCTTCACGCCGAAAAGCTGATCCTGCTCACCAATACACAGGGCGTGCTCGATGGCCACGGCTCGCTGCTCACGGGACTCAGCGCCCGCGACGTCGAGGCGCTCATCGCCGACGGCACAATCCACGGCGGCATGCTTCCCAAGATCCACTGTGCCATCGATGCGGTCAACGCCGGCGTGCGCAGCGCGCACATCATCGACGGTCGTGTCGAGCACGCAGTGTTATTGGAGATATTCACGGACGAGGGTGTCGGTACCCTCATTCGCGGCTGAGGTAGAATATGGCCACGGTGAACGACAAACCCTCTCGGCGTCAGCAGATTCTGGAGGCGCTGGCGCGCGAATTGGAGACCAGCCCGGGCGAGCGCATCACAACGGCGGGTCTGGCAAGGGCGGTGGGCGTGTCCGAGGCGGCCCTGTATCGCCACTTTCCGAGCAAGGCCAAAATGTTCGAAGGCCTGATCGAATTCATCGAAGAGACGGTGTTCGGCCTGGTGAACCGGATACTGGGAGAAGAGCGTTCCGCCGTCGTGCGCTGCGAGAAGATACTTCTGTTGCTGCTCGGCTTTGCCGATCGCAACGCCGGCATGGCGCGGATTCTGATGGGCGATGCCTTGATTGGCGAGCGCGATCGCCTGCGCGCGCGCATCGGCCAGTTCTACGACCGCCTCGAGACGCAGCTCAAGCAGGTCCTGCGCGAAGGGGAGTTGGCCGGCGAGCTCGACCTCGGGGAATCGCTCGGAGCCATTGCCAACCTACTGTTGTCGATAGCCGAGGGGCGCATCCACCAGTTCGTGCGCAGCGGGTTCGAGCGCTCGCCGATCAGTTCTTGGGATTGGCAGTGGCGGACGCTGCGCTACTGTCTGGTCCCGGCGGGCTGACCGTCCCGGCCTTGCCCGACTTCAGCTCGCGAAATCGTTTCAGGTCGGCCGCATACTCTCGGCGCACACTGGCCTTTTCCTTGCGTCTGCCCTGGATGAACGCCTCTTTGTTTTTGATCTGCCGCTTGACGTCTTCCATGTTGGTCACGAGAGACTGCGGTGCTTGTTTGCCCGCGCGCTCGATGTCGGCGGCACGCTTTTGCAGGCGCTGGAGTTTGTCCTGGAGTATCTGGACCGAGCCCTGCGTAACCTTGATGATGCCGTCGATGGCCTTGACCTTCTGGTCGCGGGCCATCTTGATGTCATCCTCGCTGGTGAAGGTGCTAAGCAGAATCTCGTCCTGTCTGGCCTGTTCGGCCTCGCGTTTCTTGCGGGCCTCCTCCTCCTTCTTGCGGCGGGCCTCCTCGGCGAGCTGTGCCTTGGTCTTGGCCGCCGGGCGCACCTTGACGACGACGCCGTGCTCGTCGAGCTCCTCGACCTGCTTTTGGGAATACTCGGGCGGAACCGAGTTACCGCACTCGCGCACGCCCTGGTCGTTTGTCCAGCATTCGATGGAGGCGGCCGATGCCGGTACGGCGGCGATCAGCGTCAGCAGACATGAGACAGCGAAAAGACGGGCAAGCGGCGGTATCTTCGAGTACAACATAAGTCCTGTTCCGACGTTCCTTCGGGCACTTTACACGATGCGCGGCTGCAATGGCGATGCCCGGTGTTACATTCCTGGCGAGGCCCCGGCTGCCTTATGACTGACCAGCTGCTGCTGTTCGTCATCGCCCTGGTGGCCAATGCCTTTTCGGCCTTTGCCGGCGGTGGCGCAGGGCTGCTGCAACTGCCGGCCCTCATCTTCCTCGGGCTGGACTTCGGCCCGGCTCTGGCAACGCACAAACTCGCCAGCGTTGCCTTGGGTATCGGCGCCTCGGGGCGTCACTTTAGGGAGCGGGCCTTGGAGCAGCGGTTCGCCCTGTATATCCTCGCCTGCGGCCTGCCCGGCGTGCTTATTGGCGCGGGCATCATCCTCAATATACCGGATCGTGTCGCCGAGATCGCGCTCGGGGTCCTGACCGTTGGCCTGGGGGTCTATTCGTGGGCCCGGCCCGGTCTGGGCAGGGAGCACCGGCCCACCCACCGTGATCGGCGCGGACTGGTTATCGGTGGGGCGGTGTTGTTCGGCATCGGCGTATTGAACGGCTCCCTGACCTCGGGCACGGGCTTGTTCGTCACTCTGTGGCTGGTGCGCTGGTTCGGACTGGACTACAAGCGGGCGGTGGCCTACACGTTGGTACTGGTCGGCGTATTCTGGAACGCCACCGGGGCGCTGACCCTGGGCCTGCTCGGCAGCATTCGCTGGGACTGGATCCCCGCCCTGGTACTGGGCTCGCTGCTGGGCGGTTACATAGGCGCCCATTTCGCCCTGGCCAAGGGCAACGTCTGGATAAAGCGCGCCTTCGAGCTGGTGACCGTGGCGGTGGGGCTGAAGCTCCTCGTCGGCTAGCAGGCGGTTGAAAGACTACCGTGTACCGTGGAGGGTTCGTCGCTTCGGGCGGTCGCTTCGGGCGTCCTGCCCTCCCGCGACACTCGTACGTCCTGTACGTCGTCCTGCCGGGCTGTGCGCCGCTGTGCCTCGCATTTGCCCCCGGATCGATCCGGGCTCGCGACGCCTAAAAGCCGTCCGGTGGGCCGGGGCGCCAGTCTAGGTGCCCGTCGCGCCGTATTCTTCCCGGTAGGCCCGCACCGCTTCCAGGGCCTCGGCGCGCTCGGGTTGGGAGTTCAGGTACTCGATGAGCTCGTCCAGGCGCACGATGCTGACGACAGGGATTGCGTAGCGCTGCTCGACCTCCTGAATGGCCGAGCGCTCGCCCTGACCGCGCTCCTGACGGTCCAGGGCGATGACGACGCCCGCCAGGGTCGCCCCGGCGGCCTCGATAATCTGCATGGCCTCGCCGATGGCCGTTCCGGCCGTGATCACGTCATCGACGATGAGTACGCGACCGGCCAGCGGGGCGCCGACGGTATTGCCGCCTTCGCCGTGGTCCTTGGCCTCCTTGCGGTTGAAGCAGTAGGGGACGTCGCGCCCGTGGCGTTCGGCCAGGGCGATGGCGCAGGCGGCGGCCAGGGGGATACCCTTGTAGGCTGGGCCGAACAGGGTGTCGAAGGCGACGCCGCTGTCCTGCACGGCGGCGGCGTAATATCCGCCCAGGCGCGCCAGTGCCCCGCCCGTGTTGAACAGGCCCGCATTGAAGAAGTAGGGACTGACGCGGCCCGATTTCAGCGTGAACTCGCCAAAGCGTAAGACGTCGCTTTGGATTGCAAATTCGATGAACTCGTGTTGGTAATCCTGCATGGCGCGATATCCGGAAATGGGGCTGTCATTGTAGCCGCGCCCCCGTGCCTGTGTCAGCCCGCGGTGCCGGGATGCGGGCGGGCGCGCGATGCATTATCCTGAGCCCCTTTTGGGGATGGGGCCGAATATCCATGAGAGTCATCACCGTCAATGTCAACGGCATCCGCGCTGCGGCGAAGAAGGGGTTTTTCGAGTGGCTGCGCCGTCAGCGCGCCGATGTGGTTTGTGTGCAGGAGACCAAGGCACAGGAACACCAGCTCGATGCGGAGATATTCTACCCCCGCGGCTATCACTGCTATTACTTCGACGCTGAGAAGAAGGGCTACAGCGGCGTGGCGATCTTCGCCCGGCGCGAGCCCGACCGCGTTGTCACCGGTCTGGGCTGGGACCATGCCGACACCGAAGGGCGCTACATCCAGGCCGATTTCGGCAAGCTCAGCGTGGCCTCCTTCTACCTGCCCTCGGGTTCCTCAAGCGAGGACCGCCACGCCAACAAGCTGGTGTTCATGGATCGGCTCATGGACGAGCTCAAGCGCATGCGTCGGCGTAAGCGTGAGTACATCCTATGCGGCGACTGGAATACGGTGCACAAGGAGATCGACATCAAGAACTTCAAGGGCAATCAGAAGAATTCCGGCTGCACACCGGGCGAGCGCGCCTGGATGGACGAGCTGTTCGGACCGGCCGGCTGGGTCGATGCCTTCCGCGTCGTCGATCAGCGCCCCGACCAGTACACCTGGTGGTCCAACCGCGGGCAGGCCTGGGCCAAGAACGTTGGCTGGCGTATCGACTACCAGATTATCACGCCGGGTCTGGAAGACCGGGTACAGCGTGCGCGCGTGTACAAAGACCAGCGCTTCTCCGACCACGCACCGCTGATCGTCGACTACCGCTACGACCTGGACTCGGGGGAGTAATCTTCGCCTTCGGAGTTGCGGGCCATGGCATCGAGCAGCATGCCCTTGACCCATGGCAGCAACAGATACGCGGGAAAGGACAGGAAGAACGTCAGCAGGAAGTAGGCCGAATAACCCATCCAGTGGGCGCCGTAGCCCGATGCCCAGCCGGCCAGCGACCGGCTCAGCGCGAAGATCGAGGACAGCAATGCGTACTCGGCCGCCGATCGGCGCCTGTTCACGATGGCCATCAGGAATGCCAGAAACGCCCCGGTGCCGAGGCCGCCCGTGAACGACTCCAGACCGCTGGCGGAATACATCATTACCACATGGCCCAGCGCCGGGGCGGGTACATGGCCGCCGGGCGCGGCCGGCAGCACGTGTGCGACCCAGGCATAGCCGAGATTGGAGACCGCCTGGAACAGGCCGAGTAGCCACAGGGCGTGGAAGGTGCCGATGCGATCCGTGATCCAGCCTCCGACGATGCCGCCGGCGATCGACAGGACGATCCCGAGCGTGACCGATATCGTTCCAATCTGGGCCAGTGAGAAACCGGCGTCGACCCAGAAGGGCTTGACCATCAGGCCCATGGCGGCGTCGCCGAGCTTGAAGGTCAGGATGAACAGGATGACGGGTACGATGTAGCGGCGCTGCAGCATGTCCAGGAGCGTCCCGAACATCGGCCCTTCCCTCAGCGCGGTGCGATCGTCGGGTGAGGCGCGACGGTGTTGCACGGCGCTGGCAGCTATCCACAGCACGGCGGCGGCCGATGCATACCACCAGAAGCCTTCCACATATTGGCCCCAGTCCATGACGCGGTCGGTCAACCCCAACGCTCCCAGGAGAAACGCCGAGACGGCGCCTGCCGCCAGGGGGTGACGGCTCAGGACACGCAGCTCGGTGCCCAGACGCACGCCGTGCGGCCTCTCCACCATCCGCTCCCGCGGTGCCCGCAGCAGGATGAACGCGCCGACGCAGGTGACCAGGGCGGCTGCACCGACGTAGGTTGGCCCCCAGCCGACGTAGTCGGCGACGATGAGAAAGAAGCCGGCCGCCAGCATGCCCACCCGGTAGAAGCCGATGCGCAGACCGTTCGCCAGACCGAGCTCGTCCTTGTCGAGCATGTCGATGGTGTAGCCGTCGATGGCGATGTCGTTAGTGGCCGACAGGAGCGCGAAGACCCCGATCGCCGTCCAGACGGATATCCCCACACCCGACTGGAGCGCCAGGGCGAGCATGGCGGTCCCCATCAATACGCTCACGGTGAACATCCAGCGCCGGTGATGGCGGTAGTGGTCGACCGCCGGCGCCCAGAGGAACTTCACCGTCCACGCGAGGCCGAGCAGGCTGACCCAGCCGATGTCACGCAGATCAACCCCGTGCTCACGAAAGTAAACGGGAAAGACGTCGTAGAAGACCGCATACGGGAAGCCCTGCGAGAAATACAGGACCGCCACCCAGAACATCTTCGACCTGTGTAGGCGGGAGCTTTCCGTCGCGGGGTGTGGGGACAAGATTGGCGCCGTGCGTGTCGTTAATGTTGTTTTTCGAGCCAGCGGCGGCATCCCGGGCATTCATCACCGCCGTATCACGCGTTATCATACACGATTTGCAAGCGCGAATCGGCCCTTCCCCATGTCCGCTGACTATTCCTACCTCGCCGCCCTCGTCGTCGGACTGCTCGGCGGCGGCCACTGCGCCTTCATGTGCGGCGGGATCGTGACCGCCCTGACGCTGGGTCTGCCCGACTCGGCACGCGGGCGGGCCGCCGCCACCTGGCCGTACCTCATCGCCTACAATCTCGGGCGCATTACCAGCTACACAATGGCCGGCGCGCTGATGGGGGGTATCGGCTGGCTGGCCGCCAACGCGGTCAGCGTGCGCCACGCCCAATCCATCCTGGAGGCCATCGCCGGTGGCTTTATGGTCGCGCTGGGGTTGTACCTGGGAGGTTGGTGGCAGGGCGTGGTGCGCCTGGAGCAGGTGGGCTCGCTCGTGTGGCGGCGCCTCGAACCCTTTGGGCGGCGTCTGTTGCCTGTGCGTTCACCGATCCACGCGCTGTTGCTCGGGCTGATCTGGGGCTGGCTTCCGTGCGGGCTCGTCTACAGCGTGCTCATCTGGGCCATCGCCGCGGGCAGCGTTGGCCAGGGTGCTGCGTTGATGCTGAGCTTTGGGCTCGGCACCCTGCCGGCATTACTGGCCATGGGGGTATTCGCGGCGGCGCTGTCCGGTTTTTTGCGCCGGGCACGTGTGCGCCAGGTGGCCGGGGCTCTGGTCGCCGTGTTCGGACTATTGATGGTCGTCAGAGCGCTCGTTTGAGCCAAGGTCGATGGTCCGGCGCCGGGCGAGCGAGGTGAAATCCCTGGCCCATGTTAACTCCGAGCTCACGCAGGGCGACCGTTACGGCCTCACTCTCGACGAATTCGGCGACGGTCGTGATGCCGAGCCCCTCGGCCAATTCCGTCATGGCGCGGATAAATATCCGATCGAATTTGTCCTGGTCGAGGTTGCGTACGAAGCTGCCGTCGATCTTGATCATGTCCACGGGCAGGTGTTTGAGATAATGGAACGAGGAGAAACCGACACCGAAGTCGTCCAACGCCAGCCGACAGCCCAGGCGGTGCAGGGCGTCGATAAACCCGCGTGCCTGATTGAGGTTTTCAACGGCCGCCGTCTCGGTGACCTCGAAGATCAACTGATTCGCGTCGGCCCCGTGACGCCCGATGGCGTCCTCGATCAGGTCCATGACCTCCTGGTTGCCGAAGTGGCGCCCCGACAGATTGATCGCCAGCGTGATCGGTTCGCGCCGGCGACGGCTCTCGCCCTGAATCCGTATGCCCTCGTTCAATACCCAGTGGTCGATATCGCGGATTAGCCCGAACCGTTCGGCCGTATCGAGAAACGCGCTCGGCAAGATCACCTCGCCATCCTCGCCAATCATCCGCAGCAGGACCTCGAAGTGGCTGACCCCGCGCGTATCCAGTTGGAATACCGGTTGGAAGTAGAGTTTGAGCCGGTTCTCATCCAGAGCGCGGCGGATACGTTCCTCCCACTGCAGCTTGGCGTGCATGGCCACCAGCCCCTTGTCGTCCAAGGTATAGAGATGAGCCCGGTTGCGCCCCTCGTCTTTGGCGCTGTACATTGCGGCATCGGCCTTGGCGAGCAACTCGCTGGCGTTGTCGCCATGCTCGGGAAACACCACGATGCCGATACTGGCGCTGACCGACGTCGCCCGCTGGCTGAGCTCGAGTGTCAAGTCGGACAGTGTCTTGAGTAGAATCGAGGCCACGTGTTCGGCGGCCTCCGAATCGGCCTTCGTCAGGATGACGGCAAACTCATCGCCGCCGAGCCGTCCAAGGATATCGGTGTCGCGCAGACACGCCGCCAGCGCGCAAGCCACGTTGTACAGGTACTCGTCCCCGGCCTGGTGACCGAGAGAATCATTGACGTATTTGAACTGGTCCAGGTCGATGAACAGCAGCGCACCGCTGTGCTGGAAGCGCTTTGCATACCCGATGTGGCGTTCGAGCTCCTCCTGGAACCGGCGTCGGTTGAACAGCCCGGTGAGGTAATCGTGATCGGCCAGATAGACGATTCGCTCTTCCGATTTCTTTTGATCCGTGATGTCGAGCAGAATACTGTGACAGGTCAGCCTGTCCTGATCGTCGAGGGCGACGGTGTTAATGGCTCGGACCCAGACCTGATGGCCGGCCCGGTGCAGCATACGATAATCGACCACGAACGAGCCGGGACTGTCGAGGCTGTCCTTGAGCAGCGGCTCGAGCCAGGCCGCATCCTCGGGGTGGATGTGTCGTCTCCAAAATCCTGGGCGTAACCACTCATCGATGGGGTAGCCCAGGAGGTTTTCGGCCTCCTGGCTGACGTAGCTGAGGTGATCGTTTCCCGGATCCATTTCGATGACTACGGCATCGACGTTGTTGAGGATCGCGTTCAGGTGGCGCGTCTCGCGCAACAAGGCCTGGTGTTCCTGCTGCAGCGCCTCCTGGGTCTCGCCCAGATGCTCGGCCAGCTGGTTGAAGGCATGGGCGACGTCACCGATTTCGTCGCGGGTGTCTATAGGGATACGGTGCTGATGTTCGCCGCGGCTCAGTGCGCGGGCGCCCTCCTCGAGCCTGCGCAGATTCTTGGTCAGAAACAGGCCGAGTAAGACCGTGACGATGATCGATAGCAGAAGCTCAATGCCAGCGATGGAGGTATTTTGTTGACGAGTTTTCCGCGTCAGTATCTGGATTCCCTCGATAGTATATCCGGCCTGCAATCGCCCGAGGTATTGTCCGAACAACTCGATCGGTTGTTCGATATCGAATACCCCGTCGCTTTCGGCATCGGCATATTCCTTGTCCGGTCTGAAGCGGTTGGGCCGGCTGCCGAGGGCCGACATGAGTTGCCCTTCGCGGTCGAACACGGCGATGTAGACCAGATCGTGTTTAGACTTGAGCAGAGCCAAAACGTCTTCGATGACGGCACGATCGTTGGCTGCCAGACCCGGTGCGAGCGAGAAGGCCAGCAGTCTGCTCTCTTCCTTGGTGGAGCGTTCGAGCAGTTCGGCGTGACTGGAATTGATCAGGCGCACGCTGTTCCATACCAACACCGACAGCATGATCGCCTCGATGAGGACGACGCTGAGGATGAGTCGTGTCGACAGGCGCAGGCGCACTAGCGTTTGTCCGCGTTGTGCCCGGTGATATGCAGGTAATCTTCGAGGTAGGGACGTGCCGGTGCGAAGTCTCGCGGCGTGGCAACTCGAAAACCCGGATAGGCCATGCGCTTGAGCAGCGCTCTGCCCGATTCCGTATTGGACATTTCGACCAGTGCTTTACCGAAGCGGATGCGCAGCGATGATGGCAGGTCGCTCGCCGCCAGGATACCCATGCTCGGGATCGGCGGCGACGATCCAACGATCCGCAACGGGCTGCTCCGCTTGCGCGCCAGATTGTAGACGTTGATCGAGATGATGGCGGCGCTTGCCTCGCCGCCGATCATCGCCTGATGGCTCGCGTTGTGCGTGAGATAGGCTTCGTAGTGGGGGGCGCGCGCGCCGGTCAGTCCCAGACCGGCCAGATAGTGCTGGCCCAGCAGCGTGATAACCGCAAAGCGCGGCGGTGTCGACACCGTTCGCCCCGCCAGTTGCGAGGCATCGGTAATGGGGCTGTCGCTGCGGACCACGACGACGGCTCGCAGCGGTTTTGTGTAGCGGGCTCGAAGCTCATATTTTCCCGACTCCAGCGCCAGCAGTGTGAAGTGCGGCGCGGTGATCACGAAATCGTAACGGCGTTCGGCCGTGCGGTGAATGAACTCGGGAAAGTCGCGAGCCGTCTCCAGGATGACTGCGTGGCCCAGCTTCTTGCTGAGATAGTCTCGCAGCGGTGCAAAGCGTTTGAACAGCGTGACCGGGCTCTGGAACGGCAATATACCCAACACGAGCGGGCGCTGCGCCACCTCGCCGGCCCGGGCCGGCGACAGGCATCCCAGCGCCGACAGGAGAACGATGCACAGCAGCCGGCGCGCGGCGAGCGGGGCCCACGCCCGGCGCCCGCCCGGCAAACGCGCCAGCCGAGCGCCGCGCGGCCATCGGGACGGGTGGAGACTGTAGACTTCTTTAGTTCGTATAGAACTGCTGGCGGAATTCGACGTGGAACGGAGTCGATTGGCCTTTTGGTGTAACTTGAAGCTTGAAGTCCAGGGTTTCCATATTAGAGATAGGGAATTCCGCGATATAGTAGACGGCATTGCCTTCCTTAATCTCACGCAGGCTGAGGTTTTTGACTTGCGCATTCAGGTTCGTGGCATTGCCGGTGATTGTCGCTTCCACGGGCTCGCCGACCGTATTCATTCTCTTTCGTTGTACCGAAATATTGATCATGCCACGGTTTTTGCTGCGCGTGATGCCGTAGGTCCGGGCCGTCGCGGGCTGCAGGAAATCCGTGGTGAAGGCATTGTAGTAGACGATGTAGTTGCCGAAGTCCTGCGAGTTCTGTGCCTGTGCGGCGGGCGCGAACAGAAAGCTCGTGCACAGGAAAGTCAGTAGGGCTTGTCGTGTGCTCATGGGGCGCCTCCTCTAACGGGTATTCCCACCCCAACTATAGACCACAAACCACATGTCTTGCCGCCGAGTCGGGCACGCACACAATGGCCACGACTTGGGGTACTCGGGCGAAGGCTCAGACGGCCGCGCGGGCGCCGTCTCCGTGCGCCTCTTCGATGAACGAGGCGAGCGGCTTGTTGATCGTCTCCAGCAGGCCGTCGATGTCTTCCAGTTGGGTGCGCAGCGCCGCGTCGGCCTTTTCCAGCTCGCTGATGCGGCTTTGCAGCGTGTCGCGTGATTCGTTTATTTTTCGCAGACTCTCAAGGCGCTTTTCTATCTGATCTTTGTGTTCCTTGATTTGGGTGACCAGCGGGGCCAGCGCCGCCTTGCCCCACGCCTCGGCGTCGTGCGCCGCGTTGAAATAGACGTTGCGCGCGTGGCTGACCATGGAGATGAAGAACTTTTTGATCACGAACGTCTGTTCGGTCATGGCCGTGACCGGACTGGTACGGTAGGCCTCGGCTTCCGTGTAGAGACGCTCGAGATCCCGCATGTATTTTGTGATGCTGAATAGCTTCGGCTTGACGTCCGAAATACCGTGCTCCTCGTGGAACTGACGGTAGATGGTCTGCACGAGCATGTTGACCTGGTTTGCCTGTTGGCCGACCGCTTTCATTTTCTCGGTCACGCCGTCGAAGAATACCTTCATGCCCTGTTTCAGGCCGTGAGTCGTCCAGCT
>Ga0209918_1001677_pt1 | contig 11499 bp, 7 predicted proteins | sample SalPonD_shore_MG_FD_185712 | JGI IMG/M metagenome (GOLD analysis project Ga0209918, IMG submission 185712) | Salt pond soil microbial communities from South San Francisco under conditions of wetland restoration - Salt Pond MetaG... | ecosystem: Environmental > Aquatic > Marine > Intertidal zone >...
TCCTCGTCGTCCCGCGGCTCGGGCAGTTCGCGGAAGTGGCAGTCGGTGACCAGCACCACCTCGTCGTAGTCATAAAAAATCACCCGGCCGTGGCGGGTCACGCCGAAGTTCTTGAGCAGCAGGTCGCCGGGGAAAATATTGGTGTCCGCCAGGTCCCGCAGAGCCTGCCCGTAATCCAGGATGGCGTTCTCGGCGGCGGAACGGTTCACTTCCCGCAGGTACAGATTCAGCGGCCGCACGCGCCGCTCCGAGTAGACGTGGCGGAAAAGAAGCCTGTCGCCGTCCAGGTGTACGGTTTCGGCGGCTTCGCTGAGAAGATCGTCCAGCAGGCGTCGGGAAAAGCGATCCGCAGGGAATTCCAGGTTAAGGAATTCCTGGGTATCGATGAGGCGGCCGGCATGATCGTGACGGGAGACCAGCCGGTACTTGTTGATAACATCGCTGCGGCCTATGGTTTTGGGTGGACCGAAACGGTCACGGATGACCTTGAAGACCAGATCGTAGGAGGGCAGGGTAAAGACCAGCATAACCAGGCCGCTATCACCCTCGGCATGCACGAACAGATCGCTCGTTGCATTCAGGTGATTGGTGAAGATGCGGTGTCTTTCCGTCTTGCCCTGGCGCAGGCGGCCGAGCACCGTGAACAGCTCATCGATGGGTTTGCGCGGCAGAATGGAATGCAGGAAATACACGGCGCCGACGACGGTGTTGGGATCGGCGAAGAAATACGAGCGCGTGTAGCTGAATACGATACTGACCTCGTTCTCCTCCATGAGTGCGGCATCCACGCATATGCCGGCATCGGCATTCTCCAGTGCCAGTACCAGCGGGGAAACATGCCCGTCCTGGACCAGCCTGCCGATGAGGTAGGCGCGGGATGACTGATAGAAAACGGTGTCGATGAATTCGATGCGCAGCAGTTCGCCGAATTCATCGAGATAGATATCCACGTACTTCTGCACCTCGCGGGCGAGGAAGGTGATATCGGATTCGAGGTTCGCCCAGGGTATGTTAAAGCGGATATCGCCCAGCGCCTCGGAAAAGAGTTCTTCCAATGAGGCCCAATAGGGATAGCGTTTAAGGCGCAGGGATTCGACGGCGTTAAAGCCCTCGTCCGGTGCCGGGGAGATAAACTCCAGCCGGGAGTCGACACCGGCGGTATCGAAAATGCGCCGGGTGATGGAATTGAAAAAGGTCTTCATGAACCCGGCGTCGTACATGTTGGCGATGCGCTGGCCGTAATGCCAGCGCAGGTCGTTCCACAGAGCGTGATCGGTCAGTCGCGGTCCCAGCCGGCGGGTGAGGAAATTGATGATGCGGCGTACGGACTTTTCATACAGGTCCACCCGCTCGATAATGTCGTGCCGGTGGCCCTGCCACTCGCGCTGTTCGAAGCGCCGTTGTGCCCGCGTGGTGATGCGGGTGAAATTCTCGTTATAGCGCAGAAAACCTTCGTAAATGGCCTTGGCGCATTCGGGGATCAGCCGGTTATCGGGTTTTCTCTCCATGACTGCCGGGACCTGATTGTAATTTACCGCGGCAAAGGCGGTAAGAAGGTGAATCGTGAATCGTTAGTCGTGAATCGACGATGCTCGTCCAGATGCTGATGTCTTCCTGCACGATTCACTATTCACGATTCACGGCCGTCACATGTTCTCGATCAGGGCATCACCGAACTCGGAGCATTTCACCTCGGTGGCGTCGTCCATGAGGCGGGCAAAATCATAGGTAACAATCTTTTTGCCTATGGTCTTGTCCATGGCCTTGACGATCAGGTCCGCGGCCTCGATCCAGCCCATGTAGCGCAGCATCATCTCGCCCGACAGCAGCACGGAACCCGGATTGACCTTGTCCAGATCGGCGTACTTGGGTGCCGTGCCGTGAGTGGCCTCGAACACGGCGTGGCCGGTTTCGTAATTGATGTTGGCGCCGGGCGCGATACCGATGCCGCCGACCTGGGCGGCCAGGGCGTCCGAGATATAGTCGCCGTTCAGATTGAGGGTGGCGATGACGTCGAATTCTCTGGGCCGGGTCAGGATCTGCTGCAGCATGATGTCGGCGATAACATCCTTGACCAGGATTTTGCCGGATGCCAGGGCCTCGTCCTGTTCCTTGTTGGCCGCCTCCTGGCCCTTGTCCGCCACGGTGCGCTGCCATTGCTCCCAGGTGTAGGTCTTGTCGCCGAACTCCTTCTCCGCCACCTGGTAGCCCCAGTTCCGGAAGGATCCCTCGGTGAACTTCATGATATTACCCTTGTGGACCAGGGTGATGCTTTTGCGCCCGTTCTCGATGGCGTAATTAATGGCGGCGCGCACCAGCCGCGCTGTGCCTTCCTGGGACACGGGCTTGATGGCGATACCGGAGGAATTGGGGAAGCGGATTTTCTGGTAGGCTGCGGGAAAGGTCTCCTTGAGTATTTCCAGAAACTTCCTGTTTTCCTCGGTGCCCTGTTCGAACTCGATGCCGGCATAGATGTCCTCGGTATTCTCGCGGAAGATGGCCATGTCGATTTCATTCGGGCGCTTCACGGGAGAGGGCACGTTCTGGTACCAGCGTACCGGACGCAGGCACACGTACAGATCCATGATCTGTCGCAGGGCCACGTTCAGCGACCGGATGCCGCCCCCGACGGGCGTGGTCAGGGGGCCCTTGATGGCGACCAGGTAATCCCGGCAGGCCTGCACCGTCTCGTCCGGCAGCCAGGCGCCGTACAACTCGTTGGCCTTGCCGCCGGCGTAGACTTCCATCCAGTGGATTTTACGCTTCCCGCCGTAGGCCTTCTCGACGGCGGCGTCCATGACGCGCACCGAGGCACGCCAGATATCCGGGCCGATGCCGTCGCCCTCGATAAACGGGATGATGGGATTGTCCGGCACTACGAGGTTGCCGTCGCTGCGGGTGATCTTGGCGCCCTCGGCGGGGACCTTGATGGATACTGACACGATACGTCTCCTTCAGGTGTTATCGCTATCGATAAGTGTGAAACAATTGCCGTGGCTGCGGGGGTGTTACCGCTACTGCCAGAAGGCCATGATTATACAGGAATCCCGCCACCTCCGCCCAACGGATAGCTACAAGCTACAAGCCACAAGTGGGGGTCAGCCGGGGAGGTCTACCTACGACCCACAACCCACCAGCCCCGCTCCAGCCATTGACAACTCGCTATGCATTATTTAATGTAACCCTTTGCGCCGATTTGATATTCAGCTTGCGGGCGCCTTAAAAATACCGCTAAAGAGAGCCACCTGCTTTAGCGAATGCTGAATGCGGGTTTTTTTGTGCCCACAGCCGGACCCGAATTCCGCATTCCATACCTTCCAGGCGGCCGCGGCAAAAACAGGGGAACTCATGTATCCCCGGCAGGCTGACGTTGTTTCCGGAGACAAGTTATGGCCAAGATCAAGCCCGGTGAGTACGGGCAGCAGACCTGTGCAGTACGCGGAGGCCAGGTCCGTACCCTCGAGAATGAGCACAGTGAACCGCTGTTCCTGACATCCAGCTTCGTATTCGACAGCGCCGCCCAGGCGGCGGCGCGTTTTGCCGGCGAATCCCCCGGCAACATCTATTCCCGCTTTACCAATCCCACGGTCAGGACCTTCGAGGAGCGGCTGGCGGACATGGAAGGAGGTGAGCGCTGCATCGCCACTGCCTCCGGCATGAGCGCCATACTTACCACCTGCATGGCGCTCCTCGGCGCCGGCGATCACATCGTGGCTTCGCGCAGCATCTTCGGCACCACGGTCGGCCTGTTCAGCCGGATCCTGCCCCGTTTCGGCGTGGAGACCAGCTTTGTGGCCCTGACGGATTATGAGGCCTGGGCGGCCGCGATCCGGCCTGAAACGGAACTGCTGTTCCTGGAGACACCGTCCAACCCCCTGACCGAGGTGGCCGATATCCGCCGCCTGGCGGACCTCGCCCATGCCAACGACTGCCTGCTGGTGGTGGATAACTGTTTCTGTACCCCCGTCCTGCAGACGCCCCTGGCCCATGGCGCCGACGTCGTGGTGCATTCCGCCACCAAGTACCTGGACGGGCAGGGCCGCTGCGTGGGCGGCGCCGTGGTCGGTCCCGAAGCCCTGCTCGGGGAGAAGGTGTTCGGCTTCCTGCGCAGCGCGGGGCCTTCCATGAGTCCGTTCAACGCCTGGGTGTTTCTCAAGGGCCTGGAAACCCTGAGACTGCGCATGCAGGAGCACTGTCGCAACGCCGGCGAGCTGGCCCGCTGGCTGCAACAACAGGACGGCGTGGCGCGGGTGCATTACCCGGGCCTGGAAGACCATCCCCAGCACGTACTGGCCGCAGGCCAGCAGAACGGTTTCGGCGGTATTGTCAGTTTCGAGATCGAGGGCGGGCGCGCGGCGGCCTGGCGTTGCATCGATGCCCTGCAACTGTTTTCCATTACCGCCAATCTCGGCGATGTGAAGTCCACCGTCACCCATCCGGCAACCACCACCCACCATCGCCTGGACGAGGCGCAGCGACGCGAGGTGGGTATAAACGATGGATTACTGCGCCTGTCCGTGGGACATGAAGATGTCGGCGATCTTCAGAAAGACTTGCAACAGGCGCTGGTAACGGCATTGAAATAACGTAACTTCTTACCTTCCCTTCACCACAAGACTTAAAACCGTACCGGGCGGTCTGGCGATTTTTTTGTTGCAATCGCACAAATCTATCCCCTAGGATATGCGGCCTTGCCGCCATGGGTTCAGTCCCACCGGCAAGTTACGCGGGCATCAGGAGCTGCCGTACATGTCCGCAGGCCGTACATCATCTGAGGTGTGGGGCGGAGCCTGTCTAACACATTTCTTCGCCGGAAACTGATCCAGGTCTATGCAAGTGGCATGGACGCTTGCTTTTCCGGTTCCAAGCTTTCATAACGTTTCTAACGATTTTCTAACTTGAGTCTTCAAGGAGGCTTCCTATGCCCGGAAGAAATTTTTTGTATATACCTGGTCCGACCAATGTCCCGCAACGGGTGCGCAACGCCATGGCCCTCGAGCAGGAGGACATGCGTTCGAGCAACTTCCCGCAGTTCACCCTGCCCCTGTTCGAGGATCTGAAGAAGATCTTCCAGACCAAAACCGGGCGCGTCTTCCTGTTCCCCGGCTCCGGTACCGGCGGCTGGGAGGCGGCCATCAGCAACACCCTGTCTCCCGGCGACAAGGTGCTGATGTCCCGCTTCGGCCAGTTCAGCAGCCTGTGGGTGAACATGTGCGAACGCCACGGCCTGGACGTCCAGGTCCTGGACGAGCCCTGGGGCGCCGGCGCGCCGGTGGAGAAGTACGCCGAGATCCTGAAGCAGGACAAGAACAAGGAAATCAAGGGCGTCTTCGTCTGCCACAACGAGACCGCCACCGGCGTTACCTCGGATGTCGGTGCCGTGCGCAAGGCCCTGGACGACGCCGATCACCCGGCCCTGCTGTACGTGGACGCAGTCAGTTCCCTGGCCAGCATCGATCTGCCCATGGATGAGTGGGGCGTGGATCTGTGCGTCAGCGGTTCCCAGAAAGGTTTCATGCTGCCCACCGGCCTGACCATCATGGCCGTCAGCCAGAAGGCCCTGGACGCGCGCGAGACCGCCAAACTGCCCCGTACGTATTTCTCCTTTGACGACATGATCGCCGCCAACGACAAGGGCTTTTTCCCCTATACCCCCGCCACCACGCTGCTGCGCGGCCTGCGCGAGGCGGTCAACATGTTGCTGGAGGAGGGTCTGGACAACGTCTTCGCCCGCCACGCCCGCCTGGCCACGGCCGTGCGCAAGGCGGTCGCAGCCTGGGGTCTGGATCTGGTGGCGCAGGAAGAGAAGCTCTATTCCAACACCGTCAGCGCCGTCTACGTCCCGGACGGTTTCGACGGCAACGAAGTCGTGCGCCATGCCTATAAATACTATGATCTGTCCCTGTCCATCAGTCTCGGCCAGATCGCCGGCAAGGCCTTCCGTATCGGCCACCTGGGCGACCTGAACGATCTCATGATACTGTCGCCCATCACCGGTGCCGAGATGGCCATGAAGGATCTGGGCATAGACATCAAGCTGGGCAGCGGCGTCGCCGCGGCGCAGGAGTATTTGCGCAATACCAAATCACCGGTCAATGAATAGCCGGTAATTCGTGAATCGTGAATCGTGAATAGTGGTTTGCAGTCCCGGGATTGCCGGGCTGCAAACCGCCATCGCGAAACCGGAGAATTGCAATGAGCTTCACCCAATACCCCCAGGCTGCGCCGCGCCTGCAGCGCAGCGAGCTGGCCGTGCCCGGCTCCAACCCGGCCATGTTCGAGAAGGCGGCCGCCTCCCAGGCCGACTACGTGTTCCTGGACTGCGAGGACGCGGTTATCCCCGATGACAAGCCCCAGGCTCGCAAGAACATCATTCAGGCGTTGAATGACATTGACTGGAGCGGCAAGACCGTATCCGTGCGCATCAACGGTCTGGATACCCATTACATGTACCGGGACGTGGTGGACATCGTCGAACAGGCCGGCGCGAACCTGGATACCGTCCTCATTCCCAAGGTCGGGACCGCCGCCGACGTCTACGTGGTGGACTGCCTGCTGACCCAGATCGAGGACGCCTGCGGTCTGGACAAGAAGATCGGCATCGAATGCCTCATCGAGACCGCCCTGGGCGGCGCCAATGTCATGGCGATCGCGCAATCCAGCAAGCGGCTGGAGGCCCTGCACTTCGGCGTGGCCGATTACGCCGCCAGCCTGCGGGCGCGTACCGTCAACATCGGCGGCCTCAATCCCGACTATCCCGGCGATCAGTGGCACGCCGCCCTGGTCAGCATGGTCACCGCCTGCCGTGCCTTCGGCCTGCGCGCCATCGACGGGCCCTTCGGGGATTTCAAGGATCCGGAAGGCTTCGAGCTTGCCGCCCGCCGCGCCGCCGCCCTGGGCTACGAGGGCAAATGGGCCATCCACCCCAGCCAGATCGAGCTGGCCAACAACATCATGTCGCCGCCCGAGGCGGAAGTCACCCGGGCCAAACGCATCCTGGAGGCCCTGGAAGAGGCCGCCAGGGCGGGCAAGGGTGCCGCTCAGCTGGACGGCAAGATGATCGACGCGGCCTCGGAAAAGATGGCCCGTAACGTGGTCCGGCAGGCGGAACAGATTGCGAGCAAATAACCGCCGGTAGGCGGTTATTTGCCGGACTCGGGGTGCGAACGCCGGGTCAGGAATTCCCGTCAGCCAGCGGCCGGCGGCAAAGTGGCGGTGCTTAACCTGAAGAATTGATCGGGAACAAGAGATTGGGAGGTTCCCGCTGTTAGTATGCAAATGATTATGAAGCGCCGGGGCTGTTTCAGCCTTAGTCGTCAAGCCGTGGCTCGCGGTTAACATACGAACCCCGAGCCCCGTCGTGCCCCCGGCACGAAACTCGTAGCTTGTGGCTAGTAGCTTGTAGCTATCCCCCCGGAACGGCCTTTTGCCGCAACTGCCGGGTGAGACAAAGAACATTATTTTAGCGTGGAGGTTAATACATCATGGACATCCATGAATATCAGGCAAAGGAGATCCTGTCGGACTTCGGCGTCCCCGTTCCGCCCGGCGGGCTGGCCTACAGTCCCGAGCAGGCGGTGTATCGCGCCCACGAGATCGGCGGCAGTCAATGGGTGGTGAAAGCCCAAATCCATTCCGGTGCCCGCGGCAAGGCCGGCGGCATCAAGGTCTGCGGCAACGATTCCGAAATCTGGAACGCCGCCGACGAGCTGCTGGGCAAGCGCCTGGTCACCTCCCAGACCGGACCACGGGGCAAGGTCATCCACCGGTTGTACGTGGAGCAGGCCACGGACATCGTCAAGGAATACTACATCGGCTTTGTCCTGGACCGGGTCCTGGAACAGGTTTCCGTGGTGGCTTCCTCCGAGGGCGGCATGGAAATCGAGGAAATCGCGGTGAAGAAGCCGGAATCCATTATCCGCGTCGCCGTGGAACCGGCCGTGGGCATGCAGCCCTTTCAGGCGCGGGAAATCGTGTTCAAGCTGGGTATAGACGCGTCCCTGTTGAGCCAGGCGGTGAACCTCATCCTGGGCTGCTACCGTGCCTTCCGCGACCTGGACGGCACCATGGTGGAAATCAATCCCCTGGTGGTCGCCGGTGACGGCCACCTGCTGGCCCTGGACGCCAAGATGGGCTTCGACGACAACGCCCTGTTCCGGCGCCAGAGCATTTCCGAGCTGCGCGACAAGTCCCAGGAAGATCCCCTGGAAATGAAGGCCGAGGACCGGGGCCTCAGCTACGTGGGTCTGGACGGCAATATCGGCTGCATCATCAACGGCGCCGGCCTGGCCATGGCCACCATGGACATCGTTGAGCACGCCGGCGGCGCCCCGGCCAATTTCCTGGACATCGGCGGCGGCGCTTCCCCCGAGCGCGTGTCCAAGGCCTTCAGCCTGGTCCTGTCCGACGAGAAGGTAGAGACCATCTTCGTCAACATCTTCGCCGGCATCAATCGTTGCGACTGGGTTGCCGAGGGCATCGTGCAGGCAGTGAGCAAGATCGATCTGAAAATCCCCCTGGTCGTCCGCCTTGCAGGCACCAACGTGGAGCAGGGCAGGCAGATCCTGAAGGACAGCAAGCTCCCCATCATCACGGCGGAGACCCTGAAGGACGGCGCCGAGAAGGCGGTGGCCGCCTGGAAAAAGCATACCGGGAAGGAGGGCTGAGCCATGGCAATTCTCATTGATGAAAACACCACGGTCATCGTCCAGGGCTTCACCGGTCATACCGGCACGTTCCATTCCAAAGAGATGATCGAGTACGGCACGCGCATCGTCGGCGGGGTCACCCCCGGCAAGGGCGGTACCACCCATCTGGACCTGCCCGTATTCAATACCATGAAGGACGCGGTGCGCGAGACCGGCGCCAACAGCAGCATCGTCTTCGTGCCGCCGCCGTTCGCCGCGGACAGCATCATGGAAGCGGCGGACGCCGGCATCAAGTACTGCGTGGCCATTACCGACGGTATCCCGGCGCATGACATGATCCGGGTCAAGCGCTACATGCGCCGTTACCGCGAGGACCGCAAGATGGTGCTCACCGGCCCCAACTGCGCCGGCACCATCAGTCCCGGCAAAAGCATGATGGGCATCATGCCCTCGCACATCTACATGCCGGGTCCCGTCGGCATTATCGGCCGCTCCGGCACCCTGGGTTACGAGGCCGCCTCGCAGATGCAGGCCATGGGCATTGGCGTCACCACCAGCATCGGCATCGGCGGCGATCCCATCAACGGCAGTTCCTTCCGCGATCACCTGGCTCGTTTCGAGGAGGATCCGGAGACGAAAGCCGTGGTCATGATCGGCGAGATCGGCGGCCCGCAGGAAGCCGACGGCGCGCTGTTCTTCAAGGAGAACATGAAGACGCCCGTGATCGGCTACATCGCCGGCCTTACCGCCCCCAAGGGCCGCCGCATGGGCCACGCCGGCGCCATCATCTCCGCCTTCGGCGAAAGCGCGGCGGAGAAGCTGGAAATCCTGCAGGAATGCGGCGTCACCATCGTCCCCAGCCCGTCGGAGTTCGGCGAGACGGTGAAGGGAGTCCTGGACAAACTTTAAAACCATTGAACCACGGAGAGCACGGAGGAATAAGGCGTGAATCGTGAATGGTAAATAGTGAATAGTAAAAGCAAATCGAAGGACGTCATACCGGAAACGGCGAAGCAGTTATCCGGTATCCAGAGTTTGTTTAACCATCGCTGGATGCCGGATAGATTGCCATGCAATCTTCCGGCATGACGAGGAACACTTACTACTAACTATTCACTACTTACGACTCACTGCTTTTCCCTCTGTGACCTCTGTGGCCAAAAACAAAAGGTGGAACCATGGCAGATAAACCAAAGGTCCTCATAACCAGACGCTGGCCTGAGCAGGCGGAAACGGCCATGCAGGAGCACTTCGACGTGACCCTGAACGAGTCCGATACGCCCATGACGGCGGAGCAGTTGCAGGATGCCCTGCGCAACTACGACGCCGTCTGCCCGACGGTGTCGGACAAGGTCAATGCCGAAGTGCTGGGCGTTGACGGGGTCAAGGCGAAGATCATCGGCAACTACGGCGTCGGTTTTAACCATATCGACCTGGAGGCGGCGAAGAGACAGGGACTGGTGGTGACCAATACCCCCGAGGTGCTGACTCACTGCACGGCGGATCTGGCCATGACCCTGCTGTTCATGATCGCGCGCCGCGCCGGGGAAGGGGAGCGCCACGTGCGCAACCATGAATGGACCGGCTGGCGGCCCACCCACATGATGGGCACGAAAGTCACCGGCAAGACCCTGGGGCTCATCGGCATGGGCCGTATTGCCCGCGCCATGGCGCACAAGGCCTACCACGGTTTCGGCATGCCCATCATTTTCCACGATCCCTACCCGCCGGGCGAAGATGTGATCAAGGCCTACAATGCGAAACAATGCAACAGTGTCGAAGAAGTGCTGGAACAGGGCGACTTCGTATCCCTGCACTGCCCCGGCGGCAAGGAGACCTATCACCTCATCAACGAGGACCGGCTGGGGCGCATGAAACCCACCGCCTTCCTGGTCAACAGCGCCCGCGGCGACGTCATCGATCAGCAGGCCCTGATCAAGGCGCTTAAGAACGGCACCATCGCCGGCGCGGCCCTGGATGTGTACGAGGGCGAACCGGCCGTGTCCGATGAACTCATCGCCATGGACAACGTGGTCCTGCTGCCCCACCTGGGCAGTGCCACCGTGGAAACCCGCGTCGCCATGGGCATGCGGGTGGTGGACAACCTGGTCGCGTTCTTTGACGGCAAGGAGCCGGGGGATCGGGTGGCGTAAAACCGTGAATCGTTAATCGTTAATCGTGAATGGTGAATCGTGATTTTGCACGATGGTTAGCAACCGACTAAATCGAATACTGGATCACGAGCCGTGTTTTACGATTCACGACTCACGATTCACGATTCACCCGTCGTGCCATGTCTGAAATCCCCAACGATTCCGAATCGCAGACCCTGGCCCTGGACGCCGACGCAGCCCGCTACGCCCGCGGCGTCGTCGACCTGCTGTTCACCCAGTTCTGCAAGGTCATCGAACATCACCGGCCGGGCATCCTGCCGGTGATACGGGGCGAGCAGCCCCTGCCGCGTGATGATGCCCCGGCACTGTTTTCCGTGCTTGAGGCCTGGGGGATCTGGTTCCAGCTCCTCAACATCGGCGAGGAAAACACCGCCATGCGCCGGCGGCGGCAGACGGAAAAGGCGCTGGGACTGGAGCAGGTCCCGGGCACCTTCGCCCACCTCGTTGCCAGTGCCCGGCGGCAGGGGGTCTCCGCCGAAATCATCCAGTCGCTGCTGGCGGAGAGTTTCATCAGCCCCACCATCACCGCCCATCCCACCGAGGCCAAGCGGGTCACGGTGCTGCAGATCCACCGGCGCATCTACGTGCTGCTCTACCGCCTGGAAAGCGATCGCTGGACGCAGCGCGAACGGGACGCCTTTATCGCCCGCCTGCGCAACGAGATTGACCTGCTCTGG
>Ga0209918_1001678_pt1 | contig 11482 bp, 9 predicted proteins | sample SalPonD_shore_MG_FD_185712 | JGI IMG/M metagenome (GOLD analysis project Ga0209918, IMG submission 185712) | Salt pond soil microbial communities from South San Francisco under conditions of wetland restoration - Salt Pond MetaG... | ecosystem: Environmental > Aquatic > Marine > Intertidal zone >...
AGCCTAGAAACAGTGAGCAATGATTTTATATCAATCTCCTAAAGGTTTATTTAACATTGATTAAGCCCGGTTTCCTTGAGTAACTTTTCGAGCGAAGCGAGGCCAGGAGTCCCGGAGGGACGGCCTCATAATAGCCCCGGGTTTCAACCCGGGGAACAAAAAACACCATGATAAACAAGTCCTGTAAGGACGACACACAAAACGCCGATGGGCTCATAAGTGTACAAGAAAAGGATGAATACCCATTGTGTCTTTCTTACGTAGAATAACAAATAGTAACATAAATTTTGTGTTCAAAGTGCAACATATTAGTCGTAACATGACACTAGCATCTTAACCTGTTAGAGAATTCTAATCTCAATTTATTCAGCGATTTTCCGGTGCAGTATTTCCCAGCGTTTTCTGCGAATACCTACACTACTGAATAACCCAAGCACCTCAGCCATGATGGTGATATCAGGGGCATCCAGATTTACTCTGGGTTCTGCACCGAATTTGTCACGCAAAGCCAGGCGTATGGCATCCCCAATATCCTGCTCAATTTCACGGCTTGACATTTTAAGCTCAGGTACATCCCGTTTTTTAATCCTGAAGCAATACGACTCTCCTTCTTCAATCTGATCCAGGGCTATATTCACGGCTGCTTCTTTTATATCCTCCATACTACTCTCAACATCGCATAAAACGGCGGTGGTATGACCCAAAAATTCGGAGCATTCTCTGAAAATTTGCTGCGTTACCTGCTTTACATCTCCCTGTGTTTGAAGGACAAAAACCGAACGAAAACGGGTTTTGCTGATAAAAGCATTCGGAAACCATTTCCTCAAACATACTTTTAATTTTCCCCAATCATGAAAATCTTTAACCGTGATAATATTTTTAGCGATCACCGTTAAGGTATCTTTTTCCTCATTATACTTTTCTTTGTTCATAACTCTTTCGAATATTAGTATTACTTAACCGCTCAATTATCAAGTCCCGCAAGCGAATTTTATCTTTTTTAAAACGAACCGACTTTTTAGCCAGATCAGCATTTTCATATCCAAGCTCATGTAAAATGGAATCATGGATTTGATTGAGATTTGTTTCAATCTCATTTTCCATGTAATCCACCAGTAGCTGATAGAGTTCCTGATCCTCCTTCTCTATTTGCTCCAGTAGTTCCGGTGCATCCATAAAATCGGTGTCCTTAATCCCCAATCGCTTTCCGGAGGAGCGAAGTAAGTGAAGCAAATTGAAGATTATATCTGAATAGTTCATAGGCTGAAAATTAGATATTATCAAAAATCTTTATCCCAACAGGAAGTTTTATACTTTTATTTTATAAACTTATGCCGTTGATGGAAACAGGGCAATAACAGCCTGTTTTTGTAGGGTTATTTATTACATGTGCATTGGGAATGCATACTATCTACCCTCCTTTAATAAAATAAAATAGGGATACCCGTGAAGATATCCCTATTTACAAGTCATATAAAATGAAAATGTTATGCTACTTTAACTTTCACTTTTTTCCCTTTAATTCGATTACTATTCATCACTTTAACCACCTGTGGAACATGATTGCGTGGAATATCCACATAGGAATGATTACGATAAATATCGATATGTCCGATCACTTCACCCGGGATGCCGGTTTCACCGGCAATGGCCCCAACGAAATCACCGGGATGCACTTTATTCTTCCGGCCTACATTGAAATAAAGTTTCGTCATGCTTCCATCGGGCATGGTCAAATTGGGTTCCTCTTTTTTCTGCGATGGTTTTTCAGATTCGCTCACCTGCATTTTCAATAACGCGGCCGCTATTTCAGCCGTAGTAAAACGGCCGTCAGCCATGGCTTCCACCTGCTCTATATAGGGACGCAGACCACCTTTTTCCAGCGTTCCAATAACATTATCAATATGCAGCTGTACGCGCGATTCTTCCACATCTTTCACGCTGGGCATATTCAGTTTTTCCAGGCGAATTTTGTTCTGTTTTTCGATGTACCGCAGTGCCTTTTTCTTACGTCCGGCGGTAAAGGTAATCGCCGTTCCGGATCGTCCGGCCCGCCCCGTACGCCCGATGCGGTGCACGTAATATTCAGGGTCCTGCGGAACGTCGTAGTTAAATACCACATCGATATCTTCCACGTCAATACCGCGGGCAGCCACATCGGTGGCCACCAGGATGTCGATGTCGCCCCGGCGGAATTTGCCCATCACTTTATCGCGTTGCCGCTGGCGCAAATCGCCGTTGATTACATCGCAGGAATAACCACGCGACAACAGTTCCTGAGCCAGGGATTCGGTTTGTTTTTTGGTATTGCAGAATACAAGGCCAAGATTATAGTCGTTGACATCCATAAACCGGGTGATGGCTTCGGTTCGTACCGAATCACGTACTTCCACAACAAACTGATCAATATTATTCGCGGTGATACTTTTGCGATCAATCGTAACCATTTTGGCCTTTTTCATGTATCGCTTCATGATATCACGAATCGCCTTCGAAACCGTGGCTGAAAACATAACCGATTGAACAGGTCCATTGGTATAAGAAAGAATTTTCTCAATATCATCCCTGAAGCCCATATTCAACATTTCATCCGCCTCATCAAGCACCACCATTTTAAGTTGATCGAGCTTGAGGGTTCCACGGTTTAAATGATCGATGGTGCGCCCGGGCGTTCCAACCACAATTTGTGCTCCGCGTTTCAGGGCTTTGAGTTGACGTGATATCGGTTGTCCACCATATACGGGAACCACATGCAAATCGTCCACGAATTTCGCGATTTTCATCAATTCTCCGGTCACCTGAATGGCCAGTTCCCGGGTGGGACAAAGAATAATGGATTGAATATCCTGCTGTTGCGTATCTACCATTTCGATCAAGGGCACGCCGAATGCAGCGGTTTTGCCCGTCCCGGTTTGAGCCTGCCCTACAACATCTTGTCCTTGCATGATAAGAGGGATGCATTCTTCCTGAATAGATGTGGGTTCTTCGAAACCCATATCCGTTAACGCACGTAGTACGGCATTGCTGAGATTTAACTCAGAAAAAGTCTTAGTTGTCATAAAATTATTTAACATGAAAATTAATTGAGTACCTGATATTTACACGGGTGCGTCACATACTCATCTAGGAGTCTACCTGACTCCGGGGACACACTTCATCCCACCTTTATAAACCGTGTGACGGGTACCGACAGGCCTCAGAAAGGCAAGCAAGAACCTGAAATCAAAACGACGGGCAGGCAAAACATCAGAAGTCGATTAATGTACACAATTTTTATGGATAAAAAAAGAGCAGTAAACTTTAATTACTACTCTTAAAATACAAGGATTACTGTATAAAGAAAAATGGGTGCATCTCAAGATAAGCTTCCGTACCTTTCAAATAACTATGCTGTATTACAAAAAATATCATCTGAGTGACGACGCAGAATGGGTCGTATTTGTGCACGGGGCCGGTGGTAGTTCATCAATCTGGTTTCGGCAGATTAAAGAATACCGCGAGCATTTTAATGTTTTGCTCATTGATCTGCGTGGACATGGCGGATCTCGCGACATGCTGCAAAAATACTATCGCAAAAAATATTCTTTCCGGATGGCGGCCCATGATATCATCCAAACCATGGACGAAGCGGGAGTATCGAAGGCGCATTTTGTCGGTGTTTCCCTGGGCACCATCATTATACGAACCATCGGGGAATTGGAGCCGGAAAAAGTTCAATCCATGATTTTGTGCGGTGCCGTGATGCGGTTAAATATTCGCTCCCGGGTTCTGGTATTTCTTGGTAACACGTTTAAACGGATCGTTCCTTTTATGTGGCTTTATAAACTCTTTGCCTGGATTATACTCCCCCGGAAAAGACATGCCGAATCCCGTTATTTATTTATCCGGGAAGCCCAGAAACTATATCGAAAAGAATTTCTGAAATGGTTCCGTCTGACGCAGGAAGTCAATCCACTGCTGCGTTATTTCAGGGAAAAAGAACTGCCTATTCCCACTTTATACATCATGGGCGGCGAAGATCACCTGTTTTTACCGCCCATTAAAAAGATGATCAGAGATCACAAGCATGCCCTTTTAGAAGTGTTTGAACGCTGTGGACATGTTTGCAATGTGGAACAACCCGATCGTTTTAACCGGCTATCCATTGGTTTTATCAAGCAGCAGTTGAATAGAGCCACTATTTGATCGATCGCTGAAGGTTAAAGGTTGACAACCTTCAACTTCCAAAACATGCAACTTTCAACTTTTATTCACTCGGCTGCAAGCGATTCTTCCTTCTCCTGCACGTGACGATAATCTTCAGGGTCATATTCTCCCGGTCCATCAAATAAGATATGATACCGCTCTTTCCAGGAACGCGACTTTTTTAAATCGGCCCAAATATCCAAGAATTCATGAAAGACCAGGTACACCGGGTTATAAGAATCAACCGGTTTGGTGATGCCATAATGCGGGGCTTCTTCTTCGGGAACAAACGTGCCAAACATACGATCCCAGATAATTAATGTTGAACCGTAGTTTTTGTCGATATAATGATCGTCCTTGGCATGATGTACCCGGTGATGGGAAGGTGTTACAAAGATAAAAGCGATGGGTTTTGGCAATTTGTCGATCAACTCGGTGTGAATCCAGAACTGGTACAACACCGCTATTTCGTGACAAATGAAAAATACGAAGGGGTTAAATCCGGCAATAGCCACCGGTACAAAAAAGATCACTTTAAAGCCCTGCACCCAGGATAATCGAAAAGATACCGAGAAATTATACTGTTCGGAGGAATGATGCGGGACGTGGGTGGCCCACCATATACGTTGTTCATGGGCAATACGATGCGCCCAATATCGGCAAAAATCAAGCAGTATAAAGCATGCGATGTACGACCACCAGGCGGCCACTATCCGCCAGGGTACCAAATTATAAAAGAAGAGAATGATGGCAAACAGCGCCGTTTTGGTCAAAGCGCTGACTATGATATTCCCAATCCCAATAGCCGTTGATGCTAAAAAGTCTTTGCCTTCATATAAATCTTTTTTCAGATAGAAGCTTACGCCATATTCCACCAGCACCAGCAAAAACATGACCGGGGCAGCATAAATGATGAGCGGGGGAAGATCCATGTTCATCAGTTGCTGCACTGTGATTGTTTCCGCGCCCATGAAACCTCCGAGTAATTATTATTATCAAAAAGTTATGAGGATAAATCTAACATAATTTTATCGGTTTAAAAAATTCATAAATTTAGAAATAACCGACGATAGCCTGATAATGAAACATTTGTTTTGTTTCCCTCCCCGAATATTTCACCAGGTAATTAATTCGCTGACAACCCCTAACCCGGATATTTCACACCTTTTTATGATAAATCAGTGTAATATTATGATATATAATAAATTACAAGAAATCTAAGTGTTTAAAAATTAGAACGGGGTGTAGAGCGCTGCGCTCCGAACGAAGCGATTCCCACGAAGTGAAATATCCGGGATAATCATTCAACTTTTTGTTGTAGGATAAATTATCATATTCCTTATCCATAATTATTACTTTTAAAGCTCCTAATTTGAACCAAAGCCTGCTAATCAGAGGCCTTTGAAATACCGGGAAATATTTCGACTTCCCTCCGCTGCGCTCAATATGACGTTCCGAACGCTTTCGGAAGCGCAATGAGGAGGGACGACGAATGAAGTCGAAGACTCGTTGGTAGTTTTGCAAAGGCCTCAATCAGTAAAAAAAGTAACGCAAGGTCCCTCGAAGGGAGCGCAGGGGGATGACGACAAAGTAGTGTACTAGGAGTCTGTCGGACTTAGGGAATTGTAGTGAGAAAAGACTGGTTTGAGGCAGATTTTGGGGTCTTTTGAGGCGAATAGTGGACCTATTTTCCCGAAAGCCTTCGGGACAAAATCTGACCAAATCCAGGATTTTCGCAGTAAATTATCATAAGTCCGACAGGCTCCTAGCTTCAAGCCATTTTTCCCCGGGCTTATACCTATTTTTTTTCCATCCTTCTTTTATCTTATTTACTTTTTTGCTGCATTTGGCTTGATTAACTTCCCGTGTTAAAAACATTATTGCTTATTCCCTATTTATGAACTTTTAGGCGTCCTGTCGGGTCATCCCCCAACCCCCTTCAAAGGGGGACTTTGATGTTACCTGCTTGTTTTAAATGTTCCTGCCATAACTTCAATCTAACAGCTCCTTCAAAAATTATTTATGCTTTTAAATCCAGGATTTCAGGACGTATTCAAAGAAACGCTGAAAATTGAACACCGATAAATGAAAACCGACTTGACAAGCTCATCGGGATGACTTTTCCAATGACCAACTCGTTTCACATTCACCTGTTTGTCTTTATTGATCACTGATCATTGCTCATTGAACCCGTTTTGTCGGAACCCATCTCCTGGCTCCTTACCCTTTTCGGTGGAAAAGGGAAGGGGGAACTCTTAAACCAATGCTCTTCCGTGGATTCCACAATATCTATGTTGAGTACAATGCATTACCTATGACTGCTTTTTGGGATCGTCCTTACAGAACTTTTGGTAGATATGACGCTTTATTCCCCGGGTTGAAACCCGGGGCTATGATGTGGACCGTCTCTGCCGGGACTTTTTGGCTCACCTCACTACCGATGACAGATTTACTGTCATTTCTGAAATAGTGCACCCCGCTTAGGGCCATATTAAGGGCTCGCAACGACAGGCTCCTAGGAGTCTGTCGGACTTAGAAAATTTTAACGAAAATTTGTCAGTTTGAGACAGATTTCGGGGTCTTTTGAGGCGAATAGTGGTGCTATTTAACGAAAAAGAGCTCGGAATCTGGCCAAATCTGACGAATTTGCAGTAGATTTAGCTAAGTCCTACAGGCTCCTAGCCATCCCAAAAAACCGTTAGTTACGTTATTTTTACAAAATTGAGTATAGAAATATTCGGGCTAAAATAGAAAAGGCCGTGAAGTAGAGACTCCACGGCCTTTGTGCAAGGATCAACTAAGATTTAAAATCTTTGTTTTTTTGCAATTTAGAATGCAACGACGGCTTCGATCATTACGCCGTTGAATTTTGCATCGTTGTACAGGTTGCCGGCAGGATAACCATCATAATTCTGCGTTACATATTCGAGTTTGGTTTCTACGTTTTTGGTCATGAACCAGCCACCGCCAATGTTCAGACGATCAATAGTGATATCGTATCCATCAATGGTTTTGCCGTCAACTACGTTGTAACGACCACCGATGTAGAAGTTATTATCAGCACCCAGGCGATAGATCAACTCACCAGCATATTGGTTGAAGTTTCTTCGTTCGGGCTCGGAAGCCATTTTACCGGAGATATTTTCAAACACTCCGTAGAATTCCAGTCCGTTATATTTAACGAAGGGGTTGATCATGATAGAAGTCATTTCACCAGCTTCCGCAGGATGACCATATCCAGGATTGAATTCAGGGGAGAAACGACCGGCATGTGCATTGCTTCCATCAATTACGTGATAATAACGAGTTCCGGCGCGGTCACCATCATACAGGTGAATGGCTGCATTTTGGGAAGTATTGTAGAGCGAACCGGTCAGACGGAAACGAAGACCTTGCTTGGCATGATTGTCATATCCCAATTTAGCCAGGAAGGTAGGTTTGGTTTTGAAACCGTTATTGGCTTTATCCAGCACACTTTGATTCATTTTACCGTTGGTCAGACCGATCATTCCAAACATATTTCCACCGTAGAGATAAACTTCGCCACCCGCTTCAGTAATGAAGGAATCCATGATGTAGTTACCAACAAAGGGGTTCATCAGGGCATAACCATTATCCGTTCTGCGGAAGTGGTTGTCACCATAGTTGATCTCCATCAGACCTACTTTAATACGCATGTGGTTACTCAACTCGGAGAGGAAACCGTCTTTGACAAAATCAAAACTATCGATCTGCAGATAACCGCCCTTGACATAAGCTTCGGTGTGGTGCTGCGAAGAAAGATAGGTGCGCAAGTGCATTCTCAATCCGCGATGCAGCTGGGCATCCAAATCCAGGTTGGATTCCGGAAGGTTGAAGTTGGTTTCCAGGTTGGGAACGGTACTACCGGTGGCATTACCATTTTCTTGGGATAAACCCTGGAATTGTAATGTATTAGAGCCGCCTACACGAATAAAAAATCCGTCGTATGGGACATCTGTGGTGAAGGGGGCTTCAAAAACATTGAGGCCATCCTGGTTGTAAGGTCGCCAGTACTGCAGATCTTTTTGCGTGGTAACCTGACCAAAAGCCGCAAAGGGCAATGAGCTAACAAAAAGTACTGCTAACAGTTGTAACGTAATTTTTCTTAAAGATTTCATTGTTTTACTATTTAAGTGGTTCGAATGAGTTTATTGATCAAATACTAACTTTTATATCCTTGCTTTATCCATTTCCAAATACTCCAGATCCTTAGAAAATTAGCTGGAGATTTATTCACTATTCATTTTGTCTGATTTACCTTCTAATAATTCTTGAATTTTAACATTAATTATTTCCTATCTGTTATTTTGATTTTCCTGTAATCATCATAACAGGTTTATTATTACTCAAATGCCGTGCCACATTTAATTTTTTTTCTAAATAGCCTAATAAGAGTCGTATAAAGATAGTCTAACCATTGTTTGAGAAAGGAATGGTTTAAAGAGTACACCGGGAAATTGCAAAGCTGCAATATTATGAAGGGAAAAGTTGCAGGAATGCATGACAAAAATAAAAAGGCTGCAGAACGCATAGTCCTGCAGCCCGGGGTAATAGTCAGGTTTTATATGCTTTGTTAGAAAGCAATGCTACCTTCAATCATCAAGCCATCAAATTTGGCTCCATTATAAATACTGGCTGATTGATAATCGTTGTATTTTTGCGTTACATATTCACCTTTTACGAGAACGCTTTTGGTCATGAACCAACCGGCGCCAATTTGTACGCGGTTTACAGATGCATTGGATGTTGCACCACTGAGGTCTCCACTTACGGTATTGTAACGACCGCCAACATATACGGCATCAGAGAGATAATATTTAGCATCTACTGCAAATTGACTTACGCTTTTGTCCGTTTTCATTTCGTTGGAGGATTCAATCACGCCAAACAATTCCAATCCGCTTAATTTCACAAAGGGGTTGATCATCACAGAAGTGAAACCATTGCTAAATCCGGGCTCTACACGACCACTCCATGCGCCGGCATCCAGTACATCATAGTAACGGGACCCCCCGCGGTCACCATGATACAGGTGAGTTTTGTGGTTGTTGTGATAAACGGAACCGGTCAGGCGGAAACGCATATCATCACCCATTTTCTTGTCATAACCCAATTTACCATAAACGGAAGCCGTACTGTTTTGAGGATCAACAACTGTCGGGTGTAGTTGCCCACTGGTCAGACCTGCCATGGCGATGAATCCTTTACTGAAGGCATAAACTTCGCCACCAACCTCGGTAGTAAATGAATCCATCAGATAATTACCTACAAAGGGATTGTGAAGTCCGAAGGCGTTGTCGGTACGACGGAAGTGCGTATCACCATAGTTGATTTCAAAGTGACCGGCTTTCACCGTCAACACTTTCATCAGGTTATCGATGGCATCGCTGTGCAACATGGGAAGTGCATCTACACGTAAATAACCACCTTTCACCCATGCTTCACTGTGGTGACGGGAAGAGAGATAGGTTTGCAGATCTACACGAATACCATCCGCCAATTGGGCATCCAGATACAAATTAGCCGTGGCCAGGTTGAAGCCTGAACCAATTTTGCCAAGCTGAATAGGTGAGCCATTTGCATCAATACCAGAGGTGCTGTGGCTCAGCGACTGAAACTGCTGGGTGAAAGCGCCGCCCCAGAACAACTGGAAGCCGTCGTAATCGTAGTTTTTATCCGTTTTTGTTGCTTCAAACATATCAACGCCTTCTTGATCGTAGGGACGGAAATATTGCAATTCTTTATCAGCCTGTGCATTCGTGGTAGAAAAGATACCACCGACGAGTAAAGCTGCCAATGCGATACCGAAGATTTTATTTAGAGTTTTCATGATTGTATATCCAGGTTTTCGATATTAAAATTAAAATTCCTTTTCAAAAATTCACTGATGCTCGCTGGTCGGCTTCAAAATTTCTATTGGTAATTTTGAAATCCCCTATGAGCAATTGTAGTCTCTGTATTTTTGATTTATGGAGCTTATTTATTTGATTTTGATGATTTATGATGAAAATCCAAGTTTTAGTACTCCTTGGTGAAGATCCTATTTAAATCATTTAAGATCTTTTTATCTTATATTCCAAATACCGTACCAATTCAAATTAAAATTTCGGGTATTAAAATGGACACTCCCCGGATTTGCAGCCTATTTTGTTTTATAAAGGTTTTCTACCCGGAAAAAAATCTATGTCATAAATCCCCTTACATCGATTGACATGAAACGCTTGCAAAAGTGCAAAGATGCACGCCGGATTCATTGCAGATTTGCAATAGGGAACTTTGCAAAACCAGGGATTTTGGTCAATCCCGAATGCTTTCGGGGAGGGATCTATTCGATTCATCTTTCGAATCCCGCTTGTGGGCTTGAGAAAGCTCGCTAACGTGAGATAGGCAAGTCAATTTGATTACCGAAAGTAGTAGTTCAATATCTTATTGTTAAGAGGGCTTTGAAATACCGGGAAATATTTCGACTTCGCTCCGCTGCGCTCAATATGACGTCAGTCTGAGCGCAATGAGGAGGTACGACGAATGAAGTCGAAGACTTGTTGGTAGTTTTGCAAAGCCCTCTGTTAAATAACAATCGAACTCACGTTAACACCTCTTGCGGTGGGATTATCCGGGTAAACGATGCAACGAATATTGAGATTTCAAAAATAGTAATTGTTTTCAATTCTCAACTTGATAAAAGAAGTGAATGGTTTATGGATTACTAAACCAATGGCAAAATTAAAGTATTTAAATGGACGATTGATAGCTCGTAAATGTCTGTTGCCTTTAAAGCACGATTTTTTATTTCGGTTATATGAATAGTTATAATATCGTAATCAGAAAATCCCCTCTCGAGAGGCCGTAAAAAAATTAAGTCGCAAATTAAGACCAATGTTAATTTTTAATGTCTATGAGCCATTATAAAAGCTAAAATCGTAAAAGTCCCCCTTTGAAGGGGGTTTGGGGGATGACTATAACGTTTTAACATCAAATGACCTTATTTTTTAAGTCCATTTTAATTGATTTTGGATCTTCACAACCCCTTTGGAAGGGGCCGAATTTCAGCTTGTCTGAAATCCGGGGGGGGCTATTTTAAACTTTGCTTGGGAATAAAGGATAGTTTTAACTTCTAATCGATCTTTTATAATTTTTGCCTTCATTAAACAGTATTCATCCATATATCAATATCACTTTTCAATGACTATCTACGTTGCTCTGAAAACCAAAAGAGGAATTGAATTGAATGATTATGAAGTGCCCGGTGGCCTGGGCGATACCGAGATGTCGATGA
>Ga0209918_1001679_pt1 | contig 11477 bp, 8 predicted proteins | sample SalPonD_shore_MG_FD_185712 | JGI IMG/M metagenome (GOLD analysis project Ga0209918, IMG submission 185712) | Salt pond soil microbial communities from South San Francisco under conditions of wetland restoration - Salt Pond MetaG... | ecosystem: Environmental > Aquatic > Marine > Intertidal zone >...
CAGGCGCGGCGGCTGCCCGCCAGCGCCCAGGGCCTGGAGCGCCAATCCCTCCTCGGCGCGTGCCTGGTCGAGGCCAGCGCGCCGGTCGGCGATCAGCTCCAGTCGGTGGCCGATCGCGGCGAGCGTGTCGTGCCGGGCCGCCAGCTCGGTCTCCGGCGGGCGCGCCTCGGCCAGCCCGGTCTGCGCGAGCCGCGCCTCGGCGTCGTCGCGGCGGCGCCGCGTCTGCTCGATTCTCGCGGCCAGGCCGTCGCGGGCCTCCTCGAGCTTCCCGAGCCGGGCGAGCTCGTTGCCGTGGAGCCGGTCCATGTCCGGCGGGAAGCTCTCCAGCGCCGCTTCCGCCTCGGCGCACCCGCCGATGGCGTCCAGCAGCGCCAGCGCCTTGTCCAGCCGCTCCGCGCGGGCTCCGGCCCGGCGCGCCTGGCGCTCGCGCCGTTCGAGTTCGGGCAGGCGCTGTTCGCGGCGCTGCAGGGCCTGGTAGCTGGCCGCGACCTCCCGGCGCTCGCGCTGCGCCTGAAGCAGCTCGCTCCGCTCGCGCCCGCCGAGGCGGGGACGCAGCGCGAACGGACCGTCGCGCAGCGCGGGCAGGTTGTAACCGCCGGCGAGCGCCTGGCGCAGCCGCTCGACCAGCTCGGCGTCGTCCTCGCCCGGCTGCACCAGGTTCTCCATCGTGAGCCAGTAGCAGTGCCGCGCTGCGTGCTCGGGCAGGGGCGGGGGTGGTGCGACCTGCCCGTCGCGGCGCCACTCGAGCGCTCTGCCGGTGCGCGTGGCGGTCCAGCGCCCGCCGTTCTCGAAATCCGCGGCGAGCGACAGCGCGGCCGGGTCGGCCGGCGTCGGCTCGCCGACCAGGTAACCCAGGGCGCGGATCAGGCTGCTCTTGCCGATCGCGTTGGGCCCGGTAACCATATTCACGCCCGCTGCCAGGTCGCTGATCGTGAAGCCCGGGCGGATGCCCGGCAGCTGCTCGATGTCGAGCCGGGTGAGCTTCATTCGGTTGCCTCGCCCTGCTGCGCGAGCATCTCCTGCAGCAGTCGGGCGCCGGCGCGGCGCAGCCAGTCGGCGACCGCGGCGTCGTCCAGCGGCTCCGGTGGCAGGGGCTGCCAGCGGGAATCGTGCCGCTGCGCCTCGAGCCGCCGCCGGCCGTCGGCGATGAGCCGGCGCGCCGCTTCCTGCTGCGGATGCTCCAGGAGCAGCAGGCGGCGCGCCAGCAGGCCGGGCGGATCACTGCGCCGGGCGAGGTCTTCCAGCGACACCACCGGGCGGGTGTCCGACAGGCAGCGCTCGACGAAGTAGCGGCTGCCGGCGGCGCCGTCGAAGATGACGGCCTGCTCGTCCTGCTGCAACAACCGCTGCACCTCCGGGCCGAGAGCGCTGCGCCCGACCAGCCGCACCCGCAGGCCGACCGCCTCGGGCGGCGCGGTTTTCGCAGCGATCTCCGCGTCCCGCTCCCGGAGGCGTTCCAGCAGTTGCCTGCGGGCGTCCTCGGCCTCAGCCAGGCCGCTCAGGTCCAGCTCCAGGGGCTCCCACCGCAGCGGCGCCAGCACCCATTGCTCGAGTGACCGGATCCGGCCGCCCTCGATCGACAGCAGCCAGGGGCCGTGATCGCCGGGCTCGCCCGGGTCCATGCCGGAGATGCAGCCGAGATAGCCGGACGGATGCCCGGCGGCGAGATCGTCGGGGGCGTGGACATGGCCGAGCAGCCAGCCGTCGAGCCCGGCACGCTCCAGCTCGGCCGGGGCGACCGGGGCGTAGGGGCTGTCCGGCTGTCCCCGGTCGCAGTGCAGCAGGCCCAGATTGGGTCCGTCGCCGCGCTCGAACTGCCGACCCCCGAGCGGGCTGCGGCGCACCTGGCGCTCCGGGAACGACCAGCCGTGGACGGTAACCGGCTCGCCGGCCGGCTGCAGGGTGACCCGTTCCCACTCGCCGCCGGCGCCCAGCAGGCGGAACGACTCGACCTCGCTGGCCAGTCGCGGCAGCACGCGGAAGTCGTGGTTGCCGGCCACGCCCAGGACCTCGATCCCGGCCTTGGCGAGCTGCCGGACGCCGCGGTCCAGGTGTCGGTAGCCCTCGTAGAAGTCGTCCTCGCCCTCGACCACGTCGCCGGCGAGCAGCACCGCGTCCACGCCGGCCCGGCAGGCCGCCTCGACTGTGCGCTCCCAGGCGGCCGCCGGCGTGAGCCCGCGTTCGCCGCCCGGCGGCGCCAGCTCGGAGGGTATCCGCGACGGCCGCCGCCCCAGGTGGATGTCCCCGACGCAGAGTATTTTCAGCATCCTCGCGGTCCGTCCTCGTGTGCGCGGTGTTGCCGGCACAATCTAGCAAAGCCCCGCGGTGCGGGTAAGATGGCTGCGGGAGCCTGCAGCGTGAGCCGGGGGCCCGACAGCCACTGTCGCGTGTGCCCGCACCGGGAGACGGTGTCCCGGTCAGTCCGGTGCGGCAGGCCCGGTGTCGCGTTCCAGCTCGACCCGGGTTCGCGGCAGGTGCTGCGGGTACTCCCGCTGCAGGAACGCGATCAGCTTCTCCCGGACGTGGCAGCGCAGGTCCCAGGCGCGCGAGGAGTCGGGCGCGCTCATCAGCGCCCGCAGCTGCACCGTGTTTCGGTCCGCGTCGGTGACCTGCAGTCCCCAGGCCTTGTCGTCCCACATGCCCGAAGCCTGCAGGATCCGGTGCAGCTCCTCACGCACCGCCTCCACCGGCAGCATGTAGTCCGCATACACGAAGACGGTGCCCAGAATGTCGGCGGTGGTGCGCGTCCAGTTCTGGAAGGGCTTCTCGATGAAGTAGGTGATCGGCAGCACCAGGCGCCGCAGGTCCCAGATCCGGACCACCACGTAGGTCGTGCCGATCTCCTCGACCCAGCCCCATTCGCCCTCCACCACGACGACGTCGTCGATGCGGATCGGCTCGGCGAGGGCGACCTGGACGCCCGCGATCAGGTTGGACAGGGTTGGACGGGCCGCGATGCCGATCACCAACCCGGCCACGCCGGCGGAGGCGAACAACGTCGTGCCGAGGCGCGCCACGCCGGGGAAGGTCATCAGCATCAGCGACACGACGATGACCACGATGACCACCAGCGAGATCCGCTGCAGCAGTCGCAGCTGGGTATGTACCCTGCGCGCCTGCAGGTTGTCCGGCCGGTCGGTGGGAAAGCGTCGCCCGATCGAGCTCACCAGCGCGTCGACCGAGCGGGTCGCCAGCCAGCCGGCGGCCGCGATCAATGCGAGGCTGGCGAGGTGCCGGGCGCCGGTGCCGATGACGCCCGGAAGCGGGACCACGGGCAGGCCGGCGACCAGGACCACCAGCGGCACGATAGCGCTCGCGGGCGCGTCGGTCCGCGTGATCCATACGAGGTCGGCGTCCCGCCGGCGCAGCAGCAGACGCAGGACCCGGAAGACCGCCTGTTGCGCGACCAGCGCGATGAGCGCCACGCCGGCCAGCGTGGCCGGCGCCACGATCCAGGCGGGGAACTCGCCGAGTGCTCCATGCATGGTCCGTTACCGCACGATGCCGCCGGCGCCGGGCGTCGAGTGCGGCGCCGGCCGGGCGCCGCCGCCCCGGCCCGGGTAGCTCCGGGTCGCGTCGGTCTGCATTTGGACAGCCATGGTCCGAAGCTTAGAGCCGCCCCGGGAAGATGCAAGCGGGCGGCCGGCCCCGGCGTCAGGCGGCGGCATCCGCCGGCCGTGTGCCCGGGGTGGCCAGGATCCCGTCGATGGCCCGGCGGGTCTCGTGCGGGTCCAGCGACAGCCGCATCGCCAGCGCCAGCACCAGCAGGCTCCAGAGGGCGATGACGACGATCTCGACCGGGAAGGAGAGCACCCCGAGGCCGCCTCCCTGGCCGCCCAGTGCGCTCAGGATCCACATGCCGCCGAACCAGGGCAGCAGCCAGGAGATCTGCCGCCAGCCGAACTCCCGGGCCGGATTGCGGGCCACCAAGTGGAAGTAGACCACGTACGCGGCGAAACCGATCGCGATCAGCGAGAACAGCCAGGAGACCGTGCTAAAGCCGGCCCAGAAGATGATCCAGTTGCTGGCGATGAAGGCCAGCGGCGCGATGAGGCCGGCGCCCGGGAGCAGGAACGGGCGCTCGGCGTGCGGCGCGTTGCGGCGCAGGCAAAGCAGGGCGATGGGACCGAGCCCGTAGGTCAGCACCGTGATCGACGAGATGTAGGCCGCCATCCGGCTCCAGGCCGGAAACGGCAGCAGGAACAGACAGCCTGCCGCCCACATGACGAGCACCCCGACCCAGGGAATCCCATAGGCGGTCAACCGGGTCAGGTGCTTCGGGCCTGCGCCCAGGGCCCCGTTGGCGTGCAGCACCCGCGAGCCGGCGGTGACGAAGATCAGCCCGGTGCCGGCGGGCGAGACGTAAGCGTCGGCGTAGAGCAGGATCGCCAGCCAGGTCAGGCCGAGCGTCGCCGCCAGCCCGGCGAAGGGCCCCGTGCTGCCCGCGAACTGCAGGTGATCCCAGCCGCCGGCGATGTCCCCCGGGGAGACGGCCAGCACGAAGGCCACCTGCAGGCCGATGTAGATCAGGGTCGCCAGGATCACCGACCCGATCACCGCGAACGGCACCGAGCGGCCCGGGTCACGCGTCTCGCCGGCCAGATCGATGGCGGTGCGAAAGCCCAGGAAGCTGAACACGATCCCGGCCGCCGGCAGCGCGGTGAAGATGCCTGCGGTGCTGTAGCTCTCCGGCGCCGCCTCGAGGTTGCCCGGGTGCACCGATGCGGCCAGCAGGGCGACCACGGTCAGTCCCGGGATCGCGATCTTCCACCAGGTCACGGTGGAGTTGACGTTCATCAGCCAGCGCACCGCCAGCAGGTTGACCACGGCGAACACCAGCATCAAACCCACCGCGGCGGCGAAACCCGCGCCGGAGAGCACCCCGCCCGTGCCCGGCTGGATGAACCAGGGCAGATAGTTGTTGGCGTAGGTGATCACGCCCTCGGCCTCGATCGCCGGGGTGGAGACGTAGGTCAGGAACAGCAGCCAGCCCCAGATGCGGCCGATGCCGGCGCCGTGGCTGGCGTGGCTCATGTGCACCACCGCCCCGCTGCGCGGGAACATGGTCGCCAGCTCGGCGAAGCACAGCGCCACGATCAGGATGATCGCGGCGCCCACGATCCAGCTCGCGATGCTCCAGGGCCCTGCCAGTCTGGCGGCATCGAAGGCGCCGAACAGCCAACCGGAGCCGATCATGCTGGTGGTGCTGGCGAACAGCAGCCCGACCCGGCCCGCGTCGCGCCGGAGCGTGCCCGAGCTGTCGCCGAAGAGCGTCGCCATGATGCCTTCCCCGGCCGGCGTGCCGGCCTCCCGCAGCACGGCCCTCCCGTCGGAGAGGGTCGCATGATCCCCGGATCCAGCATAACGGACCCCTCCCGGCGTGGGAATTCGCCCGCGCGCGGCCGGCCCAGGTCCGATCGCGATGCCCTCGTCCGTGCCGGTGTCTGCCGGACGGTAGCGACGGCGGCGGCGGGCGCCAACGCCGTTTCCGACGCCTGCGGGGCGCGCTGCCGGGGCCACCGTTGTCGCCGGAGCGGGTCGCGGCGGCGAGCGGCGCGTAGGCGGCCCTGATTAGGGTTCATCGAGCTTCGCTCGCCCGTCTTACCGGGTCGGCCTCCGGTGTGTCAGGATTCGGTGTATCGGCCGGATCTGCGCGGCCCACGGCGTTCCCCGCCCGGCGGGCAACGGTCCCGCCGGGCGGGCCACACGAAACGACGCACCGGTTCGCCGGAGGAGACAAGCGTGACCATACCCGCGGAAATCGCCAACACCATCGTCGATCCCGGGGCCTACGCGCGGTGGGACCCGGTGCACGCGGCCTTCACCGAGCTGCGCCGCAGGGCCGAGCTGGACGTGGCCGAGCCGGACGGATTCGACCCCTTCTGGGTGGTCACCCGCTACGACGACATCCATTTCATCGAGCGCCGCAACGAGCTGTTCCACAACGGCGACCGGTCCGCGGTGCTCACGCCGCGGGCCGCGGACGCCAAGGTCCGGGAGATCACCGGCGGCTCCCCGCACCTGGTGCGCGCGCTGGTGCAGATGGACAACCCGGACCACCGGAAGTACCGGCGGCTCACCCGGGACTGGTTCATGCCCCAGAGCCTGCGTGGCCTGGAAGGGCGCATCCGCGAGATCGCCCGGGAGTTCGTCGAGCACATGCTGTCGCTCGCACCCGAATGCGACTTCGCCCGGGACCTGGCGTTCCTGTATCCGCTGCGGGTGATCATGGAGGTCATCGGCGTGCCCGAGAGCGACGAGGCGCGCATGCTCAAGCTCACCCAGGAGCTGTTCGGCAACGCCGACACCGACCTCAACCGCTCCGGCAGGGAAGAGGAGGACGCGGACCTGGCCGCGCTGGTCAACGAAGTGGTGACCGACTTCGTGCAGTACTTCGAGGCCATGACCGAGGACCGGCGCGCGCACCCGCGCGATGATTTGGCGAGCGTGATCGCCAATGGCACGATCGACGGCGAGCCGCTCGGCCATCTCGAGGCCATGTCCTACTACATCATCGCCGCGACCGCGGGTCACGACACCACCTCCGCATCCACCGCCAGCGGTGCCTGGGCGCTGGCCGAGCGGCCGGAGCAGCTGGCCGCGCTGAAAGCCGACCTGAGCCGGCTGCCGGCCTTCATCGAGGAGACGGTCCGCTGGGAGACGCCGGTCAAGCACTTCATGCGCACCGCGACCGGGGACACCGAGCTGCGCGGCCGCAAGATCGCCAAGGGCGACTGGCTGATGCTCTCCTACGTGTCGGGCAACCGTGACGAGGACCGCTTCGCGCGACCGTTCGAGTTCGACCCCGCCCGCTCACCCAACAAACACGTGGCCTTCGGCTACGGCCCGCACGTGTGCCTGGGCCAGCACTTGGCGAAGATGGAGATGCGCATCCTGTGGGAGGAGCTGTTGCCGCGGCTCGGCTCGCTCGAGCTCAACGGTCAGCCGACCCGTTCGGCGGCGAATTTCGTCTCCGGGCCCAAGTCCGTGCCGATCCGCTTCACGGTGGCCTGACGGAGCCGGCCGGGGAGGCCGGTCGTCCCCGGCCCGGCCGCGTCGCCCGCGCGAACGCGCCGGCCGGGGGCGCCGCCGCAGCGGAATATGGTCCGCCCTAGAACAGCCGCTCGACGGCCAGCTCTCCCCACTTGCGGTGGTAGCTGTCGCCCGGGATGTTCGAGGCGTTGTCCTCGTAACCGAGCTGGAAGGACGCGATCCACCACGGCGAGAGGTGGTAGCGCAGATCCCCTACGAGGCGCGGCTCGCGGTCCACGCGGGTGCGGGCGAGCCCGCCGATGCGGTCCGGCGAGCCGTACCGCGAGTACTGGTACGAGGCCCGGGCCTCGACCGACAGTTGCTCCGTCAGCGGGTGCTTCCAGGACAGCCCGACCGTGTCCCGCCGGGGCGAGAAGCTGTAGAAATCGCTGCCGAGGTAGAGGTCGCGGCGGGCGTCCCACTCGTGCTCGTACCAGGCGCGCCAGCGGGATTCCCCGACCGACCCGCGCAGCCCCGCGCGCAGCGTCTGGCGCCAGCCGCCCAGGTAGCCGTAGCCGGGGCCCCCGTGCAGCGTCGCGTAGGCGTAGCGCAGGGACAACCCGAGCCCGTGGGCCAGGTGGCGCCTCGCATGCAGCGTGGTGGTGAGCGAGCGGTCGAGCTCGCCGCCGCCGAAGTCCACCCGGCCGGCCTCCAGGTCGGCGCCGGTGCGCCAGACCCCCACCGGCATCGTGCCCTCGATCCCTGCTTGGTAGATGGAGAGGTTGTAGTGGGCCAGCCCCGAGTAGCGCCGCGTGTCCACCAAACCTTTGGCGCGCAGGCCCCGGCTCCAGTTGCCGACGAGCAATCCCTGGCCCAGCGCCAGGGCGCTGCCGTAGGCGGCTCCCCGATGGCTCGCATGCACGAGCTGCGTGCCGCTGGCGAGCACCGCGTTGTCGTCATAGCCCGCGCCCGCGCGGATCGCGGCCAGCCAGCGCTTCGGCTTGGGCAGCTGCTGCAGCATGGACCCGCTCATCTCCCGCAGGCGGCGGGTCGTGGCGTGGCGCTGGGCGAGCGCGAACCAGTAGCGGGCAGCGCCGGTGCGCCCCTGTTTGTGCGCCACCAGCCCCAGGTTGTACTGGCTGACCGAGGCGAGCCCGGGATCCGTCGACGATTTCAGGAACGCCTTTTGTGCCAGGTCGTAGTTTCCGGTCCGATAGGCGCTGACGCCGATGTCGTAGTACAGGGCGGGGTCGTGCATGCCGGCATGTTCGGCCTTCAGGAAATGGCTCAGGGCCTGCGAGTACCGGTGCTGGTGGAAGGCGGACAGGCCCGCCTGGAACTCGTCGGAGGCGCTGCGGGCGGCGTGTGCCGTCACCGGAATCGCGCATGCGAGCAGCAGGCCCGCCAACACCGATCGGGTGGTGTTCAATCTCGTTCCCCTCCACTGGGCGCCGCTCCGGGGCCGACCTCAGGCGTGGCGCGGACCGGCGAAAGGTTGCGACATGCGCGAGGGCGGGCCTACCCGTGCCGGCCCGCCCTCGCGACTGGCGAAGAAAGATCAGTGATCGCCCGGCGTCTGCTGGGCGATCTGACGACCCTGGCTGGCCTGGTCGGCCTGCTCCTGGGATTGCTCGGCCTGCTGTTGCGCCTGGTCGGCCTGCTCCTGGGACTGCTCGGCCTGCTGTTGTGCCTGGTTGGCCTGCTCCATCGCGTCGTCCACCTGCTGGTTCGACTGTTCGGCCCGGTCGATCGCCCGGTCGGCGGTCTCCAGCCCGTGGTCGGCGTTGCTCGAGGCGTGTGCGGTCGCCTCGGCAGCCCCCGGCACGTCGTCCAGGGTGTCCGCGGTGGACTCGCTGCTTTCCTGCATGCTCTCGGTCTCGTCGGTGGCCTGGCTGTTCGCCGCGTTGGCAGCCTGGTCGACGATCTGCTCCTCGTTGGCCTGGGATGGCGTGACCGCGGTCAGGGTGGAGCCGCCGCCACTGCCGGCGGCCATGGCGAGCAGGGGAGACAGGGCCAGGGCCGCGCCCGCCGCGAACGGCAGCATCGTGTTCTTGAGCTTCATCTTGTGACCTCCGCGCATTTGGCCTTGCGGCCGGGAAATGAAAGTGTCAGCAGTCATCAACACGGCGGACCCGGCGCAAGGGTTCCGTGGCTGCCGCCGTGCGCCGGCGCGGCCGGAGCGCAATCCCGCTTCCGCGACCCGCGGGAGAAACGGGTCCCGAGACCTGACGGGTCCGTCGCCAGGATTGCCGGGACCCGGCGATGATGCGCGGTATGGCCGGCGGGACAGGCGGGGGCTTGGCGGGTAATAACGGCATGTCGTATGACATATACTAACCCCATCACAGGTAATGCCATGTCTCAGAGGGTGCGCGAGGGTTGCGGGTGGTCGGGTTGCGCCACTGCACTCCGCTCCTCGCGCCTTGCCAGACACGCCGACGGGAGCGCTGGGATGAGGCATTACCTCCGACCGGCTGGGTAATCCCGCAACCGGGCCAGATCGATAACGAAACGACGAGCGGTACGCCTGCGGCGGTGGCGGAAGCGCCGGCGGGCAATCGCGCCAAGGGGGCGACGCGGCATGGGGGACGGGGCAGCGGCCGGCGACAAGGCCGCGGTATACGACAAGGCGGTCGGAGAGGCGATGCGCGCGCGGGCGGCAAGTCCGCGGCTGCGGTTTTCCGATCCGGCACTGGAGCGGGAATTCCGCCGGGATTACGCGCAACGCTCGCTGCGGCAGGTACGCATCAGCCTGGTCATCGGGGGCCTGCTCTACGCGCTGTTCGGGCTGCTCGATCCCTGGGTGATCCCGGACGCCACCGGCGAGGCGTGGCTGATCCGCTACGCGGTGGTCTGCCCGCTGATCGCGGGCATCACGCTGTTCTCGTTCCACCGCAGCTTCCCGCGCTACATGCAGGCCTCCATGGTCCTGATGGGCCTGGCCGCCGGCCTGGGCATCACGGCGATGATCATGCTGGCGGTGCCGCCGGGGAACTACCTCTATTACGCGGGCCTGCTGCTGGTGTGCACCTTCGTCTGGACCTTCATGCGCCTGCGCGTGGGACCGGCCGCGATCGCCTGCCTGACCATCGTCGCCCTGTACGAGTTCGAGGCGTTTTTCTCGACCCCGTCCTGGATTTTTGTCAACAACAGCTTCTTCATGATCAGCTTCAACATCGTGGGGCTGTCCGCCTGCTACTACATGGAGCGCTACGCCCGCGCCGACTTCCTGCAGCAGCGGGTCATCGAGCGGCAGGCCGGCCAGCTCGGGCGGGCGCTGGAGGACATGGAGAGCGCCCGCGCCGCGGCCGAGGAGCAGGCCCGGCACGACGACCTCACCGGCCTGTACAACCGGCGCCACTTCCAGGAGGTCTTCGAGCACGAGGTCGCCCGCAGCCGCCGCAGCGGCGAGCCGGTCGCGGCGATCCTGATGGACGTCGACCACTTCAAGCGCATCAACGACAGCCTCGGCCACGCCATGGGGGACCGGGTGCTGGTGGACCTGGCACAGCGGATCCGGGCCAACGTGCGCGAGGTCGACGTGCCCTGCCGCTACGGCGGGGAGGAGTTCGCGATCCTGCTGCCCGGCGCCGGCGTGCCACAGGCGACGGCCGTCGCCGAGCGCTTGCGCGAGAGCGTCGACGCGATGAACGTGCCGACGGACACCGGCAGCATCTCGCTCACCGCCAGCCTGGGCGTCGCGGTGACCGCGCCCGCCCCGGATTCCGCGGTGCCGCCGCTGATGGAATGGGCTGACGAGGCGATGTACCGCGCCAAGCGCGCCGGGCGCAACAAGGTGGTGTGCCGGGAGCCGGAGGGCAAGCCCGCCTGAACGGGCCTTGCCCGATCGACGGCCCGGGCCGCGCGGATCCGGGCTGCCGTGATCGCAGCAAGCCGCGACCCGCGCGGATCAGGTATTCCGGCTGCTCAGGTGCGCCCGGGCAACGCGTGGGCAGCAGTCTCTCCCGCGGCATCGCCTGGGCCGTGCCAGCGCGGCAACCCGAGCGCCGGGCGGGGCGAACGGCCGGCCCGCCCCGGTGTGAAACCGATTGGGGCCCGCCGCGGGCTCGGCGACGGCCGACCCCGGTACGGGCCCCGGCAGCGGTCCAGCCAGCGACGCGGAAATCAGTGCCTGCGCTCGAGGATCAGCCCCGCGAGGACGCCGACGCCGAACGAGGTCAGCAGGCTGGCCATGGGGTGCTGCTCGACCTTGCGCTCGGCAGCCCGTTCGGCCTGTCGGGCGCGCTCGTAGGCGGCGCGGCTCGTGTCGGCCCCGGCCTCGCGGACATCGCGGGTGAGCTCGGAAAGGTCGCGGCGCAGGTTGGCGACATCGGATTTGAGCGATTCAAACTCCTTGTTCAGGTCTTCTGCCACAGGATCCTCCTGTTTCGCGGTTCAGGAACAGGGACGCTGGCGGGCCTTCCTCCCGCTCCCGTGCCCGGGGGCGCGGTCGACCGGGCGTGCCCGCCGGTTTGTCGGGACAACCGAAAACTGAGGCGCGCATC
>Ga0209918_1001681_pt1 | contig 11460 bp, 10 predicted proteins | sample SalPonD_shore_MG_FD_185712 | JGI IMG/M metagenome (GOLD analysis project Ga0209918, IMG submission 185712) | Salt pond soil microbial communities from South San Francisco under conditions of wetland restoration - Salt Pond MetaG... | ecosystem: Environmental > Aquatic > Marine > Intertidal zone...
GTCTTCAAGGTCAACCGCCTGGACTGGCAGAATGAACTGGGTACGGTGTCCCGGGCACCGCGCTGGGCCATCGCCTACAAGTTCCCGCCGGAGGAGGAGCCGACCCGCGTTCTCGATATCGAAGTACAGGTGGGGCGCACCGGCGCGCTGACACCGGTGGCGCGGCTCGAGGCCGTATCCGTGGGCGGGGTCACGGTGACCAATGCCACCCTGCACAACGAGGAGGAAGTACAGCGCAAGGACGTGCGTGTCGGCGACACCGTCATCGTGCGCCGGGCCGGCGACGTCATTCCCGAGGTGGTGCGGGTTCTGAAAGACAAACGCCCGAAACGCACGCGGCGCTTCAATATGCCGCGCACCTGCCCGGTGTGCGGATCGGCCGCGGTGAAGGAAGAGGACGAAGCGGTGGTACGCTGTACCGGCGGCATCTACTGCCCGGCCCAGTGCATACAGTCCATCCTGCATTTCGCCTCGCGCCGGGCCCTGGACATCGAGGGCCTGGGGGAAAAACTGGTGGAACAACTTTACGAAAAAGGCTACGTGCGCAACCTCGCCGATCTCTACGATCTGGACGCGGAGCAGCTGGCGGGGCTGGAGCGCATGGCCGAGAAATCCGCGGCCAATGTCATCGCCGCCCTGGAAAAAAGCAAGGCCACCCGCATGGACCGCTTTCTTTACGGTCTCGGCATTCGCGAGGTGGGGGAGGCCACGGCCACGGCGCTGGCCGTCCATTTCGGCAGCCTGGACCGGATCCGCAAGGCATCCCAGGAAGAGCTCATGGAGGTGCCCGACATCGGGCCCGTAGTGGCCGGCCACGTGCACGCGTTTTTCCAGGAGCCCCACAACAACCAGATCATCGCACGGCTGATCAAGGCGGGCCTGCACTGGGACGAGTTCACTGTCAGCGGCGAACGGCCGCTGCAGGGCCAGACCTTCGTCCTCACCGGCACCCTGGACTCCATGACCCGCGACGAGGCGAAGGAACATCTCACCGTACTGGGGGCGAAGGTCAGCGGCAGCGTCTCAAAGAAGACCGATTACGTGGTAGCCGGGGCGGACCCGGGCAGCAAGCTGGCAAAGGCGCGGGAACTGGGGGTGGAGGTGCTGGACGAGGCCGCTTTTCTGAGGCTCATTAAAAGGCAGTGAGTAGTCAGTAGTGAGTAGTAAGTAGTAAGACAAATTACGAGGCGCCGGGAGACTGCGAAGAGTAGTACTGTTTTCCATGCTGCTGTTTAGCGGAGGCTGGATGCCGGATAGCCCTGCGGGCTTCCGGCATGACGTTTCATTTTCTACTTACTACTTACTACTTACTATTCACTACTTACTAGCCGTTCTGCCAGGCGGCGTCGGCGGACAGGGACGGATTGCCGTCGGCGCGGCGCAGGACGGTATCCAGGGCCGTCCCGGTCACGTCGGCCATGGGATAGTCCAGGGAGTAGTGCAGGCCGCGGCTTTCCCGGCGGCGCAGCGCCGATTCGATGATCAGGGCCGCCACCACGGCGATATTGCGCAGCTCGATGAGGTCATTGGTGAGGCGAAAGTTACCGTAATATTCCTGGATTTCCGCCTGCAGCAGATCGATGCGGTGCCGGGCCCGCTGCAGGCGCTTGGTGGAGCGCACGATCCCCACGTAGTCCCACATGAAACGCCGGATCTCGTCCCAGTTGTGGGAGACCACGACTTCCTCGTCCGAATCGGTCACCTTGCTCTCGTCCCAGTCGGGCAGCGGCGCCGGGGCGGGTACGGCATCCAGTTCCCGGCGGATATCCTTGTAGGCGGCGTGAGCGAAAACCACGCATTCCAGCAGGGAATTGCTGGCCATGCGGTTGGCGCCGTGCAACCCGGAACAGGACACTTCGCCGATGGCGTAGAGGCCGGGGATGTCGGTACGCCCGCGGGCGTCGATGACCACGCCGCCGCAGGTGTAGTGGGCCGCCGGCACCACCGGGATGGGCTCTGCGGTGATATTGAAGCCCAGCTGCAGGCAGCGGGCATAGATGGTGGGAAAGTGCTCGATAATGAAATCCTTGTCGCGGTGACTGATGTCCAGGTACATGCAGTCCGCGCCCAGGCGCTTCATCTCATGGTCGATGGCCCGGGCCACGATGTCGCGCGGGGCCAGTTCGCCGCGCTCGTCATAGCGCGCCATGAAGCGTGTGCCGTCGGGCCGGAGCAGTCGCGCCCCCTCGCCACGCAGCGCCTCGGAAACGAGAAAGGACTTGGCCTCCGGGTGATACAGGCAGGTAGGGTGAAACTGGATAAACTCCATGTTGGCGATACGGCAGCCGGCGCGCCAGGCCATGGCGATGCCGTCGCCGGTGGCGATGTCGGGATTGCTGGTATACAGATAGACCTTGCCCGCACCGCCCGTGGCCAGCACCACGCTGCGGGCCCGGAACACGCGGGTGCGCCCGGCCTTCTGGTCGTAGACATAGACCCCGGCGCAGCGTCCATCGGCGCCGGCCCGGATCAGATCCACGGCGGTATGAAATTCGAACAGGGCGATGTCCGGATGGGCGCGTACACGGTCCTCCAGGGTGGTTTCTATGGCGCGGCCGGTGGAGTCCGCGGCATGGATGATGCGGCGGTGGCTGTGGCCGCCCTCCCGGTGCAGGTGGTAGCGTTTCTCGCCGACACCCGGCTCACGGGTGAAATCCACACCGATGTCAATGAGCCACTGGACGCTTTCCTTGCCGTTTTCCACCACCTGCTGGACGATATCCCGATGGCACAGGCCCGCGCCCGTGGCCAGGGTGTCCTGGACGTGGGATTCGATGGAATCCTGGGTATCGAGCACGGCGGAAACCCCGCCCTGGGCATAATAGGTGGCCCCTTCCTTGAGTGCCGCCTTGGACAGTACAGCGACCCTGGCGTACTCCGCCAGCTGCAGCGCCAGGCTGAGTCCAGAGGCGCCGCTGCCGAGAATCAGCACATCGCATTGGTATTGGTCTGTCATGTCAGGGATAATATAGTAATATAGGCATGTAAGCCATTGATAAAGAAGCTATTGAACCTGGGCATGGGGAATCAATCCAATCCCTGTCTGAACGGGACCCTGGCGTATACTCAAGCAGTAACGCATACAGTCCAGCAGCCATGCAAGCGGGCTTCCCGTTGCCCCCGAACAACAGATTTCATGCAGACAACCTCGAAAAATAACAACCAGCCCTGCCGGGCAGGGACTGACGTATGAGCGGCGGCGACTCCGACAAGGAACTGGTGGAGCGGGTAAAAAACGGTGAAAAAGCCGCATTTGATCTCCTGGTCCTTAAATATCAGTCGCGCATCGTCAACCTGGTTTCGCGTTTTGTACGGAACCCCACCGATGCTCTGGATGTCACACAGGAAGCCTTTATCAAGGCCTATCGGGCCTTGCCGAATTTTCGCGGCGACAGCGCCTTTTATACGTGGATGTACCGGATCGCGGTGAATACCGCCAAAAATTACCTCGCGGTGCAGTCCAGGCGGCCGGCGGAATCGGATCAGGCGATTGAGGATATTGAACAAATTGAGGGAGATAACGCTCTAAAAGAGCAGGCAACGCCGGAGCATATGCTGTTGACTGACGAAATACAGAGAACCGTGGTGGATGCGATTGAAAAGCTGCCCGACGATCTGCGCACTGCCATCACCCTGCGCGAGGTCGAAGGCCTGAGCTATGAGGAGATCGCAGCGGTTATGGAGTGCCCCATCGGCACCGTCCGCTCACGGATCTTTCGTGCCCGTGAAGCCATCGATAAAGAATTGAGTCCACTTCTTCACTAACCGGGATAGCACCATGAGCGAAGACAAGCGAGAAGCCCTTTCCGCCTTTATGGACGGTGAACTGGAGGGTGACGCCTCCGCCATTATCGACGACCTGCTGCGCGATGACAGGGTGCGCCGGAAATGGCATCACTATCATCTGATCGGCGACACCCTGCGTCATTCCCTCCCCGAACACCTTGACGAGCAACTGGCTACCGGCATTTCCGCAAGGCTACGTTCCGAACCCACCATACTCAATCCCGGCCGGCGCCCGTTGCCGCCCTACCTGAAGCCCGTGGCCGGCCTGGCCGTAGCCGCGTCGGTGGCCGCCATGGCCATCATCGGCATCCAGCACCAGGGCAGCAGTGATCAGGCGACCCCGGCAGTGGCGCAGCCCGCCCTGGCTACTGCCGCCAGCGCCCCGATCCAGCAGGCCAGCACCCCGGTCCGGCAGGGCGGCGCCACGGTCGAGGAGGCCAGTGACCAGCTGCCCGCCCTGCAGCCGGTACAGCCCAATATCCCCGCCATGCGTTCCTACACCTTCCCCGTGCGCAAGGTCAGCGCCGGCGGTGCTACGGCCGCCCCCGCGACCGCCGTACCGCAGGACGGTCCGAACTCAAGGCTCAGGAACTACCTGATTAACTATAATGAGTACCACGCTACTGCCGGCATGCAGGGCATGCCGCCGTATGTGAGAATCGTTGCCCATGACAATCAGTAGTAAATGAGGCGGGCCCAGGTCAACTATCCGGCACGCTGTTTAATTCTGTCAGTCGGATTGCTGTTCTCCGCGGCCCTCATGGCGGCGGACAAAGACGCCCTGGCGGCGCGGAATCTCATCAACAAAATGACCCAGGCCACCCGCTCGTTGAATTACGAGGGGATATTCATTTATCACTACGGCCCGATCATGGATACCATGCGGATCATCCACAAGGGCGGCCCCAACGGCGAGGCGGAACGCCTGGTTTCCCTGTCAGGCTCGGCCCGCGAGGTGATCCGCAACCATGGTTCGGTTACCTGCATCTATCCCGAAGACCGCGTCGTCAAGGTCGAGAAAAGCCGTTCCCGCAAACTCGTGTTCCAGCTCCCGCAGCCCATACAATCCGTATCGAACTATTACGCCTTCTCCACGGCGGGGCAGGACAGGGTGGCAGGGAGGGAAACCAGCGTGGTGCAGATCCGTCCCCGGGACAAATACCGGTACGGCTACAAACTGTGGATAGATGATGACACGCACCTGCTGCTGAAATCGGAACTGCGCGGGCACAACGACAAGACACTGGAACAGATCATATTCACCCAGCTCAATCTTCGCGATAATATTCCCGATAAGTTGCTCAAACCTTCGCTGGTCGGCAAGGATTACACGTGGTACAAGGACAATGGTGAGAACCAGTCCCTGGACGGTACCAAAACGCCGTGGAAGACTGGCTGGATGCCGGCCGGCTTCAGTATGAAGGAGCATCAGAAACGAGTCATGCCCACCAGCAAGGAGCCGGTGGAACACCTTATATATACGGACGGAATCGCCCTGGTCTCGATTTTCATCGAGAAGCTTGAAAAACAGAAACCGGACTCCATCGGTCCCTCCAGCCTGGGAGGCGTTCACACCTATGCCAGGCTGGAAGACGGTTATCAGATAACCGCCGTCGGCGAAGTCCCGCCGGCCACTGTTCAGCGCATGGCGAAATCCGTTATTTACAAACAATGAGCCGGCTGCAGCAGCCACCGACTGCCTGCTCCGCTCTACTGCTAACCAAAACTATGCTGACAATACTATGAAATCATTTTACAAAACGTCGCGTTATTTCCTCCTCGTCGTGTGGGCAGCCGCCCTGTACGCACAACCCGTCTTCGCCAGGGACCTGCCGAACTTCGTCCCCCTGGTGAAAAAGAACAGTGCGGCGGTGGTCAATATCAGCACCACCAGCAAGCGATCCGTCGCCGCCGGCCCCCACAATTTCAATATCCCCAAAGACAGCCCGCTTTACGATTTCTTCAAGAAATTCTTCGGCAACCAGATGCCGAACGACGGCAACAACAACGGCGACGACAACGACAGTGACAACGGTGATGACAACGGCAACGGCGGAGACGACCACGGTCCCTACCGGGAATATTCCTCCCTGGGCTCCGGTTTCATCATTTCCCCGGACGGCTATGTCATCACCAATAACCACGTTATCAAGGACGCCGACAAGATCATCGTCAGGATGAACGACCGCCGCGAATTCAAGGCCAAGGTCGTCGGTTCCGACGAGCGCAGCGATATAGCCGTGCTGAAGATCGATGCCAAGAACCTGCCCACGCTGCAGCTGGGCGACTCCAAGGACGTGCAGGTGGGCGAATGGGTGCTGGCCATCGGTTCTCCCTTCGGCTTCGATTATTCGGTGACGTCCGGCATCGTCAGCGCCCTCGGCCGCAGCCTGCCCAATGAAAATTACGTCCCGTTCATACAAACCGATGCGGCCATCAATCCCGGCAACTCCGGCGGTCCGCTGTTCGACATGAGCGGCAAGGTTATCGGTGTCAATTCCCAGATTTACAGCCGTACCGGCGGCTTCATGGGCCTGTCCTTTGCCGTACCCATCAACGTGGTCAAGAACGTGTACCAGCAGCTGCGTTCAAAGGGGCATGTCAGTCGTGGCTGGCTGGGCGTGCTCATCCAGGACGTGACGCGCCAGCTGGCCGAATCCTTCGGTATGAAACAGCCCCACGGCGCGCTGGTGGCCAAGGTGCTGCCCGACAGTCCGGCGGACAAGGCCGGTTTCAAAGTCGGCGACATCATCACCAGCTACAACGGTCATGACATCAGCTATTCATCGGACCTGCCGCCGCTGGTGGGCAACACCGACATCGGCAGCAAGGTTCCGGTCCAGGTGCTGCGCAAGGGCAACAGCGAGACCCTGCATGTCACCATCGCCGAGCTGCCGGAACAGTCCCAGATCGCCGGAAACGAAGGCGGATCGGGCCAGCCCGGCGGAGGCGGCAACAGCAATGCCCTGCGCATCTCCGTGAAAAACCCGAGCAGCGACGAGCGCGACCAGCTGGGACTGCAGAAGGATCAGGGCGGTGTGGTGGTTACCCATGTGTCCAACGGCCCGGCCAGCCGTGCCGGGATCCGGGAAGGCGATGTGATCCTGATGCTGAACAACGAGAAAGTCGCCGATGCCGACAAGTTCAAGAACCTGGTGGACAACCTGCCCAAGGACAAGTCCGTCCCGGTGCTGATCCAGCGGCACGGCAATCCCATCTTCCTGGCGCTGAAAACCGGCGGCGACAACAACGGCTGAGCATGGATTTTTACCTTTACAGCAGGGAATCGTGTCACCTCTGCCATGAGTTCAAGCGGGAGCTCGATTCCCTGCTGGCCGGCCGTAACCACCGCTGCCGGGTCGTGGATGTCGACTCGGATCCCGAACTGGTCCGGCTCTACGGCCTGCGCCTGCCCGTACTCGTGGCGGACGGCAGGGAAATCTGCGAAGGCGTCATTGACGAGGCCGCCGTCAGAACCTTTATCGGGGAACTTGACCACGCCGGCTGAACCGGCCATCCGGGACAGCCGGCCGGGAAGGTGACTGAGCGGGAGCGATAACGCAAGGCGGCGCAGGATGTGCGCTTTTCAACAACCTGTTAGAATCCACGCTTCCTGATTAAGACCTGTCTCAAATTTGACGAATAACCGGTTCTCGCCAAGGCGCAAAGACGCGAAGAAATGCACTTGTAATGTTTTTCTCAGCGCCTTGGCGTCTCTGCGAGATCCTTCATTCGCTTGAGACAGGGTTCGGTATAACAGACTGACACTTTGCTGAATTTTGAGAAAGATTCCAGTCACACCGCTTGTCGGCGTATCCGGCTCTGCCCTGCATAATAATATATGGAAAACATTCGTAATTTTTCGATCATTGCACACATCGATCATGGAAAATCCACTCTCGCCGACCGCTTCATCCAGATTTGCGGCGGCCTCGCAGAGCGGGAAATGCTGGAACAGGTGCTGGATTCCATGGATCTGGAACGCGAACGCGGCATCACCATCAAGTCCCACAGCGTCACCCTTTACTACAAGGCGGATGACGGCAAAACCTACCAGCTCAATTTCATCGACACCCCGGGGCACGTGGACTTCAGCTACGAAGTATCGCGATCCCTTTATGCCTGCGAGGGGGCTCTGCTGGTCATTGACGCCGCCCAGGGCGTCGAGGCGCAGAGCGTGGCCAACTGTCTGACCGCCATCGAACAGAACCTGGAAGTCATCCCGGTGATCAACAAGATCGATCTTCCCTCCGCGGAACCGGAACGGGTCAAGGTGGAAATCGGGGAGATCATCGGCCTGGATGCCGACGACGCCATCTGCATCAGTGCCAAGACCGGGCACAATGTCCGGGAGCTGCTGGAACTCATTGTCAGGCGCATCCCGCCGCCCAAGGGCGCACCGGAACAGCCGCTGCGCGCCCTGATCATCGATTCCTGGTATGACAATTACCTGGGCGTGGTTTCCCTGGTCCGGGTGGTGGACGGCGCGATCCGGGTGGGAGACAAGATCCGGGTCATGTCCAGCGGCGCCTCCTACCAGGTGGACGAGGCCGGGATCTTTACGCCCAAGCGCACATCGAGGCAGAAGCTGGACACCGGCGAAGTCGGGTATGTCGTCGCGGGCATCAAGAATATCGACGGTGCCCCGGTGGGTGACACCCTGACATCGGCGGCGACACCGGCAGACGTGCCGTTGCCCGGTTTCCGCACCATCAAGCCCAATGTCTTCGCCGGCCTGTTCCCGGTGGACTCCAGCCAGTATGAAGATCTGCGTGAAGCCCTGGGCAAGCTGCGGCTGAATGACGCCGCCCTGCATTACGAACCGGAAAATTCCCAGGCGCTGGGCTTCGGCTTTCGCTGCGGCTTCCTGGGCATGCTGCACATGGAGATTGTCCAGGAACGACTGGAGCGCGAATACGATCTGGATCTGATCACCACCGCGCCCACCGTGATCTACGAGCTGGAGACTTCGTCCGGGGAAATCCTGTACATCGATAATCCCTCGAAACTGCCGCCGGTGGACCGGATCCATGATATCCGTGAACCGATCATCTTTGCCGATATCCTGGTGCCGCAGGAATACCTGGGCAATGTCATCACCCTGTGCATGGAAAAACGGGGCGAGCAGAAGAAAATGCAGTACCTGGGCAAGCAGATCTCGTTGAGCTTCGAGCTGCCGCTGAGCGAAGTGGTTCTCGATTTCTTCGATCGCCTGAAGTCCGTCAGCCGGGGCTACGCCTCCTTTGACTACCATTTTCTCCGTTACCAGTCTTCACCCCTGGTAAAACTCGATATACTGATTAACGGCGAACGGATCGACGCTCTCTCTAGTATTGTTCACCGCGACCTGGTACAGCGGCGCGGCCAGGAACTGACGGAAAAAATGAAGGAGTTTATTCCCCGGCAGATGTACGAGGTGGCCATCCAGGCAGCCGTGGGATCCAAGATCATCGCCAGGCAGACCGTCAAGGCGCTGCGCAAGAATGTCACCGCAAAGTGTTACGGCGGCGACGTCAGCCGGAAACGCAAATTACTGGAAAAACAAAAAGCGGGGAAAAAACGCATGAAACAGTTCGGTTCGGTGGAAATACCCCAATCTGCCTTCATGGCCATACTCCATGTGGGGAAGGACAAATGAGCTTCGATTTTTCAGCCCTGCTGGTTTTCCTGTCCGCCGTCACCGGCCTCATCTGGGCCGTTGACGCGTGGTTCTTCAAGCCGGCCAGGGACAAGGCCGCTACAGGGCGGGAAGAAGGGGAGGAGGCACCTCCACCAGAGCCGCTGCTGGTGGATTACGCACGATCCTTTTTCCCGGTCTTCTTCATCGTGCTGTTGCTGCGCTCATTCCTGTACGAGCCGTTCCGGATTCCCTCCGCCTCCATGATGCCCACCCTGCTTATAGGTGATTTTATCCTGGTGAATAAATTCGACTACGGCATCCGCCTGCCGGTACTGAACACCAAGATTTTCGACATCGGCACGCCCAAGCGGGGTGACGTGGTGGTATTCCGCTACCCGAAGGATCCCAGTATTCCCTTCATCAAGCGCGTCATCGGCATTCCCGGCGATCATATCGTGTACAAGAATAAAACTTTATATATCAACGGGGTACAGATGAAGCAGAAGGACCTGGGCACATTCTACGGGGAAGGATCCAGTTTCGTGGCGCAAGGCCTGACCGAACGCCAGGAGACACTGACCGGCGGCGTCAAGCACGATATTCTCCTTAACCCGCGTGTCCCGGCCATGGGCATGGAAACCACGGTACCCAAGGGGGAATACTTCGTGCTCGGCGACAATCGCGACAACAGCAAGGATTCACGCTACTGGGGTTTCGTTCCGGATCAAAACCTGATCGGACATGCGTCACTGATCTGGATGAACTGGGACATTAAAAATGGTGGCATTAACTGGAGTCGAATTGGTAACATGTTGTAGTGAAGATCGCCACAGGGGATATAAAAATGAACCAACGCATGCGCAAGCAGTCCGGCCTGACGTTCTGGGGTTTATGTTTTGTCCTGGTGTTCCTCGGCATAGTCGTGCTTTTCGTTGTCAGGGCATTCCCGCTGTACAACATGAAATTCCAGGTTGATTCCGCCATCAACGCAGTGGCCACGCGTCCCGATGCATCCCAGCTGAACGAAAAGGAAGTCAGAGACTATTTCCTGCGTAACCTGCAGGTCACCAATATCCAGCTCTTCAATTACAAGAATATTCACAAGTATGTCGAGGTTATCAAATCCAAGGAAAGGGGCCGGCCCGACATAATGCATGTTCATTTTGAAAAACGGAACAAGCTCTACGGCGATCTGGATCTGCTGCTGGATTTTGATGTGAAAAAGCCATTGAGGGGCCCGGTCGGCGGTGAATGATGGTGCCGGTTCAGTAAATACACTATCGGGTTACACGTTTCAGAATCCCTCCCTGCTGGAAGCCGCGCTGACCCACCGCAGCGCCGGCAGGTACAACAACGAAAGACTGGAATTCCTGGGCGACGCCATACTGGGTTTCATCATCGCCGAAGACCTGTATGAACGCTTCCCCCAGGCGGAAGAAGGCGTGCTGACGCGACTGCGGGCCAGCCTGGTGAAGCGCGAAACCCTGGCAGCGATCTCCCGGGAACTGGATCTCGGCGGCCTCCTTAGGCTGGGGCCGGGGGAAAGAAAAAGCGGCGGCTGGCGCCGCGATTCCATTCTGGCCAATACCCTGGAAGCCGTGATCGGCGCGATCTTCCTCGATTCCGATATCGGCGCCTGCAGAACCTTTATCCTGACGCTGTTCCGGAGCCGGCTGGAAGAGGTCAAGCCGGACACGGTGGGCAAGGATCCCAAGACCGCCCTGCAGGAAGTCCTGCAGGAGCATCGCCTGCCACTGCCGGCCTATGAAATCATCGCCGAGCAGGGCGAACCCCACAAACGCGTATTTACCGTCAGGTGCAGTATTGAATGCCTGTCCGAGGCGGTGACGGCGGAAGGCCGCAGCAAGCGCGTGGCCGAGCAGGCCGCGGCGCAAAAAGCCCTGCAGCTGATCCAGTCCCGGCTTTCATGACCCCGACGGTTACGGAACAGGCCCCGGCGGATTTCCGCTGCGGCTATGTCACTCTGATCGGCCGTCCCAATGTCGGCAAGTCGACCCTGCTCAACCGCCTTCTGGGACAGAAACTCAGCATTA
>Ga0209918_1001682_pt1 | contig 11449 bp, 9 predicted proteins | sample SalPonD_shore_MG_FD_185712 | JGI IMG/M metagenome (GOLD analysis project Ga0209918, IMG submission 185712) | Salt pond soil microbial communities from South San Francisco under conditions of wetland restoration - Salt Pond MetaG... | ecosystem: Environmental > Aquatic > Marine > Intertidal zone >...
TCTATTCCTCGTAGTTTATTTGAAGTCTATCTGGAACTGGAACAAAACTCCCAAAGGATTTGCGATTCATTTTGGGATTCACAAAACCATGATGACTTAGAAGCTCAACTTAATGAATATAGTGAAAAAATTAAACGTAATGAAAAAAAGTTATGTAATGATGCTAATTATATCCAAGATTTAGATGTGTTTAATAATATTAAGTTGCTCATTTCAACCGAATATGATTATGTGAATAAGATCAAGGTTTATTTCGAGCAAGTAAACTATATGATGAACGAAGGCAAAATCATCAATATACATCATCTTTATTGGATCGTTGGGTATTACAAAATACTCATAGGGACTTATTTAGAAAACCATTCTGGCACGTTATCAGGGTTTTTAAAACGATTGACTGTTAGCACAGAAGAGACAAGAGAAGAGCTAGAGCGCATAATAGATTTTTTAACAATTACCGATAAAAAGGGAGAATCTTTCCCACTCAAAGTTCAGATCATAAGAAAGGATAAACTTCAATTAACCCCATATTATATAGATCATCCCTCAATTATCAAAGCATTACTGAACTCATTCTTGCTTATCCATTATATTTTTTCAAAAACAGAGATAGAATCACTCTATACAGAATTTAAGAAATTTTTAAAAATGGATAAACGATTTAACGTAATATATGAAAACTTACCTTATAGAAAATTTGAAGGATATTTGTTAGAGTTAATACCTCACCACTTGGCATATAATCAAACATCTGGATTCTATTATTCAAAAATGCTAAAAGATTTTTTGTATTTTGCTAGTAATTATTATAGAAATGAACAAAAACGATTATTATTCAAAGATATTAGCTCGATTTTTAACCTCACTCTCCCTCAAGTCGAGATTTTTATTTATTTTCTTCTTCAAAACGGAAATCTTTTCAAACCAAATAATTCAGAGTTTGGAGTTTTACGATGTTTCTTTTTGAATACTACCAATAAGGAACACTTAATAAAAGATATGCAAAATTCTTTGCTTTCTAATGGAGATCTTTTCATACATGAGAGACAATTACACAATTTTTTTATTATTGATAATGGGAAAAAGGATAGATTTCTCACGCAACCACTTTTCTGGGTATTTTCTCGGTTTAATATTAATACTGTTATCAAATCATTTTATGCCTCTCCTATCGCAAAATCACTTAGTAGCGACACACCTTTTACAATTACGATTAAAGGTCAATCCTTTAGCACATTTCTTGATTCTGGGTCCTTTATATCAATTATGCCGCAGAAATTCGCTGATAAATTTTTCCCTAAGAAGAGAAGAAAAAAGATCACCTTTTCAGGGTTATCAAACATCTCAAAGCAAGGTGATTTTATTTCTGATGTGGAGTTTTATGTAACTGATCAAGCTTACAAAGACAATTTCTTACTTAAAAACAATATGAAGCAGACTTTTAAAACCGATATTGTGTTAGGTTTGGATGCGATAAATAAAATACTGATGAGAAATTATGGGTTCCCTTTTTATCCTTTATTTGAGAAAATTAAACAAGAAAAAATTAATGATTCCCAATTATTATTGCCAAATTTAAACGAAGAGAAGAAAAAGAATTCAGGCGATGATATTCCGATAGAGTCCAACGCACGGATCCCTAAAGATCATATGAACGTAAAACCTATTGATAATACACAACCAATTTCGAGATCTTTTGTAATAAAACAAAAGCGTATTAAGCAAATAGAATCGATGGTTGAAGAAAAGGGTCATTATTCCGCCGAATCAATACGAATATCTCGAGCAAGATTTGGTTTAAATGAATTGGATCGCCTTGCTGACCGTTCTCGGGCACTTGCGAATGATACTTTATATTTATTACGGCAATATTATTTTTTTCATAATTCAAGAGATCCTATGAAGAAGAATCTATATAATAAAAGAATTGAGAGCAAATTTTATAAAACCATAAAGGAGTCCGAATATCCAATTGAGAAAAAAGAACGAGCTATAGAAATTTTAGAAGAATTATTTGTCAAATTAAAGGCTTTGAGAAGCACCGTTCCAACGATAATGAAATTTATGAAATCCTACGATGAGATCGGATATGCTGCTTGTGCTCAACAGATCGTTTTAGCTGTGTGTAATACCTTTATCAGTCATCTAAAATTAATAAGGAAATATTATAAAGACCTAAAAGTGTGGAAGCACGCCGCCGAAAATCGACGCGGACGCAAACCATCTCGACCTGGTCTGCCCCAATACATCGGCAGAAAAGTAAAGGGAGAGCGACAAGGGAAATGGAAATTAATCTATACAAAGCAGAGACTTGAACATAAAGAAAATCTAAAAAGTCTTAAAAACGCCTTCAATAATAATCAGTACACGTGTTATATGTATGTGCCACCCTCACACAATCATTTAACACGCCCAATACGAGTCAGAACAAAAGTTTTGGGACAGCTTTTTAAAAACGGCGGGTTTGTGGAGATCATACCAAAAAGGAAATCTTATTCGTTTAACATTCATTATATCAAGACCAAAGAACAGCGAGCCAGAGGATATGGTTTTAATCTTGAAAAATATGAGCAAAACCCTAATAGAGCCATTTCTATCGACTTAGGAGTGAATAATTTCCTCACAGTTTTTAACAATTTCGGTGCGAGATTTCCTATTTTTAGCGGCTCAGTGTTAAAGCGTTGGAACTACAGGATAAATCATTTAATTCCCAAACTGCAGCGTAAGTTTGATGTAGTTTCCGATGTGCTAGAGCGATATGAAGAAGCGAAAGTTTCATTAGAATCAATTATCAATTCTCGAATTCACACCTATCACGACGAATTTGAGATTTTGAAAACGATGATTTTGTATATTTTTAGGAGAATTTCTGCTCTTTCAAGATTGGATATTTATAATTTAGACAATCAAGCTATTTTTCTCAAATGTTTTCGTTCCAAATCATTTTTTAAGATAACAAAAAATACGAATTGGGACAACTTTAAGAAGATTGCTGAGAACGACGGAATGAGAGTCTATAAAGGTATTTTCAATAAGGTCAGAAAGATTATCTTGATGGATATTGCCCCACGTGAAAAGAATTCTCTCTTATATAATTATTTTCGCTATTTACAAAGTAAAAGGGATCGTAAGGTAAAAGTTCTTAAAACGATTTTTGGGTATTCAATTCAAGATTTACGGAAATACTTAGCATCACTCGAATTAAAGATTAATAGTCTATGGGACAAATATAACAGAGTGAAGCGAGACGTTATTAACAAAATCTCCAAAAAATTATTGTATTATTGCCTATACTATAAGGTGGGAACGATTACTTTTGGTTATAACAAGGGATGGCAAACTCATACTGTTAATCTCAAGAAGCTGACCAGAGATTTATTCGTTTCATTACCATTTAGCCAAATGTTCGAGCGGATTCAAGTGGAAGCGGTCTATTTTGGAATTAAAGTGGATTATACGCCCGAATGGTATACCAGCAGATGTTCATTTATTGACGGTGAATCTATTGGTAAAAAAGCGGACGGTGAGTATGCTGGGTTACGCAGATTTACCCAAAATGGGGTAAAACATAATGGGTTGTTCCGTTCCAGAGACGGATACATTATTCACGGAGATATCAATGGTGCGGCAAATATCGGTAGGAAAGGACATCCAAAATTGTTTTCCCATAAAGCCATCGCCTACAATTTAGGTTTAATTTCCGATCCTCGCCGAACTTTAACCAATCAAGTAAGGCGAACAATTACCAAATTTATCACCTACTCGCCCATCAAATTTTCTCCCTCAAACGGACACCCTGCCAAAGGTTTAGAATTTAACGATAGAGTGGGAATAAGTAATATAAAACCACAAAGGTATCAAATGAGTCCAAAAAGATTTTTAACGATGACTCAGACTGCCTATGTGTAAAATGTGTTAGTAGTACTGGATAATATCAATTCACGTATGTGTTGCGGTTTAAAGAGATGTGCACTCTTTAAAATGCATTCTATCTATATAGATTAAAAATATTTTGCTATATAAAATTAAGAGGATTTTAATTCTTCAATTTGGTAAAGAATTTCTTGTAGCTCATCATCATTTAAAGATTTACCTATATGACTCTTTTCTAATATCATGCGTAATTCGGGGACTGTTTTTGGATCTAAGTTTACAATATTGATGGTGTAAATCTCTTCAATATTATATTTATCCATCAAAAATTTTTTAATCTTTAAAGCATCCTTTACAGATAATTTTGAAAATTTGTTTACATAATTATAAGTAATCTCTTGGAAATGAGATAACCCCTCCTCTGGGTCAATATCCGTCATTTGATCCTTTATATCTTCCATAATTTTTTTAACTTCTGGTATCGACACAGATTTCTCATCAATTTTACGTCCAAACATTTAAATCACAAAAATCAATTTTTAGAATATTTAATTAGAACTAGAATTAAGTCTTAAATGTTCTCTACCAATAATTATAGTTTTATTAGAATTTCCCAATTTAACATCAACTTCAAAACATCTTCCTCTAATGCCTGTAATAACACCAGTTCTTCCATGATATCTCCTATGGGGGAGCCCTCTTTTATGTTTAGATGGGTCAGCGATAATATCTACTTTATTTCCAATCTCATAATCTATTAAATATTTATCTATTGCCCCCAAACCCTTCTGTCGAGGCTTTTTTCTATATTTTTTCCGAGATTTATTACGATATCCTTTGTGTAGAGTCATTTTTCTGAATAGTATTTAATTCTTATTATTAGTTTATGAAGAATAATTTATTTATTTTGCGATTTTGCTTATATTAGCACGAGAATTTAGATGCATATAAGCTTAAGAATTAATATTTACTACATCAAGTTGCTCACATAATAATGCAAATCCGAAAATTTCGGCTAGAGAGGGTGAAGTTCTCCCTTGATCACCGGTAAATAATTCTTTAATATATGTCCCACCTTGGCTTTTTATAAGAAATTCAAAAAGATCGGGCTGTAGAAATGTACCCTCGATCTCATAAATTTTTTTATTTCTTACTTTATCTGCTCTACGATGAGATACCCTATGAGGTGTTCGTTGTTCAAGTATTTCTTCCTCAATTTGCTGTTTAATTAATTTTAGTTTTTGATCAAATTCAGATTGTTGTATTTCTTCTTCCCCTCTGACGAGTGCTCTATAGGTTTTTTGTGTATTTTCTGCTTCTTCTTTAATCTTTATCACTTCATTTTTATCACTATATCTTAAATCGTGCATTTCCACTTTTCCTTCATTTTTTGAATTAACCTTTTGTTTAATCTGTGTCAAATCTAAAGTTCTTATCTTTGGATTGATAAGTTCTAAAATAAAGGGTCTTCCTGATCCTAACATTCGAACATCAATATCTTCTCTCCCAGCACCATGAAATTTGGAACCTTCAGCTTGAGACACTTTTACAAATTCTTGGCAAATTAATTCTTCAACACTGGTTTCATATTGTTTTCCCGTAAAATCACAAGCTTCACACCCATTGCCATTACATTTTCCACAAGGCCACCGAGTTTGGGGTATACCTCGAATGAGTTTTTTGTATCGCCCATAAATGAATAAAGAGCGGATAATTAAATTAATCGAATAAGATTCATAATTTATAGTATAGATTATCGTGAGATCTGGATAATGAAAATCTGGCTCTTTCTCAAACCTTTCTGATAATACTTTTCCCACTTCTCTATTGAAATGTGATTTAAATGATTCTGCCTCAATTATATGATTGGTTACTTTGAATTTATCCTCTTTATTCAGAATAATCGCATCCGGACTGGAACCTACTAAAAATGTTGTGAATTCATAATCAGAAACTTTTTCTTGTGCTTTTTTGGCATACTTTTCTAAATTTTCGAAGAAGAGATTATGACATAAATAACAATCTTTTTTTTCTGATTTCCAAATACTTTTTATTCCTTCTTTTTCGAGAACCAATTTTGCTGGAAGATATCTTGCTTTCTCAGATAAAATAATAAGATTTTGCTTGGCTTGTTCTCTATCTATTTCTTCCCCAGATAATAGTTTTTGATGAAGATCCATTGTAAGTGATAATAATAATGAATCACCTCGCTCTTTATTTGTCGTATTCGTTCCTAATAAAGAAAACATCCTTCCTAAACAGGAACTACATAAGAATTCGCTATTGTATATCTCTATTACTTTATCGAAAATACTCATTGATGTTTTATATAATTTTATATTATTTATCTTATTATTGCTTTTAGATTCTGACGCTTATACAAAATCAAAATTTAAAAATTAAAATTTATTTCTCTATTTAACTCTATAAAAATATAATAGATAAATATAATTGAAGTGAGATAAACGGGTTTTGATATATGTCTAATGGAGAAATGAGAAACGGTTTTGTAAAATGGTTTGATTATAAGAAAGGATATGGCTTTATCGCAGTAAAGGATGAAGAGGAAGACGTTTTTGTCCATTACTCGAATATTAATATGGATGGTTTTAAAAAACTCGATCAAGGCGATGAAGTTGAGTTTGAGTTAAAGAAAAATGACGGCGAAGAAAAGGGACCAGAAGCATTAAATGTTAAAGTGATTGCGAAAGATAGGAGATTTTAATACTCCTTTTTGAAATATCGTTTATTTTATTTTATCTTCTTTTTTATTAATAAAATAGTTAATAATTCTATATTTATTTTCAATTAAAATAAAAAAAAGGAAAATTTTAGATATTTTTAGACTTCTTTTTCCCATTCAAAATCTAAAGTTATAAATTTTTTAGTATAAAAATATGAGATTATGAGGAAAATTGAAGCTATAGGTCCCCATAGAATAAATCCTAATGAATATGAAAGCGAACCTACATTTATATCTGGTAGAGCAAAGACAAATCCTATAAAAATCGTCCCAATAGCTTGAAAAATGTTAAGAACGATAGAATTAAATCCTGCATATAAACCCGCTTTTAATTCCCCAGTCTTTTTCTCATCATCTTCGGCGATATCAGCATATATGATATATGGGAATAAAAACCACCCTCCTAAAAGAAATGCTATTCCAAGTATAAAAACTATTCCCAAAATTAAATAATTTGACATTGGGATCAAAGCTAATAAGGAGATTGGCAAAAATAAAATTCCAAATAAAATTACATTTAGAAGAGTGGATTTTTTACCTCTAGATTGTACTAATTTACGCCATAATGTTAAAAATACGAATATTCCTAATAATAACCCTATCGCAATGATGTAATAATCAGTTCCAGTTAAATTTAAAGCTTGTTCTGTATAAGATAACATTGCTTTCGTCACCATAGCCCACGCAAAAGAAGAAATACCATGCATTAAGATCAATTTAAGGTAATTTTTGTTTTTTAGTATGACTTTAACATTTTCAATCATTGAAGATTTAATCTCATATTTTGGTTCTTTGGGCATAAATATGGCTAGAATGTAGAATAAGATCACAGTAAGAACTCCAAATATTATTACCGAAAAGATAATCGTTGGAGGTATAGGTGCATTCACATCTCCTTTTAAAGCCTCTAAAAATGGTTCTAAAAGAAATAATGTAAAAAGAACTTGTATTCCTTCTCCAATAAAATTAAATGTATTCTGTGCTTGTGAAACGGTTGGTCTTTCGTGGACAATAAATAATTCAGCTAACCAAGCTTGATAGGGAGTTGTTACTGCATAACTAAAGCGTAGCATTATATCCCATATAAGCACCCAGAAAAATAACACCATTGCATTTGATAGATCAGGAATCACTAATCCTGGTAATAGGATAAAAATATAGGATATACCTAAAAGGGGTGCAAGGATAATTATATAAGGTTTTCTTCGACCTATGCGTGTATAGAATCTATCACTAATCCATCCAATTAAAGATTGTGAAGCTGCGATTGTTAAATATCCAATCCCTAGAGCTAATCCTGTAAGTATCGGGGGAACATTATAACCTAAAATATATAATGTAAATACTGCCCATTCTTCAACTCCTAAAATAATTGAGGTACCTAAACGTGGAGACGCATAAAAAATCTTTTTAAGAAGACTTGTTTCTTCCCTTTGAATTGTTTTTATATCACTCATTTTTTTAATCCTAATCAAATTTTATTGAATATTGATGTGATAATCTTTTATAAAAATATAACGCATTAGAATAAAGGTTAATTTAAGAAATTTTAAAAAATTAAAAATATGAATTACTCTTCTTCCCAGCCTAATTCTTTCAAAACTGCTTCTAAGGATTCTGTTTCCTCTTCTAATATGAATTCAGTATCATATTCAGAAGCTGTCTCAGAATCAAAATCTGGTGGCTTTAATTCATCTAAAGAGGGTAATGATCCATATTCTGAAGCTGGCTCATTTTTAAGTTCTAATGAAGGGGCAGAGACCATAGTCTGAGATTCTGGCTCTACTACTGGCTCTGGTTCTGTTAATTCTTCATCAACTTCCATTGGAGTATAATCCTCCAGTGGAACTGGAGCTACTTCGTCATCATAAACTTTAAACTGAGAATCGGAAGAGATATGTGATGTTGTTTCAGGTGTTTCAGGGATGCTCATTTCTGTTGTTTCTGTAGTAACGCCAGCTGCAATTGTTTTTGGTATTGATACGATATTATTTTCATTTTGAGGTTCCATTTCGTCTGATTCGAGACCTTGTTTTTCCCAATCATCAAGAAAACCTAATAAACCATTCAATGCTGCTTTGTCTTGTTCCAAAGACGGTTTTTTAATTTTTTCTTCCTCCTTTTCTTCCTTCTCTTTTTCTTTTTTCTTTCGCAGCTTTTCTAATTCATCTTCTTCTAATGATAAGGCCATTTCCGAATCTTGATCACCAGATATCAATGCATTCAATTTTTTAGCCAAATCTCTAAGATATGGTAAGTAATATCCAATCTTATATACCGCTGTTAACCCACTAAAAACGATATATTCATCATTAATAGCCATTAAGATACTATATCCTGCTTCATTGTGTAAAATGATTTCTCGTAGTGAACCATGATTAGTTGCCTCGCTTAATCTTAGTCCTAAATCGATTAATGCGGTACTCGATGCTGAAGTTGCATCCGCATCTAATTCTGCAGATGTAGCACTAGACACTTTCATTCCAACACGAGATAATACGGATAAATTCTTAAGATGTGTTTTTTCCTCTTCTTGTTTAAGTACATACATCACTTTTTGACGAACATCGTCTGCTATTGATGACATTTTTATTCAAGGAGACCAAATGATTTTATTTTACTCAAGAATACAATAATAAAATTAGTATTAATAATTTATCGTAAAGCTCATCATTGAAAGAATTTTTTTAAACTCATTTGTTTGGAAGGGGGTTCTAATTTTTGATTAAAGGAATACCCCGAAATTTCTGAGATTATATTCATTACTTTTTCGAGAACATTTTCTGGAGCCAGATTCTCCGTATTTATTTCAATAATTTTTTCAGAATCTTTTCTGGCAAATAATATCTCATTATAAAAGGTTAAAACATTAAGTAGATAATTTTTCTCTGTTTCATTCCATTGTTTTCGTATTTTTTCTAAGGATCCTCTGCGTATAGTTCGTTTAAGTATGGTATCTGGTTCAGCAGTAAGATAAATAATATAATCTTCTAACCATTTTACAGAATTAAATGTATCTAATATAAGATGATAATCTTTTTCTTTCAAAAATAGACTCTTAGAATATACAAGGACGCATAAAGGAGTTCTATCAAGAATTAATACTCTCCCATTATATTTATCATCAAAATTTTTAATATTTTTATTTCTCCGAATAAATTGTTGAAGGAAATGGATTTCAGATCGAAAAGCTGTTTGTTTGTTTCGCGAACCAAAAGGAACTGGAGGTTTTTTGACATATCGTTCTGGAAAAAATTTAAATTTAGGATTATTTCGTAATTGTTTTTTAAGTAAATTAAATATAGTAGTCTTTCCGATTCCGTGAGCCCCAGCTATCGAGAAAACAATGTTATCTTTACTTCCTTTGTTTCTATAAATGGTTCTCCCCAATATTTTGATGGCTCCTTCGAAATTATTAATATATTATAAAAATAAAAAGAAAATTATGGTATTTTAATAAAAGGTTTTAATGGTTTTTTTTATTTGTTAATTTGCATAATATAATAGTTTTTTAGAAAATCCTAAAAGAATAACATCATAATTAGAAGAATTAAATTATAAATTGTGTAGGCTACCATAGAATTGGCAATATTCCCATTAATTTCATAGACAATCCCTAATATTAAATTCAATATAAGATATGATAAGAAAAAATATATCCCTATTGGTAATGAAACTAAGAAAAATAATATAGAGTATGTGATTGAAACTATTAACGCAACAATTAGAATTACTATAGCTTTACCTTTTAAATGGTTTCCAAATTTATCTTTTAATGAATTATGGAGTGTCCCTCTAAATAATAGCTCTGATGAAAGAGACTGAATGATGAGAAGAATAGTAAATAATATAATCCAATAGAAGTCTGTCGTTTTGAGGGTTCCAGCATAAGCAGAATAATATTCTTGGATCCCTAAAAATTCATCAAATCCCAGGTTTATAATATACTGGAAAAATATGTCTAAACCATTTTTTATAAAATAGAGGATCATCCCTGCTGTTATCCCAAGTATTAATGCAATTGATATATTTTTACCACTTAGGTTTAAACCTAATTTCTTTTGATTATGTCCTCTTGAAATAATATAAAATAGTGGATATAATCCCAATGTAATTTCTGGTATTTCTCCAACTAATATCTCCACTATAGTTACAGTATCTATAGGTGTACCAATAAAATCTAATATTATGGTATTGATAGTCAGTAGAACTATAAAATAAATCGCTAAAGAATTTCCAAAAGCATAGAGCCCTTCTCTTAAATTCCATGAATTTTTATTTGTTAAAGGCTGTAATTTTTCTCCAGTAAATATAAAACCAGAATCTACTTTCTTAGGTTCTGTTTCTATTGGGGGTGGTTCTTTCAACTTGGCATTACAAATGGGACATTGCTTAAGAATACGAGATTTAATGAGTGACCCACATTCTGGACATTCTCGACCAGGAATTTCCTTTGATTTAGTAGTTTTCTTAGTCCCTTTTTCGATGGTTTTTTGTTCCGTTTTCCTCGTATTTATCCCCAATTTACCACATTTAGGACAATAAATTCTATCTTTTTCTAATTTCGCTCCGCAATACTCACAGTATTTAATATCATTCTCATTTTCATCTGGCATTATTATAATTAAATGATGAAATAATAATTATATAATTTATTGTTTATTTCCATTAATAGCAATATATTCATCAAGTTATTAAAAAAGTTAGTAGATTTGTTTTTTTGATTAAAATAAAAAATATATTAATTTATATATCCGTTATAAAACTATGCATCTAAAAGTTTTACTTATAGTATTTCCAAGTTTTATAATCATTACTATATTTTTAATATAT
>Ga0209918_1001686_pt1 | contig 11427 bp, 8 predicted proteins | sample SalPonD_shore_MG_FD_185712 | JGI IMG/M metagenome (GOLD analysis project Ga0209918, IMG submission 185712) | Salt pond soil microbial communities from South San Francisco under conditions of wetland restoration - Salt Pond MetaG... | ecosystem: Environmental > Aquatic > Marine > Intertidal zone >...
GGCCGCTTGCGCCGGCCAGGTAGTGCTGGGTCAGGAAGGCGGCGATAACGGCGCCCGGCTCCTCGCCGGCACTGTGCGCGGGGAAATACGCCTTGTTGCCGAGGTTGCGTCCGCCGCGGATGGAGAACACCTGGACGCAGGCCTGGCCGCCCCGGACGGCGCAGGCGATGATATCCGACTCCCCCCGGGGCGCCGTGATGTGCTGGGATTCCTGGATGCGCCGCAGGCTGGCGATCTGGTCCCGGTAATGGGCGGCGCGCTCGTAGTCCAGGTTGTCGGAGGCGCGCTGCATGGGTTCCAGCAGGGCGTCGATAACCTCCTCGTTGCGTCCCTCCAGAAACAGCACGGCATGCGCCACGTCGGCGGCGTAGGCCTCTGCATCGATATAGCCCACGCACGGGGCCGAACAGCGCTTGATCTGGTACTGCAGGCAGGGCCGGCTGCGGTTGCGGAAAAAGGTGTCGTCGCACTGGCGGATACGGAACAGCTTCTGGGTCAGGTTCAGGGTGCGCCGCGCCGCGCCGGCGCCGGGATAGGGACCGAAGTAGCGGCCGCCGCCGCCGCGGGCGCCGCGGTAGAAGCTCAGGCGCGGGTAAGCATGGCCGCTGTCCAGGTACAGGTAGGGATAACTCTTGTCGTCGCGGAAATAGACATTGTAGCGCGGCCGGTATTCCTTGATCAGGTTGCTCTCCAGCAGCAGGGCCTCGCCTTCGGTGCGGGTCACCGTGACCTCGATGCCGCACACCTGGCGGATCATGGCCCGGGTCCGGGGTGAATCCGGGCTGCGGCCGAAGTAACTTCCCACCCGCTTCTTCAGGTTGGCGGCCTTGCCCACGTACAGCAGCCTGCCGTCAGCATCCAGCATGCGATACACCCCGGGGCGGCTGGTGAGACCGGCCACGAAACGCTTGGGATCAAATGAATTCAATTCTTTCAATGAGTTGAGTTCAAAATATTATTTATTTTATCAAAAACGGCATGAAACATGGCCGGCGTCAGCCGGCGCGTCTGGGTGTTGTAGCGGCTGCAGTGATAGGACGCCACCAGATGGCCGCCCCGGGCCAGCGGGTAACAGCGCCCGTGGCCGAAGGGATAGTCCCGCCGCGGCAAATCCAGCGCCCGCAACACCGCTTCGTGGGCAATGCGGCCGAGGCCCAGGATCACGCCGCGGCCGCGCACGTCCGCCAGCTCCGCCCGCAGGAACGGGTTGCAGTTGCGGATTTCCGCCGCGACGGGCTTGTTGCCCGGCGGCAGGCACTTGACGGCATTGGTGATGCGGCAGCGGCGCAGCTTCAGGCCGTCGCCGGCACGGACCGCCTCGGCGCGGTTGCTGAAGCCGTAGCGGTGCAGGGTCTCGTACAGGAGGATCCCGGCGTAATCCCCGGTAAACGGCCGCCCCGTGGCATTGGCGCCGTGCATGCCCGGCGCCAGTCCGACGATCAGCAGTTGCGGCCGCCGCGCACCGAAGGCGGGGACCGGAGCGGCGTGGTAACCGGGATAATCGCGCCTCACTTCGGTCAGGAAACCGGCCAGGCGTTCGCAGCGCCGGCAGCGCGGATTGAAGGGTTCTCCGCAGGACAATGGGATGCACCTCGTTGACTCAGGACTGTGCCGCCGTCGCGGGCGATCTGGTTGAACCGGAAAGAGTGGCACGGCGCCGCCCGGCTGCTGACGGGCATTATATGCAGGTTCCATGATCTGCGTCATCGCCGGAGACGGGCATTGCTGCCATGCTTATATTGGTAATGAATGCCGTTTCTGAGGAATATATTGGGTTTTTATAAATATTTTCATTTAAATCAAATACTTGAAATATTGTCAGCAAATCAGTATAATAGCTGCCAAGCAAACATTAATAGAGTTGAAGGGGAATAAACGTTTCAGTGCATTGATTTTTTTAATGCTCCAATAAAATGAACTCGAACAGCACGCCGGTCCCCGGACCGGCGCATCCACATAGCAGCACCGCCGCCGGCGTGGCAGCCCCCGGGCCGAGCACGCGCCATCTCCCCCTGAATACCCGCTCGAGCAGCAGACACTGCGGGCCGCTCTACGCCGCCGCGCGGCCGGCAAAGAACGTCATTTATAAACAGGAAAAGCATAATGGATATTTTTGAACAAGTTGAATCATCGGTACAAAGCTATGCCCAGTCCTTCCCGGTCGTGTTCGACAAGGCGCGGGGCTCCTACCTGTATGACGTGGAGGGCAATGCCTACCTGGATTTCCTGGCGGGGGCCGGCACGCTGAATTACGGCCACAACAACCCCTATTTCAAGGAAAAGCTGCTGGAATATATCCAGAACGACGGCATCGCCCACGGCCTGGACATGCACACCCGGGCGAAGGAGGAGTTCCTGACCGCCTTCAACAGCCTCATTCTGGAGCCGCGCGGCATGGAATACGTGGTGCAGTTCACCGGCCCCACCGGTACCAACACCGTGGAGGCCGCCCTGAAGATCGCCCGTAACGTCACCGGCCGTCATAACATTATTGCCTTCACCAACGGCTTCCACGGCGTCTCCCTGGGCGCCATGTCCGCCACCGGCAACGAACACCATCGCGGCGCCGCCGGCATACCGCTGACCGGCGTCACCCACATGCCCTACGACAAGTACCTGGGCGAGGACTTTGACACCCTGGACCTGCTGGAGACCGTGCTCAGCGATCCCAGCAGCGGTATCGATCCGCCGGCGGCGGCCATCGTCGAGGCCGTGCAGGGCGAAGGCGGCCTGAATGTTGCCAGCGAGCGCTGGCTGCAGCGCCTGGAGACAATCTGCCGTGATCACAACATGCTGCTCATCCTGGATGATATCCAGGCCGGCTGCGGCCGGACCGGCACGTTCTTCAGTTTCGAGCCGGCCGGCATCAAGCCGGATATCGTGACCCAGTCCAAGTCCCTGAGCGGTTTCGGCCTGCCCTTCGCGGTAACCCTGATCAAGCCGGAATACGATCAGTGGAAACCGGGCGAGCACAACGGCACTTTCCGCGGCAACAACCATGCCTTCGTCACCGCGACCGAGGCCATCCGCCGCTACTGGTCCGACAGCGCCTTCGCCGACGAGATCCAGGCCAAGAGCAAACTGCTCGGCTCGCGGCTGCACCAGATCGCCGACACCCACGGCCAGGGCATGATCCAGGCCAGGGGCCGCGGCATGATGCAGGGCCTGAACTGCCCGGAAGGCGATCTGTCCTATATTTCCAAGAAGATCTGCCGGTCGGCCTTCGAGAAGGGCCTGATCATCGAAACCAGCGGATCCGAGGATCAGGTTGTCAAGTGCCTGTGCCCCCTGACCATTACCGAAACGGAGCTGAACGAGGGGCTGGATATCCTTTCGGCCAGCGTCTTTGAAGTCATGGGCGAGGCATTCAGCAAGGCCAGTTGAGCCGGTCCCGGGCGGGACGAGACACCCATCCATACTGGCGGCGTCTGTCCGTCTCCGTGCTGCAGGGCGGCGAAGACAGCCAGGCACCGGCAAGTTGCAACGAGGAATAATCAGTGACCCATACAGTGGAAAAAATCGGCGGGACGTCCATGAGCAATTATCCCGCCGTGCGGGACAATATCGTCCTGCGCAACAGGGCCGAAAAGGAACTCTATAACCGGATATTCGTGGTTTCCGCCTACAGCGGTGTCACCGACAATCTGCTGGAACACAAGAAAAGCAGCAAACAGGGGGTCTACGCCCTGTTTACCAGTTCGGAAAAGGAATACGCCTGGCAGCAGGCGCTGGACGAGGTCTGCGACCTGATGCTGTCCATCAACCGGGAACTGTTCGAGAGTCCCCTGCTGCGGGAACAGGCGGACGGCTTCATCACCGAACGCATCGAGGGCGTGCGCAGCTGCCTCATGGATCTGCAGCGCGTCTGTTCTTACGGCCATTTCCAGCTGAACGAACACCTGTTCACCATCCGCGAGATGCTGTCCTCCCTGGGCGAGGCTCACAGCGCCTTCAACACGGCGCTGCTGCTCAGCGACGAGGGCGTCAATGCCCGCTTCATCGACATGACCGGCTGGCGCGAACAGGGTACCTATACCATGGATCAGAAAATAAACCGGGCGCTGGAACAGTTCCGCCTGGACGGTGAGCTGCCCATCGTAACCGGCTATGTCCAGTGCTCGGAAGGGCTGATGAAGACCTTCAACCGCGGCTATACGGAAATGACTTTCAGCCGTTTTGCCGTGCTGAGCAAGGCGTCCGAAGCCATCATTCACAAGGAGTACCATCTCAGCAGCGCCGATCCCGGCATTGTCGGCGAGACTGCGTCGGTGCCCATCGGCCGCACTAACTATGACGTCGCCGATCAGCTGGCCAACCTGGGCATGGAGGCCATTCATCCCATGGCGGCCAAGGGTTTGCGCGAACACGGCATACCGCTGCGGGTCAAGAATACCTTCGAACCGGAACACACCGGCACCCTGATCACCGGCGACTATATCAGCGAGACGCCGCGGGTGGAGATCATCGCCGGGCATTCCCATATCACCGCCATCGAGGTGTTCGACCAGAACATGGTGAATACCAGCTACCATGACCGCGGCATCCTGGAGGTGCTGGAAAAATTCAAGGTCAAGATCATTTCCAAGGATCTGAATGCCAATACCGTCACCCACTTCGTCGACACCAACCTGAAGACCATCAACCGCATCACCGAGCAACTGGAAAAGCGCTTCCCCGATGCGGTCATTAACAGCACGCGGGTGGCAATAGTCTCGGCCATAGGCAGCGACATGCAGGTACCGGGGATCCTGGCCAAAACCGTCCGGGCGCTGGCCGACGGAGGTATCTCGGTACTCGCCCTGCATCAGTCCATGCGCCAGGTGGACATGCAGTTCATCGTATCGGAAGAAGACTACGAATCCGCCATCAAGCGCCTGCACCGCGAATTGATCGAACCCCTCAACCATGAATACGCCATCGCGGCTTCCAGCTGACACGCCCGGTTGACGCCCCGCTTGAAGGAGATGACATATCATTTGCCTGAAATTTAACTATAATTAGGGCTTGGCCAGTCTTCTTCCGGACAGAAGTCGGATGTCACAACCCTCAGAACAAAAAGAATTCGACAGCACCTTCCATACCATGCCGGGTATTCCGAGTTCTATCGGCAAATACGAAATACTCGAACAGGTGGGCAAGGGCAGCATGGGCACCGTGTATTCCGCCTATGATCCTTTCGCCGATCGCCAGGTCGCCGTCAAGGTCGCCCACCCGCAGATTTCCGGTTCCAGCGAGGACGGCGAACGCTTCCGCAAGCTTTTTTTCAACGAGGCCCATGCCGCCGGCGTCCTGGATCATCCCAGCATCCTGTCCCTGTATGATGCGGACGTCGACGAAGAGCTGTGTTTCCTGGTCATGGAATACGTGCCCGGCGCACAGACTCTCCAGAACTACTGCAAGGCGGATAACCTGCTGTCGCTGCGGGAAGTGGTGGGGATCATTTTCAAGTGCGCCAAGGCGCTGGACTACGCCCACCGGCAGGGCATTATTCACCGTGACATCAAACCCAGTAATATCCTGTTTACCCGGGACCGGGACGTCAGGCTCTCCGACTTCAGCATCGCCCGGATCAACCGGTCGGACCTGAGCACCACCCAGTTCGAGGGTTTCCTCGGCTCGCCGCTGTACATGTCGCCGGAACAAATCAATGAATGGGACGTCGGTCCCAACACGGATATCTATTCTCTCGGCGTCGTCATGTACGAGCTGCTGACCGGGAACCACCCCTTCCGGGCCGACAGTCTGAGTGCCATTGCCCAGAAAATCAGTCATGAAACTCCCGCCCCGGTATCCGAATTCCGCGCCGACATCCCGGAAGGCCTGGAATACGTCCTCGGGCGCATGCTGAAGAAGAAAAGCAGCAAGCGTTACAGTTCGGGCCTGGATGTGGCCGCGGATATCGCTCTCATCTTCGATGATCTGGAAAAGCTGGAATCGGAGGATTCCCTCCGCGACAAGTTTGATTCGCTGAAACGGCTGGGCTTCTTCCGCGGTTTCAACGATGCCGAGATCTGGGGGCTGGTCCGGGCCAGCAACTGGCAGTCATACACTCCGGGACAGGTGATCATCCGGGAGGGCGACAGCGACCATTCCTTCTATATCCTGCTGTCCGGCGTCGTCAGCGTGGAAAAGGACGGCCAGGCCGTGGACAGCCTGAAGGAAGGCGACTGTTTCGGTGAAATGGGCTTCCTGTCCCGGACCGAGAGAACCGCTTCCGTGATCGCCAAGACCGATACCAGCATTATCCAGCTCAATGCCTCCACCCTGGAACGGGCCGACCAGTCCACCCAGATCCGCTTTCTCAAGGTCTTCGTCGAAACCGTCATCGATCGCCTCAAACATACCACGGCGATCATGACCCAGCTCAAGCAGATCTGAACGTCCGGGTTTTTCCGCCGGGCTAATCCCAGTGAAATGCGAGCATGCCGTCGCCGGCGGGTTCGATGCGACCGCCGAAGCGCCGGCATTCCCTGTCCAGGGTGGCGGACAGCCATTGCGCGTCTTCCGTCCGGGCATGATTGAGCCGGAAATTGCGGATCCGGAACGGCACCATTTCGAGACCGAGCAGCCTGCCGTCACGGCTGTCCAGGCGGGGCAGATACATCAGCACCAGATCGTCCCGATAGGCTTCATAGCCGCGAATACCCTCGTAGTCGTTGAGAAAGTCACCGCAGCCGTACAGGATCAGCCTGCCGCGGTGGACTTCCATGGCCTTGGGATGGTGGGAGGAATGCCCGTGCACGATATCGGCGGCGTTTGCCTCGATCAGGACACGGGCGAACTCCCGCTGGCCCGCCGGGACGTCGTAACCCCAGTTGCCGCCCCAGTGTACGGATACCACGATAATATCGCCGTCACGTTTTTCCTTTTGCACTTCTTCCGCTATGCGCAGCGCAGCCTGCCGCGAACATTCCGGCAGGTAGTTAACCCCCGCGTTGCCGACACCTGCGCTCCACGCTGCTGGTACGCCGCTGCTCGCGCAGCCGAAGGCGAAGACCAGGACCCTCCCCCGAGCGCCGTTATCGAGCACCGCCGGACGGCGGACTTCCTCTGAATTCCGTCCGGCGCCGGCCACGGCGATGCCGGCCGCCTGCACGATGTTCAATGTCTCGATCAACCCCGCCTCGCCCCAGTCCAGAACATGATTGTTGGCCAGTGTGCAACAGTCGATGCCCGCCGCGGTGATGACGGGAAAATTCTCCGGGCTCATACGGTAATTGATCCCCTTGGGCAGGGCATCCGCGCTGCGCGTTACGCTGGTCTCCAGGTTGATGATGCGGTGATCGGGACGGAAATGTTCCAGTGCCTCGAGAGCATCGCCCCACGGATAGGAAAACGCGGCGGGCTGCTGGATGGGGCCATTGGTGCGCTCGGCGAGTTCCACGTAGCCGGCCGCGGAGGTCATGGCCGCTTCGTAAAGACGCGGATCACAGGGATGGGGCAGGATCTGGTCGATGCCGCGCCCGGTCATGACGTCGCCGCAGAGAAACAGCGTCGTCTCCCCCGCATCCCCAGAGCTACCCGACACGTCCGCGGCGGTCACGGCGGGAAACCTGCCGCCCAGCAAGAGTCCGGCTGCGGTGCCGAGAAACCGGCGCCGGGACCAGGGCCGCACAGCAGTGCCTGCACCGGCAAACCCCCGCCCTTTCAGGGCCTGACCTCTATGCGCCTGGTATTCCGGTCCATGCTCACTCCATAGCAAGCGTCACGCTGAATGTGTCCATGCCGTTTTTACACCGATCTGTCTCGTATAAATCAAACATACACCGGGGCCGGCACATCGTCTTGACGTGAGTCAATTGCCGACTTTCCGCCGGTGTGAATCACCCGGATAAAACCGTCCCGTATGCAGCGGATAATTCCCTGATCCAGGTCAAGATTCCCGCTGCCGTCTCGAGGCAAATTAAAGCGCATGCGGCGCAGCTTCGCGCCGGTATGACACGGCAGGTTCCAGCATGAAACAACGAAGTACCAATCGTCACCCGGCGCGCCGGAACAGAAGGATCCGGGAGCGAATCCACGATCCCTACAAGGCCCGGCTCAAGCTGCGGGAACCCACCGTCTGCCCCGACTGCGGCGCGCTGTATATGAAAGGCCGCTGGCGGTGGTCGTCCGCTGCGCCGCCGGCGCACAGTCACCGGGAGCGCTGCCAGGCCTGCCAGCGCATCCACGACCACTATCCCGCGGGGCAGATCGATATCTCGGGCGCTTTCATCGCCGGCCACGAAGAGGAAATCCTGCACCTGGTGCGCCACCAGGAAGAACAGGAGAAATCGGAGCATCCGCTGCACCGGATCATGGCCATCAACCGGGAAGATGGCAGGTTCGTCATCACCACCACCGACATACACCTGCCGCGCCGTATCGGCGAGGCCCTGCAGCATGCCTACCACGGCGAGCTGGACTTTCACTACGAGGAAGAAGCCTACAGCCTGCACGTGAACTGGACGCGTGATGGAGGAAACGGCGCGTAATACAACAATCGTCCGAAACGCACAGATCAAACAAAGCGGGCGCGTGAGCCCGCTTTTTGATCTGGCGGAGAGGGAGGGATTATGCCGTACATCCCCCGGATCAAGCCCGGGGCAGGCTCTGTACGGCACCGCTGCGCGGCCAGCGCGCTATGCGCGCTGTTCCAAATCGCTCCCGGCGATTTGGTCGAACCGCCATGTTTTTCCGGGTGTTCGAACCCCGGTACGGCGATTCAGGAAAAGGAGGCAGGCAGCCTCCCTTTCCTGAACTGGCGGAGAGGGAGGGATTCGAACCCCCGGACCCTTGCGGGTCAACGGTTTTCAAGACCGCCGCTTTCGACCACTCAGCCACCTCTCCGGAAACAACTGCTGACTACGTAACCGGCTTTATTGCCAAAATCGGCAACGCGGCGGTGCCCGCCGCTCTATTCCGTACATCCCTGTACTCCACCCCTCCGGGGCCAGCGTCGCTGACGCTCCGCTGTTCCAAATCGCTCCCGGCGATTTGGTCGACCACTCAGCCACCTCTCCGGAAACAACTGCTGACTACGTAGCCGGCTTTATTGCCAAAATCGGCAACGCGGCGGTGCCCGCCGCTCTATTCCGTACATCCCCCGGATCAAGTCCGGGGCAGGCTCTGTACTCCACCCCTGCGGGGCCAGCGTCGCTGACGCTCCGCTGTTCCAAATCGCTCCCGGCGATTTGGTCGACCACTCAGCCACCTCTCCGGTTTCAGATACCAGATTCCAGATATCCTGGAGCTATTTTAACTGACGCATGGCAGGGGGCATAATGGTCATCATGAACAGTATTGCGCCGAAGCTGCCTCGCAGCCGCTATCTACCGCGGTTCGCGGCGCTGCTCATCGGCATAATACTGCTGTTGCTGATCAGTGCGCCTCTGGCAGGCATGCCACCGCTGGATGTGTTTCTGGGGTTTGCCCTGACCTTGCTGCTGTGCCTGATCACGGCGGTCCTTGCCCTGGCCGCCCTGCTGTGGGGGCTGTATAAACGCAACCGGGTCCTGTCCCGGCACGCCGGCCTTGCCGCGATCCTCGCTGCCGCTCCCCTGCTGGCCTGTGTCGCGACGCTGGGCCCGGCGCGCCTGGGCGCGCCGCCCATCCATGACATCAGTACCGATACCGTCAATCCGCCGCAGTTTGTCGCGGCGCGCTCCCTGCGCAGTGCCGGCGAGAATTCCACCGCGTACGCCGGCGCGCGCATCGCCGCCCTGCAGCGGCAGGCCTATCCGGATATCCGGCCGCTGCATCCCCCCCTCGCGCCCGCCGCTGCCCTGGCGGCAGCCATGCGGACCGCGCGCCACCTGGGCTGGCGCATCGTCACCATGGATCCCAAGGCCGGCCGCATCGAGGCTACCGCCTCCACACCCGTGCTCGGATTTACCGATGACATTGTTATACGCGTCGAACCGGACGCTTCGGGCAGCCGTGTCGATATCCGCTCCGCCTCCCGGGTCGGCGTCGGCGATTTCGGCGCCAATGCCGCGCGGATCCGGCTGTTCCTGCGCCGCTTTGGGTCCTGACACCGCGGGGCAAGGCATAGGTTACTGATACTTATGAGATAATTACGGGAACTTCCCTGCTCGTTCTAATCTAATTAACTGATTGAATGTATTTCATTAACTTGAATTTGCGGCCGGCAAACGCCACTATTGAAGCAGAACTGAACAAAGCCTTAACCGGGATCAAGAGGTAAACATGAGCCAACAACCCTATGCCGTTGCCAGACCGTCGGAATCGGTACTCGCGACCAACAAGCTGATCAAGAACACTTATATCCTGCTGTCGGCGACCCTGCTGTTCAGCGCCCTGACAGCGGGAATCGCCATGGCGGTGAACATGCCGTACATGGGACCACTCGTCACTCTCGGCGGCTATTTCGGCCTGCTGTTTCTCACCACGCATCTCCGTAACAGTGCCTGGGGGCTGCTTTCCATCTTCGCCCTCACCGGCTTCATGGGCCTGACCCTGGGGCCGCTGCTGAACGCCTATATCCATACCTTCAGCAACGGCACACAGCTGGTCATGACCGCCCTGGGCGGCACCGGCGTCATCTTCCTGGGGCTGTCCGGCTACGCCCTGGTCACACGCAAGGATTTCAGCTTCCTGGGCGGTTTTCTGTTCGTGGGCATACTGGTGGCCTTCCTGGCCGGCATCGGCGCCATGATCTTCGGCCTGCCCAGCCTGTCTCTGGCCGTTTCCTCCATCTTCATCCTGCTGATGTCGGGCATGATCCTGTACCAGACCAGCGCGATGATCCACGGCGGTGAAACCAATTACATCATGGCCACCATCACGCTGTACGTCGCACTTTACAATCTCTTCCTGAGCCTGCTGAACATTCTGGCGGCATTCTCGGGCAGGAGATAATCCTCCTCAGCCGTATCCCTGATAAAACCCGGCCCGCGCCGGGTTTTTTTTTATAGTTTTAACTTTTCTCCGGTTACATGCTAGGATTAAATTACCTTTACCCTGTCCGCCCAAACCCCGCATCCGGAGCGCGGTTTTCGGTCAATACCCATGTTGATCGGCAGCGATGTATTGCAGCAAGTCGGCGGAATCCAGCGGTGTCGGCGAATCCCGGGTTGCAGAACCGGTGCGGTATGACTGGCGATTTCAGGCTCCTGATGCTTACCCGGTCGTGGAGATGTTCCCGGGCAACGTGCAGACGGTCTCAGGCGTTCACAATCAATCACCATATTGGGGGGATGATACGATGAAGATCGGTGTGCCCAGAGAGGTTCATACGGGCGAAAAACGTGTAGCCACCACACCCGAGGCGGCCGTCCAGTTGCAAAAACTGGGATTCACCGTCGCCGTCGAAAGCGGTGCCGGCACCGCCGCCAAATTTTCCGACGACGCCTACCGGGATGCCGGTGTGGAGATCATCGATGACACCCGCGGCCTGTGGTCCGCCTGTGACATCATCCTCAAGGT
>Ga0209918_1001688_pt1 | contig 11422 bp, 9 predicted proteins | sample SalPonD_shore_MG_FD_185712 | JGI IMG/M metagenome (GOLD analysis project Ga0209918, IMG submission 185712) | Salt pond soil microbial communities from South San Francisco under conditions of wetland restoration - Salt Pond MetaG... | ecosystem: Environmental > Aquatic > Marine > Intertidal zone >...
AAATTTATAAAAAAGTATTTTCCCTCTCCCAATAGAAAATTGAAACAGTCAAACAAAAGATATCTTGAAAGATCAACCCTCTGAAGAGAAATTATTCAATCAGTTAAAAAATCTGGATACCGAACAGCGGAATCCGGCCACTCAATCCATTGATTTGGCGGGTGCGCATGAAATTGTCCGTATGATAAATGAAGAAGACAAAAAAGTAGCCTACCAGGTCGAAAAAAAACTGGATCGGATTGCAGAAGCCGTTGAGATGGTTAAAGATGCTCTTGGTATAGGAGGGCGATTAATCTACGCAGGGGCTGGAACTAGCGGACGGCTTGGCGTTCTGGATGCCGCGGAATGTCCGCCTACTTTTGGTTCGGATCCCGAAAAAATCAAGGGAATGATTGCCGGCGGCAAGGAAGCCATGTTTGTGGCCCAGGAGGGAGCTGAAGATTATGAGAAAAACGGGGCCGACGCCGTAGATGAAGAAAATCTTGCGGCTCCCGATGTGTTGTGCGGGCTTGCGGCCAGCGGACGTACCCCTTATGTTCTTGGAGCCATCAAGGAAGCGAATAAAAGGGGTTGTAAAACCATGCTGGTTACTACGGTCCCGGCTAAACAGCTGGATATTGAGGTGGATGTATTGATCGATATACCGGTAGGTCCCGAAGTAGTGATGGGAAGTACTCGTATGAAAAGCGCAACGGCTCAAAAAATGGTCTTGAATATGATAACTACCGGGGCCATGATTCGTCAGGGTAAAGTGTACGAAAATGTGATGGTAGACCTGATGCTCACCAATAAAAAGCTTGTGGAGCGGGCCAAACGCATTATCATGATGTTCAGTGATCTGAATTACCAGCAGGCGGGTGATATATTGGATAAATCCGGGGGGCATGTAAAAACAGCACTCCTGATGGCCCTGGGAAATATTAACAAGGATAAGGCAGCTGAACTTTTGAAGGAGAACGACGGTTTTATTCGCAAAGCGTTTTTAAGTATCAGAGATGAAAAGGAATAATGAGAACTCTGTTCAGCATATTTGTTTGGATCTATTATACCTTTTGTTTTGTATTTAATTTTTTTTTGGTGGCATTGCTGTTTGTTATCACCTATCCTTTTGATCCATACCGCAAATATCCGAACAAGGCGGTGAGCCTTTTGGCCGCCATGCTGTTGCGTTTTAATCCCTATTGGAAGATTAGCATCAAAGGGCAGGAAAAATATGACGGCAGCCGGCCCACCATTTTCATTGCCAATCACCAGAGTTTTTTTGATTTACCCCTGGCTTACCTGCTGCCGTGGGGGATGAAATGGGTAACGAAAAAGGGTTTAATCTATATTCCCTTTTTCGGATGGATCATTCGCATGACCGGGCATTTGACAATAGACCGTTCACGAATGACCTCCGTGAGGAAACTTGAAAAATTGGTAAATCCACTTCAGGAGAATATTCCGGTAATGATTTTTCCTGAAGGAACCCGTTCCCGCGATGGAAAACTCAAGCGATTTAAAAATGGGGCCTTTCAGTTGGCAAAAAAGCACAATATTAGGCTTCAACCCCTGGTATTTAATGGGGGACACGAGGCACTACCGACGCATGAATGGCGTTTTAAAATAAGACAGAAGTTTTTCGTTTCTGTCCTGGATCCCATTAATCCGGATAACTTTGAAAGTATTGATGAACTTAAATCGTATTCTCACAAAGTAATAGCTGATGAACTGGAAGCTATTCAGATGAAAAGTTGAAAAATTATATCTGCAAAAGACATCAATAAGCTGAATTATATCATTAAAGAGTGTTAGGTTACAATACGAGCCTCATTTATGCGGGCAATTTATAAACAAGCTTATTACAGACCTCATTGAGAACGGATACCCCACATACAGCCGGTTATGAATCCTCCTACAGGGTTAAAGTGTTTGGCAGCATTGCGGCTGCTGAATTTTTGTTTTGGGCTATGTTTACATTTTGGCCGGTCGAACAACCCGGTTCATCCCAAAACAATGATCCCATCTATTCACATGATGAGGTAAGCATGCAGGATATTGTGGTTACACGGCAGGCAGGATCTCCGCCGGCGCCACCACAGCCGCAGGTGCCCGTGCCCGTGCCCAATGACGAAATTGTGCCGGAAAAAATTGATCTGCCCGAAAATAATCAACTTTCGGAATTGCCCTCGGAGTCTGAATATAGGGGTCCCGGAGGTACGGGCGATGACAATAAGGTCTATTCAAATCCCCAAAAACCCCCCAGCCTGATTAAAATTGTGGAGCCTGTGGTTCCCGAAGCAGCCAAAAAAGCAGGAGTTAAAGTGGAGGTAAGGGTTAGCTTTTTAGTAAACAAGCAGGGCAATGTAGATGAAGCGACTATTGCCCGAATTAAACTTTTTGATAAAAACGGGCGAGTTTATAAAATTGTCGATCATATTGGATACGATATTCCAGAAGCCACATTAAAAGCCGCCCTGCAGTGGAAATTTCATCCGGCCCGGCAAAATGGACACCCGGTTAAAGCTTATACCGAGCATATTTTTTCTTATGGATTTTAGTTTTGATATGAAGTGAATAAACCTATATATTAGCGCTTCGATTTAGGAGAGGTGCCGGAGCGGTCGAACGGGCTCGCCTGGAAAGCGAGTGTGCCTCTATCGAGGTACCGAGGGTTCGAATCCCTCCCTCTCCGCTTATTCGTTTTTCCCTTCTCAGTCGTTAGAAGAAATTGTCTGAAACATTTACCCACCTTAGAATAGTTTTCATTTTGACAGAAATACCTGTTTCCAAAACCCGCCCAATAATTAATTTTTTTTAATTCTTTTAAATCTTTCATAAGGACCTCATAGAATTCCTACTTATAAGTAATTGATAAATCGAGTTATAGATAGAGTCACATTAAATTGATCTGATAGTTGTATAATAATCAAAAATCCGAACGAATTGTTTTGATTATTACATTAAATCTTTCTTACATTATCATGGATAAAAGACTAGACGGTTTCAGGGATACCGCAATGGCAGTGACTCCTGATTGGGATACGCAAATTAACTCTTTGGCTACACTTCATATATGAAACTGATTGACCTATAATCAGTATATATGGCTACGGAACTATATGCTGACGCGCTATCATGGTAAAAGAGGGCTTTGCAAAACCAGGGATTTTGGTCAAAAAAAGCCTGAGAATTTGGACAAAAGCACGGTTTTGCAAAGTCCTCTAAAACTACTCTTGCCGTTAACAGTCTTATTTTAATATCTATATTCCCGGATGATTATAATTCGTTTGTTTTACAATTTTCAGAGGAATATCTTAAAAAATCAAAATTAGGCTACCAGATATCACACAAATCAATCTACTATGAGAAACTCGCTGACATTAATTCTGGCAGGGATGGGTGTATTTTGTGCCCTCTTTCTATCTGCCTGTGAACAACCGGGCAGTCCGGATTTTAAGACGGAACAATCGGTGCAGGCCCCTATACTGTTTAATAAGACTTTTAACTTTTTGGGGGATGCTAATGCCATTATCGATACTACAAGCAGTAATTTCGATTCTCTTTTTTCAGTTAATCAGGATGGGCTGGTTAGCTTATCCAAAGAGTCGGATATCAATATCGGGGCGCTGGATGATGCTATTCCCGCCATCTCGGTCGACCCCGTTCAGATTCAATCCCAGGTGGGACCGCTGAGTTTTAGCGAGTTCTCAAGTAATTCCAATGGCAACCTGGGATCGGCCAGTTTTCAAAAAGTGACCGGACGTGACCCCGCTACGGTGCCTGCTGGATCTCCAATTCCGGGGGGCAGTACTTCTCAACCGGTCAATATTGATCTTCAAACCAATAATTTTGTCAGTGCCACCGTACAGGAAGGCGGCATTGCCATTACGATCCAGAATAACCTGGGATTCGATCTTGATCAGATCGATTTGGTGTTGAAGTCGGGTAGTCAGCAGGTCGGAAATACGGCAACTTTTACCAATGTGAACTACCAGGATAGCAAAACGGCCAATATTCAATTTTCCCAGGGCGACCAACTCAAGAATCTTAACGTGGATGTCAGCGTAAGCTGGAGTACACAAACCACACAGGCAAAACCCGGCGACCTGGTGGTTAAAGATGTGAAAGGACAAAATTTCACGGCTTCACAAATACAGGCTGTGATTCCGGAACAGAAATTTTTGAACGGCGGCAATTCTTCCATCAGTAACAGCGATTTCGAATTCCAGTCTGATGATCAGTATGTAGAATTGAAATCCGGTACGCTCAATATTGATGAAATTACCAATGGCATGGATATCACGCTTGATACCCTGCAGGTTTCCTTCCCGGGCATTCGTTTCCCGGGATCTGATGGATCCTACAATCCGGCGGATTCTCTTGTACTCATGTTTGCCGGTCAGAATAAAATTGTGAGAAACTCAACGCTCACTAATGTTAAATCCATCGATCTTGCCGGGGCTCGATTGCATGCCACCAATAATAAAGTGGTCTTCCATATTGTCGGCAAAACGCAGGATTCACGCAATGGATCTTCATCCGATTCCATCCGAACTATACAAGCTACGGACCAGGTTTCGGCGACAGTTGGTATCAACAATCTACAGATTGATAAGGCCATTGGAGTAGTGGTCCCCAAAACGGTTACGCTGAATACCGACGCTTCGTCCAACGGTTCCGGTAAGCTCGATATTTACAACGATACCGAAGCCGAAGTTACCAAAATTGACGGGCTGAAAGATGTTTCGAAGCAGGTGGAAGGCATTGATTTTCAAAATGCATCGCTGACACTTCATTATAGCAGTAACCTGGGGGTTGAAAGCGAAGTGTATGGTGCTATTGTCGGTGTGGATGCCGGTGGTAACAAGGTTTATTTACATGGGTCGACCGGAAGTCCACTGAAGGTTACAACATCGGATACGGTCGGTGGTTTAATGGCCAACGGATCTATGTTGAGTGCCGATCAAAAAGTTAAATTCAAAATTGACAAGGCCACGAATGGCACCATCCAAAGTGAGGTCACCTTCAATGCAGATAATTCGAATGTAAATGAATTTCTGAATAACCTGCCGGTATCCATTCGATTTATTGGAAAAGCATTGGTCAATCCCCAGTCTCAATCGGGTACTATTTCGGATCCCGTTGAATTCAAACCGGGATTGACGGTGAATATTCCATTAAATCTCAAGACTACGGGGAACGGGGCCTCTTATCAGGATACGGTGGATGCCAACCTGGATTTCCTGCCCGATCAGAATGCTGATACGAAGGTTAACGAAGCGACGATCCGAATCAACTACACCAATAAATTGCCGCTGGATGTATCGCTGAAGCTTACATTTATGAATGATCAGAATCAGGCCATTACGAATGTTCCGCTTTCTACGCAGGATGAAATTACGCTAAAAGCAGCTCCGGTTAATTCCGATGGATTTGTGACGAATTCGACGAAAGATCAGGCGGTTATCGCGCTGAATTCGGATCAACTCAATACCTTGTATAAAACCCGCTCGCTGAAGGTTAATGCAACATTGGTCACTTCCGGTAATCAGGAAGTTAAAATTCGGGCTGAGGACTCCATCAGCTTAAATATCTCGGCCAAATTTAAGCTCAATTCAAATGTCAATAATTAATCGGGTATGAATAAGCAGATGAAAAAACCTATATTATCGATCGCAGGGTTAACAATTTGCTGCTTTTTACTGGCAGGAAATGTATTCGCACAGTCTCGTCATTATTCCGCAAAAAGTATGGGAATGGGAGGAGGCGGAACCGCCTATCAGGATGGTTATCATGCCAATTTCATTAACCCGGCTAATTTACTTTTAAACGACTATGATGCCCCACGCTTCTCCATTGGATTACTGGGGGGCTTGAGCTCTACCGCAGGGGGCCCGTTAATGAATATTTCAGCCTATAATAAGTATTTCACTACGGGCAGTACCATTACGGAACAGGCCATTGATGATTGGTTCGGAGCCAATAGCGTTGGTAATAAACGAATGGGATTTGAAACCGATGTCATACCCCTGGCCATGATGTACCGCAGCAAAAACTGGGCCGTCAGTGCGGCGGTTCGCGGGCGCGTGCTCATGGATTACAGTATGAGCAAAGGATTTGCCCAGCTGGCGTTATTGGGCCTGGATGAAACGGCTTTTGCCACCCCCAAACCGGTTAACCTATCGGGCAATATTTTGATGTTTAATGAGGCCTCGGTTGGGTTCGCCTATAAACTTTGGGAAGGGGATGGACTGTTTGGCCTTGGTCATCATGTCAAAATATATGGTGGAGTCGCTCCAAAATTACTGTTCGGAATGCAGGGAAGTAGTTTTAACCTGAATTCCACGCTTCAAATTAACAATGATAAGATCGTCCACAATTTCAGGTATACGATGGAAACGATCGGGAGTACTACCAAACAGTTGAATGCCTATTACCACGATCACTCCGCTAACCCCGACACCAGTATTTCGGATTACCTGGATCCGCAGGCTAAAGATGCCTATTCGGTCAAGGGCGGTGGAATCGGCCTTGATCTGGGCTTCACGGGCGAAATGGATTTGAATTCAAAATATGATGACCAACCGAAGAAATTTCGATTTGCGGTTTCGTTAACGGATCTTGGAAGTATCGATTTCACCAAGCAGGCCGGCGTTTTCCAGGCCAATGATAAATTTGTCTGGGAAGGTTTTAAGGTGGATTATGAAAAAATAAATGCCAATTACGATTCTTTTGGTGACTATGTTAATCACGTAGTGACAGACAGCATTGGTGAAGGCATTTATGCCAATTTCAAGCCGCAGAATCAGAGTGACCTTAAGCGCAAGCTCCCGACCATGTTGAATATTGGTGGTAACCTCATCTGGGGTAAATGGAGCGCTGCACTGGACTATGGCACCGGATTTGTAAATCGCGGGATGAATACCGGACGCAGTTCACTTGCGCTTGGTGCTCAGTACAAGTTGTTCAATCACATTCCGCTAAGAATTGGGATGAGGACAGGCGGGATGACCTCGACCACCTATACGGCCGGAGCCGGCGTGGAATTCCGTAATTTCGAATTCAATTTAGCGGCGATGTCGGTATCCAGCTCTAAAAACCACGGGTATAACCTCGGCTTTGCCTGGGGCGGACTGGTATTCAGATTTTAGAAAAGAGGCCTTTGCAAAACTACCAACGAGTCTTCGACTTCATTCGTCGTCCCTCCTCATTGCGCTTCCGAAGGCGTTCGGAACGTCATAAAGAGCGCAGCGGAGCGAAGTCGAAATATTTCCCGGTATTTCAAAGGCCTCGAAAAGTAACTCTGAATCATCCAACCTTTCCAGGGTTTCAATTCCTGGAAAGGTTTTTCTTTGATAATAAGATAATGAACACCTACAGGGTTAAGTGAAGGTTGCTGTATCTTAATTATTAGGCCTGAAAATCCTGATCATTTGAGATGCGATATTCGAAAACCCTGTCAAAGTTTGACATTTCCAGCCAATTTCTAATTTTATTGTGTCACATTTTTGTTATCACTAATTTAGATTGCTACTAAATAATAAAATATCTTAAATCTCTGAAAATGATATGGCCATGAGCTGCGTTTAGAAATTGAATGTAATAGTAAATTAAACGCAAACCCATGGATAAAGAGGTACTTTTTCAAATTGCTGCTTTTTTGATGGTGATTCCTCTCACTTATCTTATTTTCGAAATTGTGAAAGATTATCGGAAATCTGGCTATGAGAAAGAAATGCTGGACCTGTATGAAATTTACTGGAATGGCACGCCCGATGATGAACTCAATGCCTGGTATAAAGTACGGCGAAACCTGCTAATGAGGGAAGAATCTGAAAAAAAACTAAAATTTGTCGATCAAAAGATTCAGGAAGTGGATAAGAAAAATATCATCGGAAAAACCCTGGTGAATGAGCAGGGTGAGTTGTCCAATCACGATATCCTTCCATTTAGTAATGTTTGAATAACAAGTGTCAGGCCCCAAAAAGTCAACTTCTAATCTTAAATTTAGTTTTTATAATATCGCCTGACATCAATTTTCCGGGGCAAATTTTGGCCATTTATCAAATAGTTGACATACAGATTGGAGATAAATTTTCCATAAAGCAATCCTTTAGACCCCAACCCTGTAAATACATGTAAATTTGGAATAGACGGGTGATGTCCAATGAATGGCATCCGATTGGGGGTAGAGACACGGATTCCTGCCCATCGATCTTTTAACGATATCTGGCCTCTAAAATGAGGCAGGGTTCTTAAAAGTTTTTTCCTAAGTTTTTTTTCCCCTTTCTTATCGGGTTCTTCATAATCAAACTGGTGTTCATACGTACTTCCCATAACAAATTTTCGGCCGTTCAAGTGTGCCATATATCCCTGACTGGATAAGGAGTGATCGAAACCTAATCCATCCTCTTTTTCATACACGGCAATTTGTCCTTTAACCGGGTGCAGGGGTAAATCCCGCCAGTAAATATTTTCATTGGCATGGATTCCGTTGGCATATATAAGATTTTTAGCTTTAAACCAGGGATGCCGGTGTCGTTTGATTTGCCATCGTTCGTTATTCAATTCAACATGATAGACTGGCGAAACTTCGATATGCACACCTTGCTTTTTCAACATTTTCGCCAGGGTTTGCATGTAAAGGTCCATGTCTACCGTAAGAGCTATCGGCAGCCACTGTCCGCCTTCAACACAGGTAATGCCCGGGTGAAATTTTTTTATTTCTTCTTCAGAAAGCCATTCACACCAGCCCGCCGGCCAGTTGGTATCATCATAAACTTCTTTCATTCCATCAGCCAGTTCCGGATCCAGCGCCGGATGAAGTACTCCATTATTTTTGAAAATTACCCGATTGCTTTGAGCCTGCACCTCTTTAAGTAATTTTGATATGGCCTCATAACATTCCTGGGCTCTCCAAACGAGTTTACCCCACCGGCCCGACGATGGGTTTACCATGCCAACAGGGGTACCCGATGCACCTGCGGCTATACCTTTATTATCGATTACAATGACATTAAAATTTTTTTCCCGCAGGGAAGATGCAAGGGAAAGTCCGGCAATACCGGCTCCAAGAATACAAAAATCGTAAGTTGGATGCTTAACACTCAAAAGAATTAAAGAAAATAGGGATATTAAAATGCAGGTTATAGATTCGAAGCTGAAAATATAAAAAAAGAGCCCATGTTTGAAAGGCTCTTTTTGCAAATATGATAAAGATTCACGCAGACACGCTTTCGGTTGAAAGTATATCGTCGGAAGATGTGACTTCGGCTCCTTGCGATTTCATCTCTTTCCAGGCTTCACCGACGGAACCATCAATATCAATTCCGCGGACTGCATTTTCCACGACGGTTACATCGAATCCCAGCTTGAGGCCGTCCACCACGGTCCATTTTACACAGAAATCGGTGGCAAGGCCCACCACAAAAAGTTTATCAATTTCGCGTTCATGCAGGTAGCCTTTGAGCCCGGTGGGAGTGACGTTATCATTTTCGTAAAAGGCTGAATACGAATCGATATGTTTTCTAAAACCTTTTCTAATGATAAGTTGGGTGGCCTTTGTGTTCAGCTCCGGGTGAAAAGCCGCGCCCTGCGTACCTTGAACGCAATGATCCGGCCATAAGACTTGTTCACCATAATCGAGTTGAACCGTGCTGAATGGATTTTTGGTTTCATAAGAAGATGCAAAAGACAGGTGACCTTTGGGATGCCAATCCTGCGTTTGAATTACATGATCAAAATGCCGGCTCAATTTGTTTATAACCGGAACTATTTCATCTCCCTGGGGGACTTCCAACGCTCCGCCCGGACAAAAATCGTTTTGTACATCTACAATAAGCAACGCTTTCATGATTGACCCCTTATGTTTTTATTTTTCTTTATTGACTAGTTTATCGCGTAAATTCATGAGTTTTCGACTGATTCCTACTTTATAAACGTGTGGATTCTCAAATCTTTTATGATCTTTGCGAAGTTTTTTCATTCTCTTGCCGGCATATTGAGCACTCTCTTTCGCTTTGGGCAGCTCTATATATATTTCCCCGTTCTCCATCACCTTTTGATGCAGGTTTTCTTTACGATACCGGGTAATTTCCGTGTACTTGTTGGGATAGTGGGGGTGATAGATTGTATCCACTTCATTCTCGTCATCCAGGAAAATGCCGTCTCCATAAAACATATCATCCCCGTTAAACAGCCGTACCACTTTTTTAAATCCAGGGAGGGTTATTTTCTCCACGTTTTCCGAAATTTTCAGTTTGGGTTCCTGGTTGATGGTGCTCAACTTATAAACGCCGTCCAGGGCGGGACTGTCGTAACCGGTAACCAGGCGGGTACCCACACCAAACAGGTCGATGGGGGCCTCCTGTCCCATCAGGCTCTTGATGAGATGTTCATCGAGCTGATTGGAAGCGGCAATTTTTACATAATCGAGCCCGGCTTCATCCAGCATCTTGCGGGATTCACGTGAAAAATACGCAAGGTCACCACTGTCGAGTCGAATTCCCTTTAACTGATGACCCTGGGCTTCGAGTTCTTTTCCCACCTTGATAGCATTAGGTACGCCGGACTTCAGCGTATCGTAGGTATCTACCAGCAGGATACACTGATCGGGATAGTATTCGGCAAACTTCCTGAAGGCGGTCAGTTCATCTTCAAACGATTGAATCCACGAGTGAGCCATGGTTCCGGTGGCTTTCAGATCGTATTTAAAAGCGGAATACACATTGGAGGTACTATCCAGACCGCCAATAATGGATGCTTTGCTTGCCAGGATACCGCCGAAGCCCTGCGATCTTCTCAACCCGAAATCAGACACCAGTTTGTTGCCTGCGACCTGCCGGATACGTGCAGCCTTGGTGGCAATGAGTGATTCAAAATTTAATATGTTTAATAGCAGCGATTCAATGATCTGCGTCTCAATCAAGGAGCCTTCTACCCGAACAACCGGTTCAAAGGGGAAAACAATTTCACCTTCCGTTGCAGCATACAGGGTGGCCTGGAAACGGAAATCCCGTAAAAATTCCAGGAATTCATCTCTGAATCCATAGGTTTTCAAATATTCCAGTTCATCGTCTCTAAAGCGAAATTCATGCAATAATTCCAGTAAATCAGACAAACCTGCAAAAATTACAAATCCACCTTTATAGGGGTTCTTTCTGAAAAAATAATCGAAGGTGGCCGTTTCATCGGTTCTTCCGGCTAAAAAATATCCCTGTGCCATGGACAGTTCGTAATAATCGGTGTAAATCGCCGGACGTTTTAATATACTCATGGTTACATGTTTAATTCATAGGTGTCAACAAGTTCTCTACAAGAAGAAGGCATAACTTAGTCATTCAGGCCGCAAATTGAAAAGGTGTTTCGTACTATGTTAACTGAAATTTTCACCTTATTTTTTTATTCGAGATGTGAATCAGGATTTGCGGGATTTATGGAT
>Ga0209918_1001689_pt1 | contig 11416 bp, 14 predicted proteins | sample SalPonD_shore_MG_FD_185712 | JGI IMG/M metagenome (GOLD analysis project Ga0209918, IMG submission 185712) | Salt pond soil microbial communities from South San Francisco under conditions of wetland restoration - Salt Pond MetaG... | ecosystem: Environmental > Aquatic > Marine > Intertidal zone...
AGTTATTCACATCGTTCACTCCGTATTCCACAACGACGGAGTATAATTTACAAAGAAAAAACCATCTATCAACGAGACAATACCAAGCCTCTTTGAGCAGGCTCTCAGTTTTAAAGCCCTCTAACGGCATGCACTTGAGCCGCGCGAGGCGGCGAGCACGGGAAGTGATTGAACATTCTCAAACTTGCTCAGATTGCCGAACATCCGGAACATGCAGAGCCCCCGCGTCGTGCTCCAAGCGTTCGTTAGGCTGGCCGCGTTGTGAATTATGTGAATCAGTTGATTCCTATTATGGTAATGGCTCTATTTTGTCTGGATGTTCGAGATTTTTCGTTTTCTCCCACGCTGTTTTCAGCTCCTCGTGATGGAGCGCAGCCCATTCTGTCACCAGACCGAGAGCTCGGGGGGACAAATTGCCCTCGATGACTGCCAGAGTGGCAATGTTGATAATGGCTTCAGAGCTGCCATATTGGGCGTGGAAATGCGGAGGAGGTGGTCACCAAAATACATCTTGATGACAATCCCGTAAAAACGGCTTAACTCAGGCATCGATATGCTCTGGACGGAGGTTTGGAAACAACTCTGCTGGCTGTTTACCCGTTAACCGCAGATAGATGGCATCCGGACACAGGTCCATCTCATCAGACCATTGTATTTCGCCACTGCTACCTAACCCAACTTTCTGAAAGTTGTTGTCTTCATCCCAGAATGTAAATACACCTCTCCCGGCGAAATCCGAGAGATCGACCTCCCCCTCTGCGCCATCGGAATATCGAATCCAGATTCTATACTTTTCTAACGCCTGAATCTCTGTCGGTCTTACCATGTTTACCCCATTTATTAATGAATGAAATGTAACCCTCGGTACTCACGAGATCAATTCTCTAATTGTGTACAACTACAACACCAGCCTAACGCTGCTAATCAGCCGCGCGCTTTTATGCGTCGGCTGCATTCGCCTTGTTAGGCCTGAGATAATTTATACATAGAGTTCTTGGAAACTTGTCGAGTGCCACGATTTCACCCTGCAAAATGAGGACAGCAACAAGAGGAGGAGCCACCAGTCAGGTTTGTCTCAACCCCCCTTGCAACTTCTTGTTCGCTGGTCTAATAATGCACGCGAATTTCGTCCTCGTTGATTTCAATAACTGTATTCTCTTCAAACAGCGATTGTACCGTCTCTATATTTTGATCAAATAGTCGGATGAGATCATCATTATTGATATTTCCGGTTGATACGATCAGCAGATTATTTGGCCGGTTTTCCAGAATATAGTCGTCTAGAAAATCACTGTCTTTTGATACCACAATCCGTTCTTCCTGGTCAGCGAGTTGGATGATCTCCCGATCCGGAGTGGCATTTTGCTTTGGTAACTCCAGAGTAGGTTTCGCATCAATATGGTGGGAAGAGAAACACCGAACTAACCGCTGTGGTAGTTGGGCATCAATCAGAACTCTCACTGCGATATTTTCTGTGATTTCTTCGTTTGAGTTACCCGGGCAGCATATGCCAGACAGGCCAACAGATCCTCTTGCTCCAAATCCGGATAATCTGCCAGTATTTCATCGATACTCATGCCTGATGCCATCAAATCCAACATGGAATCAACCGGATAGCGTAATCCACGAATGGTCGGTTTCCCATGACAGATATCGGGCTGCTTTGTAATTCGAGATAAGAGTGTCTGACTCATCGCTTGTATCTCCTTGTTCATTGAAAATACATAAGCAAGTAGCAATCGACAACTCTTGATGATTTTGAGACCACTTTCTGTGGTGTTCAATCTGCCGCGACGAGACCAATCCGCGGGTATAGGCAAACAACAAGACAATCTTCAGTAAACTCTTTGGCGGATAGGCCGGAGCCCCGGTGTCATCGTTGGCATACTTCGCATCAAATATGGAGGTCTCCAGCCGGTGCTCCACGAGTTCGTGAATCGCCCATTCCAAGGTCCCCGGCATCAACTGATCTTCAAGCGAAATCGGCAGCAGGATCATCTGGCTGTAATTGTGGGCTGTGTAGTTCGCCATCTGTGCCATTATCTGATTTGATTTATCAGGAGCTTCATCGAGATCTATATCACGAAAATGGCGACGAGGTTCTCGCATGTGTAGTAAAAATTTTCTGTTGTCTATGGCATCAGCAAGGGACTTTTTCGACAGGCTCGTCAGGCACATTTGTTATTGGACAGTATTCCAATCAGCGACTATCAAGTCTGGAATCCGTGTAAAATAACTGATATTATTGGTTACCAGGTCACAATCATGCTCCCGTACGATCCCGGCAGCTTCAAACCTGGATGTTCCGGAAAATCATCTTATCAGACCGATACAAAGAGGTAGTAAAAGGGCTAACCGGAGCGCTGGGTGAGGTGAGTTTTTAATCAGAAAGGACCTCTCTCTCTAAGAATATTTTTGTTACAATCCACATGGAATAATCATTTCTTTACGGATTTGTACGAAATGCAGAAAGAGTAACACTCCACTTTTTCTAAAAATCTAAATACAAACCTAAACCAGGAACGAAGATAGGTTCAGATAATCCAATAAAATAAGTATTCAGTTCGAATAACAGTTTCATCGTATTACCTCCAACCATTGCACCTGTTATTAGGCTCGTCCCGAAATATCCAGATCCGCTGTATGAAGCCTTCCCCCCTAAAAGATCTATGGCTCCGGTCATGGAAAAATAATTGCCTTTGACACCTAAATACCAATGTTTCTGACCGAATAACAGCATGGGATAATAGCCATACATGGTATTCTCATCTTCTGAATAATATGACACTCCCAAATCGAAAGAGGCGTTTAAACCGTTTCTTAAAAACCGATACTTTGTATCCACGACGAATAAATTTGGAATGGAATATTTCGCACCCATATCAAAATTTTTAACCATGCCAATTCGAACTCCCGCTTCTGGTGCAAAACCATCCGCGACAAATACCGTTCCCGCACCTATACGAACTTGTCCAGGAGACAAAGTTTCAGCAGTCTGAAGCGTGGAATAGGATATACAACTTGTTAAAATGTAGAGGATAAGTATTATCGGTGTGACATACATCCCAATATTTTTCGCAGCCATAATTCCCACCTCCTCTGAATAAGTTTTTACCAACAAATATCAGATTAATACCATAACTTATAATCAGGTATACGAACTTTCGTGTTATCCCATGGGGCTGCCTCTGGCATATCACGGAAGTTCCTATGAATATATCCGAACCTTTCGTCTCTATAAAACACACCTCTTTCGTATGCATAACACATGTTTGCTGTATATAGTGTGATTTTGGTGATAATTTTAATCTGAGAAGAATATACGAAATTCGATCTGCTTCAGGCGGAACCTTCAAACCGAAATGTGGATACAGAGTAGTAAACCGTTCAGGTATATAAGTTTACAGTAATTTTGTGCAGGTGTCAATACGAAATGCACGCCTGAATTCGAGTACAAAAGGATCTTCCATCCCAATCGGCCCGGCGCCATACTGCAGGTTAGGGCCAGCACCGTAATATGTTCCCGGTGTCAATAGGCCGCGAAGAGATCACCCCGCGAGCAGAGGCCAATAAGACCATCTTGAATAAGATCTTCGGCGGATAGGCCAGCGCCCCGGTGTCATCGTTGGCATACTTCGCATCAAATATGGAGGTCTCCAGCCGGTGCTCCACGAGTTCGTGAATCGCCCATTCCAACGTCCCGGGCATCAACTGATCTTCGAGAGAAATCGGGAGCATGATCATCTGGCGATAATTATGCGCTTTATAGGGCGCCATCTGAGCGTCTATCTATCTGGTTTATCAATAGCTTCATAGAGCTATATGAAGTGCAAATGGCAACGAGTTTCTTGTCTGTTTAGTACAAATCTTTCATCGTTGGTGGATGCCAAAAGGGACTTTTTCGACAGTCTCGTTAGGGGGTTTTAAAAATTATCAAAAACTTTATTTTCTTTTAACTTACGTGGCTCTTTTCTAAAAAGCTGTTGGTAATTCCAAAATTACTCGTATCTTTGCGTCTCACTCACGATCCACAAGGTGCAGATATGAACAAATCAGATCAAATCAAAGCACTGTTTAATTCCTTGAGTCCCCAAGAAAAGGGCCGTCTTTTAAAAGAACTGCAGGCGGCCTATACAACGGGCCCGCAAAGCAACAACCGGTCACAACCGACCACCTGTCCACATTGCCAATCGGCCTATATCATCAAGTATGGACATTGGAAACAGACCCAACGGTATCAGTGCAACACCTGCCAAAAAACCTTCAATGGAGCCACTGGTTCCAGCCGGTATCATTTAAAGAAGCCGCGGCAGTTTGCAGCCTACAAGCGGCTGATGACCGCGCAGTATTCTCCCCTCCACGAAATAGCCCCAAAAGTCGGGGTATCGATGCAGACCGCTTTTGACTGGCGACATAAGATTTTAAGCGGACTCAAGAAAACCGATACCACCTTCCGTGGCATCACGGAGGTGGATGATCTATGGTTTGTGTATAGCCAAAAAGGGAGGAAAGGCCTGCAGTATTCGAGGAAGCGTGGGGGCACCAGCCGACCGGGAGATAACAATTTCCAGACGAAACTGTTGGTGACGGCTGATAGAAAGTCCCCTCTGGATATGTCGGTGGTGCGGATTGGCCGGCTGAAAAAAGCCGACCTCGACAAGAGTATTGGCACGAAGTGCTCCGCGGACTGCACGTTGGTCTCAGATAAGCATCGCAGCATGGCCGCCTTTGCCAAGGCTCAAGCCCTGCCCCATGTCACTTTTCAGGCCCGTGAACATTCCGCCGGAGGAAGCTATCATACCCAACAGGTCAATAATGTGGCCTCTCGGTTTAAAGCCTTGATCAATCACCGGTTGCGCGGGGTGTCAACGAAATACCTGCAAAGCTATGCCAACTGGTTTGCCTTCCAAGAACGGTACAAAACGAGGGAAAACCTTTCCCACATCCTAGAGAAAGAACTCCAGGCAGTGCCCCATGAGCATTGGCATATCTTTACGAGTATTGAACAGATCTACAAACACTTCATTCAAAACCACTCAGTCCGGACATACCGCTGTCCACCAAAGCGTGCATGGAAAACGTCACAGATGAAGCCGGAATTCTTAAATGGAATGGCTTATATATAACGACCAACAGTTTTTTAGAAAAGAGCCATTTCAATTAAATCGGTATCAATCTCTTGAAACCTTCCCTCCAATTGTGACAATCCGCGGAAAAAGTAATCCTTGATAAATTTAAAGGAGTTTCGCAGAAAGTTATCCTTGTCTTTCTCAGAGTAAGACTTTTTGACATTTGGCATTGGTATATTCTTAAAAGGATCTGGAACATCTTGTTTGTTGTTTTGGGCTGATGACTGGAATCGTTTATTCGCGGCATCCAACTTTTTTAAGAGAAGACTTACTATTTGTTCAATTGAGTAATCTTCAAATCGGATATACGCTACTGTATCAGACAAGCCGGGAATTTTTGTATCATCGAGACGAAGAGGTAATATGTATTCTTCATTTTGCCTGAAGGCTCTCGCTTGCGCATTTTTACGCTCCTGATTCGTCCACGATTTATTCGCATAGTGTTTTGAAATGAGCATCAAACAAAATTTGGCTTGTTCGGAGTATATATTTTCCAAATGATCGTATAAATTTTTCCCCCACAATGTACCTGTCTCATATTCGTCATAAAACACTCTTACGCCTAACTTATTCAACTTTTCAGCAATTTGACTAGTGATTGGACGATCTTCACCAGCGAAAGAAATAGCAATATCATAGGGATAATTATTGGACATTTTTGATCTCCTTATTCGCACATAATATATACATATGTATACTAAAGATAGCGATGAAGCTGTTTAAGAAAAGCAATAATCTGTCCACTTGTATAATCTTCATCCTTGATGTGTTTACTCCAAAGAGAAACGATATCACTCTTTTGTTTATCAAATTTTGCAGAGGAACCTCTTCTTCCGGGACAATTTGATGTAACTAGTGACAAGTATATTGAACCTTCATTTATAATGACTCTAACACAAGGATTAATACCATCTCTTCTTCTACGTCTAATCTGCTGGTGAACCCACTTCTCGTCAATATTATTTGTAAATGTTCGACTTGAGTCATTAATTCTAATCTCGATCATCACAAATTCTCCTTTGTTTTTTGTTTCGATATAATGAGATTTATCAAATTTTAAACTAACCGATCAAGAAAAAATGCCTAACGGCTAGAGTTTACCGGCGCCCCGCCAACACACCCTCGCTTCATCTCCCAAACGTATGAATAGCGACTACACTCACAAAAACGCTCAAAACTAATTGCGAACCTGATCCGGCCGCTGAGCACGTCCCTTCCACAGGAAGGGACGGCAAAATGAGGCGAGCACCACCAGCTGTAGGCGTCCGGTGAAACGGGGGTTAGAACGCAAAATTAATAAAAACGACCCTTTTTCTTTATTCTAAACGTTCTATCAAGTTTATCAGCAGAAGATATAGTTATAAATTTTTTTCTAAGCAGATTATCAATAAAAATATCTTTAAGATTGTTTATCGTCTCAACATAATATATCCGGAAACCAAAGAACTTTAATATGTTTTTTATTTTAGAATCATCACCAGCCAAATATTCATACACATCCATTTCTTTAAATTCATCTACGCTTCCAATTTCTTTACCATTTAGAAAACCCATAAATTTTGAGATAATAATAGGAGAACATATTTCGTTCGCCCTCCTTTTAATATAATTCCTCTCAAACAATATTTTAATATTTATTATTAATAGAATTATGAATATCCAGAAAATTAATTTATCAATATAGGCATCTTGCATTGGTGCATAAATTTTTATTTTTTCGGTAATATTTTCTATTTGGGAAAAAATTGTAAATATTGTTGACAAGACGAATGTTACACCAAATGAGGCCAAATTAATTTTAGATGGTTTATAACTGGCTTCCAAATTTTTTATGTCTTCTTTTAAGTTGTTTTCCTCTCTATTACTTATCTCTTCTTCCAAATTTTCTTTAGTTCTTTCTAGTTTTTTAATCTCATCTTCCAATTTTTCTTTCTCAGCGTTTACATCGTCTATCTTCTTTTCTAATTCGACATTATCATAATTACTTTGGTAATATTGTATTTCGGTAGACTTTTTCTCGAGTCTTTCTTTGTCAATTGCTCTTTTTAATTCTTCTAAAATGTCCTGAATCTCTTGGAATTTTTCTTTTGCTTCTTTCTTAGTCTCATCATCTGCAAATTTATCAGGATGCATATGTTTTCGATATTCTCTTAACCGTTCATATAATTCAACATAGCTACATTCCTCTTCTATTTTTAAAATCTCTTTAGCGCGCGTTTTTAAATTTTTCTGTAACTCCTCATTCATACTTAACTCCTAATTTAATTTTGCATTCTAACATATATTAGACCGCCTAAGTGACGTGTTATAACACGTCATCATTTAGTTCTTCGAGTGTTATGCAGCCGAACGATGTGCGTGTTATATGGACATTTCGCCATATAACGCGCAAGGCAAAATAATTCTATATCGTTGTATCATAATGGTTTATTCCCTGAACCGTTTGTCATGTTATACCGCATATATTTAGAGCGATTCCGCCGCATAACATACGCCGGCTTTTTTCCCTGCAAATGATTGTATGTTGAATAAGTCGGCAGTAGTTAGCATACATCAGAAACATATAGATCACAATAAAAAATTCTCCCGGCTCATGCTCCCCCGGCAAATGGCAAACGGCAGACGGCAGACGCAGGAGTTGGAAAGTTATGGCGTGTACGCTCTGCAAAGGAAATGTCCGAAGTGAAGATGTGGGAAATAAATGACAGAAAAGGGAGGCCGAAGGTCGGCGGCGGGATGCCCGGGATAAGACAGTTATGACCTGTACAAAAGAGGATGAATTCAAAGGCGAATTGAGAAAGGTTATTTAATTTCTTACGTAGAATTCATTAAATTTTATGGTTATAAAGTTAACTCAGTATAGGTGACTGGTTTTCCATGAATCCCGGCATACAGCAACCGATCAAACAACTGATTCTGCCAAAATCGGCGGTTGAATCGATAACAGAATTCCGCCAGATACGCCCCCAGATGTTTCGAGCCAATCCCATGATAGGTCCCGGCAATAAAGGCTTTGGCATTGCTGATGAGGGTATGCACCCATCGGAACGCCTCACTCAAGTCCGCTTGAGACGCTTTCACCCACTGGTGCGTCCGGATCGTCAGGCCTTGATAGGTCGACAAAGCATCGGTGCGAATCTCGCTCGCCTCGTCGGTCTGTTCTTCCAGGTAGGCTTCAATCGTCGAGCGCTGCAAATTCGAGACGGGATGCAAGTTGGCAAAGCGAGGATGGCCATCGGCCGACAGGGCCAGACTGACCACGACCACGGCGCGCTGGGTGCCGCGCCCCCGTTTGTGCCCGATCGTCGGGGTCCCAAAATAGGCGTCATCCACTGCAATCAGGCCGGCCAGTTGATACTGGGCATCGCGGTGGGCCATTACCTGGCGGATCTTGTGGAGCATGGTCCACGCAGTCGGGTAAGAGAGGGGGAATTCTCGACTGATCTGGGTGGCCGAAATACCCCGCTTGTCCTTGGCGACCAAGCAAATCACCCAGAACCACACGTGCAGCGGTGTCCGGGTGCGGTGAAACAGAGTCCCGGCAGTTACTGAGGATTGGTAATGGCAGCGGGTACACTCATACAAGCCCCGCGTGGTGATAGTATAAGAGTCGTGGCCGGAGCAACGGGGACAACAAAATCCCTGGGGCCACCGGCGCTGAAAGAGGTGGTCGTGACACGTCTGCTCATCTGGAAAGCGCTGTTGAAATTCATACAAGGAGAGCGATTGTTGGTGCATTTGAAATCTCCTAACTCGTTGTTATTCTTTTGGTTGGTATACGAGTCGGGATGCCAAATGTTCGCAAAAACTGAGTTAACTTTATAGCCATATTAAATTTTAGAGAATTTTACGTTTCTTTCTGCCTTATCATACCGAATAAACCATTTTATTACCTGAGACATTAGAAATTATGTTCTGAGACGTTTGTGATCATCCCTTGAGACGATTCGAATCATGTCTTGAGACGATTTCGTTCATCCCTTGAGATGATTTTGATCGTGTCTAAGGAAGATTTTAATGGACCCAGGGAAAGCGGCCAATTCTGTCCGGTCCGAATGTGTCGTGCCAGGAGAAAAACACCTGTCCGGCCGCCCCCTTCATCCCCGCCAGGGCAGAAGGCAGACGCAAGCGTTGGGATTTGTCTGCGGATAAATCTTGGTGGTGTGCAATCGGACGGGAAGGGGGGGGATTGAACGGGAATGGTAAGAAGGTCATGCAACACACCGAACACTCGGCAACAGACCGCGGCCGGAGACCGGTGAGCCTCGCAACGACGCTGCGGTGCTTCTCACCGCTGCCAGCGCGCCCCCGACACCCCGCCACCAGCGCTGGCAGCGGGAGGACAGGAGGGAGAGAGTTGTTGGGTCGCGCCGGGGGCTTTTCATCCTTTTAGCGTCCCCCAACGGGATCCCTTTCGGGACAAGTGTTCCGCACAAGCGCCCCGTCAAAAGGACAAGGAAAGAACGGGAACAGTTGGAAGACAATGCGGCGCCTCAGCCAATCGGCCTTCGACGGAAACCGATAGCCCGAGACGGGAGACCGGAATCGGAAGGAAAAAGGTAAAAGTAAAAATGAAAAAGTGGGCAAAGGGGTAGGGAACGCATCTACACATCTACCCATTCACGCATCTACCCATTTAAAAAAATCACATGTGCAGCGACGGCGGACTGTTTTGCCTTGACACGAACACACAAACCTTTTTAAAGGGGGTTAGGGGGCTACATATTTTTAAAATTGAATTTAACGTTTGCGACTATGCGAAGTTGGGCGGTCGGCGTAGCCGATTGGTACGTATTTCTGCTTTTGCAAACATCGTGAAAAAGCCCAATTTGGGTAGAGGCTGGCTTGTTCAGCCGGAACCGCATAGTCGCTGTTATATGCAGTTGCCCCGCCCTCTTTTTTTTCATCTATGATATCCCTTTTAACCTAAACGAGGATAGAATTAACCATAGCATTATTATGGATGCAAAAATCCTTTGACTAATTCCTATAAAATCTGGAGCATTATTTACAATAAAAAATAATAATACAAAAGAAACGGGTGCTATTAGTCCCAGCAAGACTAATAGCACATATATTCCTTTAAGCATCCCTGTTTTATATAATTGAAAGGGGAAAATTATCATTACAGGGAATATAGCAAGTGCTCCGGTAAAAGAACCTATGTTATGTATATAACCAGATATTGTAATAGCTTTACCATGAATATCAGTTGGAAAAAAATTAGTTATAACAGACAAAGTGGCAACACACAAACATGCAAGACAAATTAGGGATTTATGAGACTTATGAAAAAAATAGAAAGCAATCGTAAAAGCTCCGCAACCGATCAAGTTACCAACAATCGCAATATTTAATAGCCAACCATATTTACCAAGAATAAATTCGCTGACATATTTCTTCGAGGCATCGTAACCGGGTTGTATAAAATGCAAGATGAGAGTAATAGATAGAAAAACAATAAATCCAACAATGGCGATTACTGAAAATACTGATATTGGATTTTTATTTGATTTTAAGAATCTCATAATATTTTCCTTTTAATAAGGACATGGGCAACTGCATATAACTGAGGATATAATGAAGAAAGTAGAGTTAATTTCAAAGTACAAACATCACCTTATCCTAAAGAATTATAGTAAAAATACCCTGAAAGCCTATCTGAATGGGCTGAATATTTTCCTGGAGTACCTGAAAATAAAGCAAGTCCAAAATGTGTCTTCACAGCAGTGAGAAGATTTTTTCTATCACTGCAAAAAGGAACTTGGTTACAGCTATTCGATGATGAAACAATTGCTCGCCTCCGTGTCATTTCTCTACGAAGAGGTATTAAATGAAGACAGCGATTTTGACTTTCATTTCAAAATGAAAAAGCCTCGTCGAATGCCAGTGGTCCTTTCTGTGCAAGAAGTCGAACGTTTTTTACATTCTTTTCGCAACTTGAAACACAAAGCCCTTTTTACTTTAATGTAGTCCGCTGGACTCAGGGTGGGTGAAGTGTTGAATCTCACCCTTGCTGATATTGATTCGGATCGCATGCAAATCTGTATTCAGCAAAGCAAGGGAAAGAAAGATCGGTATGCAATTTTATCTGAAAAAGTGTTGGGTATGCTCAGAGAATATGTGAAAGCTTTTCAACCGACAATATTCCTTTTTGAAGGGCAAAACGGTGGGGAGTATTCGGCTTCTTCCGTTCAGGCATTCATGCGAAAACACAGAAAAATATGTGGAATAACAAAGAAAGCGACTCCCCACACTTTACGGCATTCATTTGCTACGCACTTATT
>Ga0209918_1001690_pt1 | contig 11414 bp, 11 predicted proteins | sample SalPonD_shore_MG_FD_185712 | JGI IMG/M metagenome (GOLD analysis project Ga0209918, IMG submission 185712) | Salt pond soil microbial communities from South San Francisco under conditions of wetland restoration - Salt Pond MetaG... | ecosystem: Environmental > Aquatic > Marine > Intertidal zone...
TTTTAATCATGAAAACCGCCGGCCCCGAGAGCGGGCCCGTGGTCCAGGTAAATAAGATCAGGCTTGTCCCGGCCGGATTCAAGTTTCGGGCCGCCAATCCTAACAAATCGATTTTTGACCCTGCTGCCCCAGAAGGAGTCGTCATGCGAATCGGCATTCCCCGCGAAACCAAGACCCTGGAAGGACGCATCGCCCTGGTGCCCGCGGCCTGCAAGGACCTGATCCTGGCCGGCCACGAGGTGCTGGTGGAAAAGGGCGCCGGTGAGAAGAGCGGGTTCGGTGACAACGAGTACCAAAAAATCGGCGTCAAGATCGCCAGGGATGCCGCCGATCTCTACGACGCATCGGAGATGATCGTCAAGGTCAAGGAGCCCATCTCCGGGGATCTGGAACACCTGCGCAAGGATCACCTGCTGTTCTGCTATCTGCACCTGGCCGCGGAGCCGGAACTCACGAAACGGTTGCGGGAAATCGGCCTCACCGCCGTGGCCTTCGAGACGGTGGAGGAGGCCGGCGGCGAGCTGCCGCTGTTGGCGCCCATGAGCATCATCGCGGGCCGCATCGGCACCCAGGTAGGCACGCATCTCCTGCACCAGCCGGAGGGCGGCAAGGGCATTCTTCTGGGCGGCCTGCCCGCGGCGGAGCGGGGCAAGGTCGTGGTGCTGGGCGCCGGCGCCGCCGGCGGCAATTCCGCCGCGCTCGCCGCGGCAGCGGGCGCCAACGTGGTGGTCTTCGACAAGCGCCAGGACCGTCTGTCCCACATGATGGACCTGGGCGACAACGTCACCGCGCTTTACCCATACGAGAGCGCCGTCGCCGAACAGGTCGCGGACGCCGACCTGGTGATCGGCGCGGTGCTGATCACCGGCGCGCGCGCACCCCACGTGATCTCGAAGGAAATGGTGGCCAGCATGCAGCCCGGCAGCGTCATCGTGGACATTTCCGTGGACCAGGGCGGCTGCGTGGAGACCACCCGCGCCACTACCTACGCCGACCCCACCTACACCGTGGACGGGGTCACCCATTTCGCGGTCACGAACATGCCCGGCGCCGTGCCGCGCACCGCCTCCCAGGCGCTGTCCGCTGCAATTCTGCCCTATACCCAGAAACTGGCCCGGGGCGGCTGGGAGGAATACGAGCCCCTGCGCCAGGGCATCAACGTCCGCGACGGGGATCTCGTGCATCCGGCTCTCAAGGACATGGGCTAGACTTTTTATACCGTAAATCCGATACTTGTGAAGGTTACTTAAGGCTCTGGATGAATTGAGTGGCGAAGCAGCAGGAAGCAACCACCTCCGGCCCTGATCCCCGTCTCGCCCGCCGCCTGCGCGAAAGTGGGCTGTTCATGCTGCTCACCATCGCCGTTTATCTACTGGTCTGCCTGGCCAGCTACCACGCCACCGACCCCGGCTGGTCCGGCAGCGGCCAGACGAGCAGGGTACAGAACGTGGGTGGCATGGCGGGCGCCTGGCTCGCCGACTTCGGCCTGTTCCTGTTCGGGTATCTCGCTTACCTGTTCCCGCTGATGCTGGGTTTTGCCGGCTGGCTGGTCTATCGCGGCCCCGCGGAGCGCGACCACGGCTGGGCGGAGGCGCTCACCCGTCTGGCTGGCTTCGTTCTTACCCTCGGAGCGGGTGCGGGCCTGGCGCAACTCCACTTCGAGGCCGCGCCAAACGCGCTGCCGCTCACCAGTGGCGGCATCCTGGGCGACCTGGTGGCCACGGGGCTTGCCGGCGTCGCCGGCATGCTTGGCGCCACGCTGTTCCTGCTGGGCCTGTTTCTCGCCGGCATCACCCTGTTCACGGGCCTGTCCTGGCTCGGCCTCATGGACGCCGTGGGAAGGCTCACCCTGGACACCCTGGTGTGGCTCAGGGACGCCCAGGACCGGTTCAAGGACTGGTGGGCGGGCCGCAAGGCACGGGCGCGCCGCGAGGAACAGCGCCGCACCCACACCGAACGCAAGAAGGGCAGCGCGCCCCCGCGGATCGAGCCGGCCATGCCGAGGCTGCAGGCCTCCAAGCGCGTGGACAAGGAACGCCAGCGGCCCCTGTTCGAGGGCCTGCCCGGGGGCTCCCTGCCGCCCCTGTCGCTGTTGGACGAACCGCTGGCGCGCGAGCGTGGTTACAGCCAGGAAGTTCTCGAGGCGCTCTCGCGCCAGGTGGAGCTCAAGCTCGCGGACTTCGGGATCGAGGTGGAAGTGGTCGCCGTGCATCCGGGCCCCGTGATCACGCGTTTCGAACTGCAGCCGGCCCCCGGCGTAAAGGGCAGCCAGGTGGCCGGGCTGGCCAAGGACCTGGCCCGTGGCCTGTCGGTCACCAGCGTGCGCGTGGTGGACGTGATCCCCGGCAAGTCGGTCATCGGCCTGGAAATCCCCAACGAGAATCGCGAGCTGGTCTATCTCAGCGAAATCCTTCGCTCCAGGGAATACGATCAGGCCGCCTCGTCACTGTCCCTGGCGCTTGGCAAGGACATTGGCGGCCACCCGGTGGTCGTGGACCTGCAGAAAATGCCCCACCTGCTGGTGGCGGGCACCACCGGTTCCGGCAAGTCCGTGGCCCTGAACGCCATGATCCTGAGCCTGCTCTACAAGGCCAGCCCCGAGCAGGTGCGCATGATCATGGTGGACCCGAAGATGCTGGAGCTGTCCATCTACGAGGGCATCCCGCACCTGCTGGCGCCGGTGGTCACCGACATGAAGGAGGCCGCCAACGCGTTGCGCTGGTGCGTGGCGGAGATGGAACGGCGCTACCGGCTGATGGCCACCCTGGGCGTGCGCAACCTGGCAGGCTTCAACCGCAAGGTGAAGGAAGCCAACGACCACAAGCAGCCCATACCCGACCCGTTCTGGGAACGCGCCGAGGGCGTCACCGACGCACCCCCGCCCCTCGAGCCGCTGCCCTATATCGTCGTCGTGGTGGACGAGTTCGCCGACATGATGATGATGGTGGGCAAGAAGGTGGAGGAGCTGATCGCCCGGCTGGCGCAGAAGGCGCGCGCCTCGGGGATCCACCTGGTGCTCGCCACCCAGCGTCCCTCGGTGGACGTGATCACCGGGCTCATCAAGGCCAACATCCCCACCCGCATTGCTTTCCAGGTGTCGTCCAAGGTGGACTCGCGCACCATCCTGGACCAGACCGGCGCGGAGGCGCTTTTGGGTCACGGCGACATGCTCTACCTGCCGCCGGGCTCGGGCACGCCGGAACGCGTGCACGGCGCCTTCGTGGCGGACCACGAAGTGCACAAGGTGGTGGAGAACCTGAAACAGCAGGGCGAGCCGGAATACCTGGACGGGGTGCTGGAGGACGCGCAGTTCGTGGGCGATCAGCAGATCTCGGACAACGGCCTGCCGCAAGCGCCATCCAGCGACGTGGACGCCCTCTACGACGAGGCCGTGCGCATCGTCACCGAGACCCGCCGCGCCTCCATCTCCGGCGTCCAGCGGCGCCTCAAGATCGGCTACAACCGCGCGGCGCGGATGCTCGAGGACATGGAGGCCGCCGGCATCGTCAGCGAGCTTCAGCCCAATGGCTCCCGCGAAGTACTCGCCCCGCCGCCCCCGAAGGACTGAGGTGCCTTGAGCCAACGTGTAGGAGCGCGCTTGCGCGCGACAGGAATTGATGTGTCACGCCAGCTCCCGGTGTTTGGCCCCCGTTCATATTCGACACGTTAGACTGGCCCCATGAAACGAACCGCTTTCACGCTGTTGCTGTGCCTGCTTGCCGCCTCGCCCGCCTGGGCGGGGCAGGGCGCCCGCGCCATGATCGAGGACTTCTTCGGCGGCCTGGACACCCTGTCGGCGGATTTCACCCAGACGGTGACCGACGACCAGGGCCGGGTCATGGAAAAATCCGGCGGCCGCGTCTACCTGGCGCTCCCGGACCACTTCCGCTGGGACTACGACAAGCCCTACGAGCAGATCATCGTCGCCGACGGCGAAAGGGTCTGGCTCTACGACGTGGGGCTGGAACAGATCACCGTGCGGGACCAGGACAAGGCAGCCAAGGACTCCCCGCTCCTGGTTCTGGCCAACACCGAGCTGCTGGACCAGTACTTCGAGACCCGGGACCTGGGCAAGCAGGGCGACAATTACTGGCTGGAGATGACCCCGAAGAATCCGGAAAGCGAGTACGAAACCGTGGAGGCTGCGGTAAACGAGCAGGGCCTGCGCGGCCTGGTGTTCAAGGACCGTTTCGGCCAGCAGACGGTACTCATTTTCAAGCACCTGCAAGTCAACGGGCCCTTGAAGGACGGCCTGTTCAGTTTCACGCCGCCGGAGGGCGTGGACGTCATCGGCGACGTGGGAGAAAAGAGTAAAGAGGAAGAATAGGCAGTGTAGGAGCCCGCGGATGCGGGCGACCCCCCACGGGTTAGACTAAGGGTCCAATGCCAAGTACCGCCCGGACTCAATCCGATACCCGACCCCTCGCCGACCGCATGCGCCCGCGCTCCGTGGACGAGTTCGTGGGCCAGCAACACCTGCTGGCGCCTGGCAAGCCGCTCCGGAACGCCGTGGAAGGGCGCCACCTGCACTCCATGATCTTCTGGGGGCCGCCGGGTACCGGCAAGACCACATTGGCGCGGATCATCGCTTCCACCTGTGATGCCGAGTTCATCGCCCTGTCTGCGGTGATGGCCGGCGTCAAGGACGTGCGCTCGGCGGTGGACCAGGCGCGCATGACGAAAAGCGGCTCGGACAAGGCCACGGTGCTGTTCCTGGACGAGGTGCACCGGTTCAACAAGGCACAACAGGATGCCTTCCTGCCCTTCGTGGAGGACGGCACGCTGACCTTCATCGGCGCCACCACCGAGAACCCGTCGTTCGAGCTCAACAACGCGCTGCTGTCGCGGGCCCGGGTTTACGTGCTGCAGCGTCTCGGCGAGGCGGAACTCGAACAGGTGATCCAGGCGGCGCTCGTCGATGCCGAGCGGGGGTTGGGCGAACGCGGACTGAGCCTGCCGGAGGAGCTTCGCGCGGAGCTGGCCGCCGCCGCGGACGGCGATGCCCGGCGCGCCCTCAACCTGCTGGAGGTGGCCGCGGACCTGGTCGGGGAGGGTGCCATCGAGCGCCGCCACGTGGCGGAAGCGGTGGCCGGCGGCTACCGGCGTTTCGACAAGGGCGGCGAAGCCTTCTACGACCAGATCTCGGCGCTGCACAAGACCATACGCAATTCCCACCCGGACGCGGCGCTGTATTGGACCTGCCGCATGCTGGACGGCGGCTGCGACCCGCTCTACCTGGCGCGGCGGCTCGTCCGCGTGGCATCGGAGGACATCGGCAACGCCGATCCACGCGCGCTGCAGCTGGCGCTGAACGCCTGGGAGACCTACGAGCGCCTGGGCAGTCCCGAGGGCGAGCTGGCCATCGCCCAGGCGGTCGTCTATCTGGCCGCGGCCCCCAAGAGCAACGCGGTCTACACCGCTTTCAGGCAGGCCATGGCGGACGCTCGCGAGCAGGGCTCGCTGGAAGTCCCCATCCACCTTCGCAACGCCCCCACGCGGCTAATGAAGGAGCTGGGTTACGGGCGCCGTTACGAGTATGCCCACGACGCGCCGGATGCCTACGTGCCCGGCGATCACGGCTTCCCGGATGAAATGGGCCCGAGAACGTATTACCATCCCGCGCCTCGCGGCCTGGAGAGCCGCATCGCCGAAAAACTCGCGGACTTGCGATGGCGCGACCAGGAGACGCAATCCCGCGACAAGGCCGGAAAGGGCGGGCGCAAGCGAAAATGAACAACCTGGTAGCCATAGGCGCCGGCGGAGCCCTGGGCGCGGTTTGCCGCTACGGCCTGGCGCGCTGGGTCCAGCAATTGGCGGGGCTGGCGTTTCCCGCCGGGACGCTGACCGTGAATGCCCTGGGCTCGTTCGTCATGGGCTTCGCCACGGTGTGGATGCTGGAGCGAAGCACGCTGGGCCCGGATGCCCGCCTGTTTCTGCTGACCGGGGTGCTGGGCGCTTTCACCACGTTCTCGGCTTTCTCCGTGGAGACCCTGTCGCTGGTGGAAGCCAGGCTCACCGGACAGGCAGTGCTGTACGTGGCGGGTTCGGTCATCTTGTGCCTGGTCATGGCCTGGCTGGGAATGATGCTTGGGAGGCAGGTATGAACCTGACCGAAGTCCGCGTGGTGCGGTTGTTTCTCACGGAGGCGGAAGGCCGCCTGGACAAGTTGCTTGAGCTCTTGCACGACCGGGAGATGGTACGCGGCGTCACCGTCTACCGGGGCGTGGCGGGCTACGGACACACCCGACACATGCACGAGGCGCGCTGGCCGGAACTGGCTTCCGACCTGCCGTTGACAGTGGAATTCTTCGATCGCCCCGACGTGGTGGAACGGGTACTCGAGGAGCTTTCCGATTTCGTTGAAACCGGACACTGCGTCACCTGGACGGCGCAGGCCAACCTGGAATCAAGTTAATGCTGGATCCGCAACTGCTGCGCAACGACCTGGACGACGTGCTGGCGAAACTCGCCCGGCGCGGGTTCGAATTCGACCGCGGTCACTACGAGAAACTCGAAAGCGAGCGCAAGCGCCTGCAGGTGAAGACCCAGGACCTGCAGAACGAGCGCAACACCCGGTCCAAGGCCATCGGCAAGGCCAAGCGCGAGGGCCGGGATATCCAGCCCCTGCTGGACGAGGTTGCGAGCCTCGGCGAGGAACTGAAGGCCCGAGAGGAAGAATTGGGCCACGTGCTGGACCGGCTAGGGGCAATCCAGCTGGGTATCCCGAACCTGCCGGACGAGAGTGTCCCGGACGGCGAGGACGAGGGCGACAACCAGGAGGTGCGGCGCTGGGGGGACCCCGCCGAATTCGATTTCCAGCCCCGCGACCACGTGGACCTGGGCGAGCTGCACGGCGGCCTGGTGGCCGAACCGGCTGCCAAGCTCTCGGGGGCGCGGTTCACGGTGATGAGCGGCGCGATTGCCCGCATGCACCGGGCGCTGGCCCAGTTCATGCTCGATCTGCACGTGGACCGGCACGGATACACCGAGCACTACGTTCCCTACATCCTCAACGCCGACAGCCTCACCGGCACGGGCCAGCTACCGAAATTCGGCGACGACCTGTTCGCCACCGACGAGGACCCGCCGCGCTACCTCCTGCCCACCGCCGAGGTGGCGCTCACCAACCTGGTGCGCGACGAGATCGTGGACTCGAACGGGCTGCCCATGCGGCTCGTGGCCCACACGCCCTGTTTCCGCAGGGAGGCCGGCTCCTACGGCAAGGACACCCGCGGCATGATCCGCCAACACCAGTTCGACAAGGTGGAGCTGGTCTGGATCACCCGGCCCGGCGAGTCATTCGAAGCCCTGGAGTCCCTCACGGGGCACGCGGAGAAGGTGCTGCAAGAACTCGAGCTGCCGTACCGCGTGGTGGCTCTTTGCACCGGCGACATGGGTTTCGCCGCCGCCAAGACCTACGACCTGGAAGTCTGGCTGCCGGGCCAACAGCGCTACCGGGAAATTTCCTCGTGCAGCAACTGTACCGACTTCCAGGCCCGGCGCATGCAGGCGCGCTGGCGCAACCCCGAGACCGGCAAGCCCGAGCTGGTGCACACCCTGAACGGCTCCGGGCTGGCCGTGGGCCGCGCGCTGGTGGCGGTGATGGAAAACTACCAGGACGAGCGGGGAAACATCCGGGTGCCGGAGGTCCTGCGGCCCTACATGGGCGGGCTGGAGACCATCGACGCCCCGGATTAGGGTCTCACGCCAAGGTGCCAAGACCGCCAACGGAATCGGGGATCTTGTAGGAGAGGCTTCCAGCCGCGAACGTCAGCCCCGCGCCAGGGCGATCAGCAGGATCACGAACAGCACTACGCCCCCGATTGGCACCAGGAGCCCCAGCCAGTCGCTCGCGGTGCCCTTGGGACTGTTCTTGGCGGCGCGCCAGGCGGACGGCCCGAAAAACCAGAGCAGCGCCAGAATCGCCAGCCCGCTCAGTATCTGCGCCCAGAGTGTGGTGCCTTCGCCCATTTTCGATCCGTGCAAAACCAGGGCCCCACCGCAGCGGGGCCCTTGCATTCGTCAAGCCGTCAACCGCAATCGAGGCTCACCGCTCCCCGGCGAACGCCCCGAGGATGCGCAGCAGGCTGAGGAACAGGTTGTACAGGGCGACGTACAGCGTGATCGTCGCCAGAATGTAATTGCGCTCGCCGCCGTGGATGATCTGGCTGGTCTGGAACAGGATCAGGCCCGACATCAGCAACACGAACACCCCGGACAGCGCCAGCGAGAACAGCGGCACATTGAAGAAGATCAGCGCAAAGGACGCGACCACCGCCGCCAGGATGCCCACCGCCAGAAATCCGTGCAGGAAGCTGAAATCCTTCCTGGTGACCAGGGCATAGCCGGAAAGGCCGAAGAAGATCGCGCCCGTGCCGCCCAGCGCCAGCATCACGATCTGGCCGCCGTTGCTGAGCATTTCTATGTAGGTGTTCAGTATCGGGCCCAGCGAGAATCCAAGCAGCCCCGTGAACAGGAAGGTCAGCCAGAGCCCGGTGCTGCTCTCGGCATGGCGCTGGACGGCGAACAACACGCCGAAGCCGCCCAGCAGCGCCACGAACCCGAGGAAATGCCCGACGTGGAGCATCATGGAAATGCCGGCGGTAACGGCGCTGAACAGCAGCGTCAGCGACAGCAACATGTAGGTGTTGCGCAACACCTTGTTCCGGCTGATTTCCTCGCCGATGCCGATGCCGCGCCGGCGTTCAACCTGCTCGTATGCCATTCCTTTCACCTCTCTCGAAATTCTCGTCACAGGATACCAGCGACCGGGCGCCCGACCTACCCGTCGTCGCCCCGGCGCAGGCCCATGTAAAAAAGCCGCATGTCCATCTGCACCGGCCGCATGTCCAGTTGCCAGAAGTCCAGCGAGCCCCGGGCCAACACGAATTCCCGTTCTGATCCGACCTCCGTTTGGGCCCAGAATTCCCTTTCCCCGTCAAATTGAAGCGCCGGCATGCCCGGATGGTCCACGGAGCGGAATTCCCCGCTACCGGTCTGCTCGAACCGGTACGCGATGGCGCCATCGGGGTCCGTGGCCGCGTTGACCCGGAGCAGGGCAGGATAGACAGCGCCGGCGGCGGCCACCGCGAACAGCCCGGCCACGGCCCATCGCTCCAGGGAGGGGGCGCCCCGGCCCAGCGCCTGGGCCAGCACCAGGCCGACCACCCCGGCGGCCAGGAACGGTCCCGGCGGCGGCGCTTCCAGATAGACCCAGGGCGATGCGAAAAACGCATCACCCACGGCGTAGGCGCCCACCAGGAAGAAACCGACCACCGCCACCGTCAGCCCCTTGTGGCTCCAAAGGTCGAAGCCCTCGGCCAGGGCGGACGGGGACTCGTCCCGCTCGATCTCCATGCGGGCCTTAATCGCCCGGTACAGGGGGGAGTTCTGCACCGCCCGCCGGCACATGCCCCGGTCGAACCGGGTCACCTGGGACAGTTTCAGGCCGGCCCGATCCGGCACCGAGTACCAGACGTACGGGGCCACGCGACGCGCGGGTCCGCGGGCCGGCTTCAGCGACAGCCGCCACCACTGCAACATCTGCGGCCGCGATCCCGACTCCGAGAGGCTCACCGATTCGATGTCCGACCAGCCCAGGCGCCAGCCCGGTCTCAGGCCGCCCAGGAAGGAGAGGGGCCCACGGAGGGCGGAGCGGTACTCAATGCCCTGATCGGTGATCAGCAACCGTTCGTGGCGCATGACCACCCAAAGGTAGGCCAGCACGATGGGCAACAGCACGAGCGCGGCGACCAGCAGCGGGTCCTCGATCACTGCCTGCAGGGCCTTCCGGCAGGCCTCGGCGAGCCCGGCGTCTCCGGCGAGATACAGGAGCAGCCCACTCAGAGCGAGCGGCACCAGCACCAGCAGCGCCATGAGACCGGCGAACGTCCGGTTGTAACCGGCGTTGAGCAAGTGAGTGCGGCGCTTGAGCGTCAGGGGCAGGGCGGGGCTGTCGGACACACTTTCGGTCACGGATCCTCCGGACACCGGTCTTGATGGCGCGGCCATTGTGCCCGACCCGCAACACCGGTGTAAGGGCTTGTGTCTCGAATGCGTCTTCATCTAATGTGCGCAGGCTCGCGCCCACGGCGACACACCCTTGTTCCCGGAAGCACCACATGCCGGATACACACGACTTGTTGCTCTTCGCGGCGGCCTCGATCGCATTTCTGCTGACGCCCGGGCCGGCAGTGTTCTATATCGTGGGCAACAGTGTTCGCGACGGACGGGTTGCCGGACTGGTATCCATGCTCGGCATCACCACGGGCGGGCTGGTGCACGTCGCGGCCGCGGTACTCGGCCTGTCAGCCCTCCTTGCTTCCTCGGCGTCGGCCTTCAATGTAATCAAACTGCTGGGGGCGGCCTACCTGATCTACCTGGGCATCCGCGCGCTGGCGACCTCGGGTAGCGGCGCGGCCCTCCAGGCAATGCCGGAGACGTCGCTGAAGCGAGCCTACCTGGACGGCTTCATCGTCAACGCCCTGAACCCCAAGCCGGCGCTGTTCTTCATGGCGTTCCTGCCTCAGTTCGTGAACCCGGACAACGGCAATTCCATGATCCAGTTCCTGGTTCTCGGCCTGCTGTTCGAAGTGCTCGGACTCATGACCGACAGCCTGTGGGCGCTCACTGCGGGTACACTGCGCAACTGGTTGCGGAGACATGTGCGGCTTTCGAGCATCCCCCGCCGCCTGTCCGGCGCCATATTCATCGGCCTCGGGCTCTGGACGGCGCTGGCCGGCCATCGCCCGGGCAGCAACTGACCGCCCCCGCCCGCGCCGGGCGGTTACAATGCAGGCAGGGCAATTCCGTTGTGTCCGGTTTTTAATCTCACAACGGATGGCCGAGAACGGAAGAAAGATCGAAAATTTCGGAGAGGTGGCTGAGTGGTCGAAAGCGGCGGACTTGACCAATTTGTCGGGAACAAATTGGCGGTGCCGAAGGCTTCCCCCGAGCACCAGCGAGGGGCGAGGCTCATGGATGAGCCGAGCAATTCCGTTGTGGCCGATAATTGAACATCACAACGGATCCCCAAAAATGGAAAACAGTTTGCAACTGCGGAGAGGTGGCTGAGTGGTCGAAAGCGGCGGACTTGAAATCCGTTGTGGCCTTCGGGCCACCGGGGGTTCGAATCCCTCCCTCTCCGCCATATTGACTTCTCGGCCGGCTTTTGCCGGCGGAGAAGCAATTCGAGCCTGTGGCATTCGAACCCCCGGAATTGACGAAGGTGGTTCGACCAAATCGTCCGGAACGATTTGGCGCGAGCGAAGCGAGCCCGGAGGGCGAGGCCCACGGACGGGCCGAGCAATCCCTCCCTCTCCGCCATATTGACTTCTCGGCCGGCTTTTGCCGGCGGAGAAGCAATTCGAGCCTGTGGCATTCGAACCCCCGGAATTGACGAAGGTGGTTCGACC
>Ga0209918_1001692_pt1 | contig 11406 bp, 7 predicted proteins | sample SalPonD_shore_MG_FD_185712 | JGI IMG/M metagenome (GOLD analysis project Ga0209918, IMG submission 185712) | Salt pond soil microbial communities from South San Francisco under conditions of wetland restoration - Salt Pond MetaG... | ecosystem: Environmental > Aquatic > Marine > Intertidal zone >...
GCCCGGGCGGATGGGATTCCGCCAGGACGGCGGCGGCCAGGATCAGTGCGATGCCGCCCAGCGCCGCGAGCAGGACGAAGATACTGCGCCAGCCCAGGAACACCAGCAGGTGGCCGCCAATCATCGGGGAGACCAGCGGTCCCGTGAGCATGATCATGGCCATCAGCGAGATCAGCCTGGCTGTTTCCCGCGGCGGGAAATAGTCGCGGATGATCACCCGTGACAGCACCATGCCGGCGGCAGCGCCGACGGCGCTGAAAAAGCGGAACAGGATCATGGCCGGCAGGCTCGAGACCAGGGCGCAGAACAGACCGGAGACCGTGTACAGGACCAGGCCGCCAAGCAGCACGGGCCGCCGGCCGTAACGGTCCGACAGGGGCCCGTAGATCAGGGTGCCGGCGGCGAGACCGATGAGAAAGGCACTCAGGGTCAGCTGCACGCCTGCTGCCGAGGCGTGCAGCGCGGACTGCAGCGTCGGCAGGCTGGGCAGGTACATGTCAAAGGCCAGCGGCCCGAGGGAATTAAGCAGGGCCAGCAACGGTACCAGCGTACGGGGCGTACGGGTGTTCATGATCCCTTAAAAATAACAACCAAAGTCACATAGGCCACAGAGGCCACAGAGAGAAAGAAATATAGAATATCCCATTCTCTGTGACCTCTGTGTCCTCCGTGGCTCAAATACGTTGTTGAACCACGGCGTTAAGTGAAAATCGCTTACAGTACTTCGCGGATGGACGCGGTCAGGCGTTCGACGAACATATCGATTTCCTTTTCCGCGATGGTCAGCGGCGGTGACATGACCATGTTGTCACCGACGCCGCGGCAGAGCAGACCGTTTTCATAGCAGCGCGCGTGCACGGCCATGCCGACCCCTGCGGGGAAGCGCTCGGGATCGGGCGCGAAGGTGATGGCGCCGAGCAGGCCGTAGTTGCGGATGTCGATGATGCCGGGTTCGCCGTTCAGGCTGTGCAGGGCCTCTTCCCAGTAACGGCCGATGGGACCACCGGCGCGCGTGAACAGTTCTTCCCGCTCGTAGATGTCCATGGCGGCGAGGCCGGCGGCCGCGGCTGCCGGTGCACCGGAATAGGTATTGCCATGCACGAACTCCGGGCCGCGGCCGGGCGCGGCGTCCAGAATGGTGTCCTGTATGGACTGCTTCACGAACACGCCGCCCATGGGGATGGTGCCGCCGTTGATGGCCTTGGCCGTGGTCATGATATCGGGCGTCACGCCGAATTCCTGGGCGGCGAAACAGGATCCGGTGCGGCCGAAGCCGGTCACCACCTCGTCGAAAATGAGCAGGATGTCATGGCGGTCGCACAGCTCGCGCAGGCGCTGCAGGTAGCCGCGCGGGGGCGGCACCATGCCGCCGGCGCCGACACAGGGCTCGACGATAACGGCGCAGATATTCTCCGCCCCGCGATCGGCGATGATGCGGGACAGTGCCTCCTCCATGCGATCGGTGCCGTGCTCCGGCATACCCCGGGTGAAGGCGTTGCGGGGGATGTCCAGCATGTCGGGCAGGAAGTCCACCTGTTCGTAGACGGGAAAGCCGCGGCGGTTGTTGGGGATCCCCTGCAGGGAGGTGCCGGCGAGATTGATGCCGTGATAGGCGCGCGCACGGGAAATGAAGCGCGTCTTGGTGCCGTTGCCGCGGGCGCGTTCGTACAACCAGGCGAGCTTGAAGGCGGTATCCACCGATTCGGAACCGGAATTGGTGAAGAACACCCGGTTCAGTCCTTCCGGCGCATGCTTGATCAGGCGTTCCGCGAATTCAAACGTCACGTCGACGCCGAACTGGAACGGCGGTGCATAATCCAGCGTCATGAGCTGCTTGGCAACGGCGTCCGCCACCTCGCGGCGGCCGTGGCCGAGGGCGGCGCACCACAGTCCCGCGGTGATATCCAGGACTTCGCGGCCGTCCTCGGTATAGAGAAAGCAGCCCTCCCCCCGGCTGAAAATGCGCGGATTCTCGCGAAAGGCGCGGACATTGGTAAAGGGCTGCCACCAGTATTCGAGGTTTTGTGTACTCATAAGGAATCGGTCTTGTAGCTTTGTTATAGGGAAGCGGGCGAAAACTCGCCGCAAGGAAGACCCCCATGATAGCCGATCAGGGCAACTTAGCCAAACCGTGTGGTTCAGGAACAGGCCTGTTCGCAGCGCCACCCGTAGCAACAGTATTAACCACGGAGAACACGGAGAACACGGAGATTGAAGAGTAAAGACATCAAATTATCGTTATTACTCCGTGCCCTCCGTGTTCTCCGTGGCTCCAGCGCAGTTTACTTATAGCTTGTGGCTTGTTGCTTTTATTCTGTTACCCTTCAGCTTTCCCTGCCAGGCGCACTACCCGAGCATGCAACCGGATCTGGACTACCTGCAGACGACACGACTCTACCGGCCCGGCCGCCGGACGCCGGCCGTGACCCGGCCGTCGGATTGCTGGGCGCCTGCCGTCACCGGCCTTTTGGCGGCCGGTTACAGCTTCCTGCCCTGCAGTTTCGCGGACGGTTACCTGTTTCGCGGCATGGATACCGGCCTGGGCGCGGCCCTGGCCGCCGGCAGTTACGGCTGGTTCGACGGCGCGGATGAACTGGCCGCGGTGGAACAGGCCATGGGGGTGTATTTCCTCAGCAGCGAGCCGGCGGATGCGATCAGCGTCGCGCGCCTGGCCTCGCATCCGGCGGATGCCGCCGTCCTGGCCATTCCCGCCAACCTGTTCGACCGGCGCCTGGAAGCCGGTGCGGCGGCCGTGCTCGCCATCGGCGACGGCGGCCTGGTGTTCCGCTATCCGTTGATCACCGCGCCCGTGCCCGCCCTTGAGGTCTCCTGTCTCTTTGTGGCCTCGGATACCGCAGCGGCTATGGTCCCGGCGGCCTGGCGGGAGCGGCTGGTGAACCTGGGCACCGGCACGCGCAGGGAACTGGAGGATCGCCTGGCAGCGGCACTGCACGGACGCGGCATGCATCCGGCGCGACCCGTGCCGGCCAAGAAACCCACCCTGGCTACTGCAAACGGAGGTAAAGCATGAAAGGTGTCTGTGCCATTCTCGGCGTCGGCCCCGGCAACGGGGCCTCCCTGGCGAAAAAGTTTTCCGCGGAAGGCTATGCTGTGGCCCTGTGTTCGCGCCACCGGGAACGCCTCGATGCCCTGGCCGCCGACCTTGACGTTGCCGCGGTATTCCCCTATGACGTGCGCGATCCGGAGGCGCCGGCGCGGGTGTTTCCGCAGATCCGTGAACAACTGGGGCCCGTCGATACCCTCATCTACAACGCCGGCGCCGGCAAGTTTGCCGATATCGATCATGCCACGGTGGAGGATTTCCAGGCTGCCTGGGAAGTCAATGCCCGCGGCCTGTTCCAGGCCGTGCAGGCGGTGCTGCCGGACATGCGCGCCGCCGGCGGCGGCAATATCGTCGTCATCGGCGCCACCGCCTCGCTCAAGGCCGGTGCCGGCTTCGTGCCCTTTGCCTCGGCCAAGTTCGCCCAGCATGGCCTGGCCCAGTCTCTGGCCCGTTACCTGGGCCCGGAAAAGATCCATGTCTCGACCGTGATCATCGACGGTATCATCAACCTGGAACGCACACGCGAATGGCTGCCGGACAAGCCGGACGATTTCTTCATGGAAGCGGACCAGATCGCGGAGTCGGTGTATTTTCTCACGCAGCAACCGTCGCAGGCCTGGACCTTCGAGCTGGATCTCCGGCCTTTCGCGGAGAAATGGTAGGCTTCTTCTGACAACGGTTCGTTCCGCCGTTTTTAAACCGGAAATCTCCGGCATGTGCAAAGAGATTGTTATATCCGGGATCCGGCAGGCCTGCCATGCTTATTCCTGAAACAGTGATTGCGAACTGCTATCATTACTGCTACGGAGACGCTGTGACTCTGTACAAAACACGATTCCAGGCTGATTGTCACGAAACATGAGGGTAACCTCATATTTTATAATAATTACCTATAAAGCACTTCAGGTTGTTGTCACCAAGCGATAGACAATATCACCCGCCAGTGACGACCAACATGCCGATTTAATGCCGTAACCGGATATTGTGCGCCGTAAATGACGCAAGGATGCAGTGCGCGTACATGAATATATGTGCTTAATGGCAATGCCGGATTCGAAACTCTGAACAAGGGGGGCGTTGGTTACAATGTTCCAGGTGCTTTCAGGCATTTCAAGGTTCGGGGAAAAATCCGGCATAGCCATCCTGCTGCTGTTGTTTGTCCTTCCCGTCACGACGCCGGATGCGGCAGTCAAGGGAACCGCCGGCAACCCGCTGATTGCCGTGTTTCCCGCAACCTTTCCTCCCGTCTATTCGGTAACGCGGAACGGCTTGCCGGGCGGCTTCGGTATCGAGTTTATGGAGCAAGTCGCCAGCGAAGCCGGGCTCAATATAAAATACCGCCCCGTGCCCACCTGGTTTGACGCCATGCAGGCGTTGCGTGACGGGAAAGCGGACTTGATACCCGACATGGGTATTACAGACAAACGCATTGGAAGCTTCGATTACAGTCATGTCATACACGCCGAACCCATTTCGATTTTTGTACGGGCAAATACGGCCGGTATAAAAGAACTGGATGATTTAAAGGGTAAATTGACCGGCGTAGTCCGCACCAATATAGGCATCGCCATATTGGCCGATCATCCCGAAATTCCGTACAAGACATACACATCCCTGAATGACCTGTATGTAGGACTTCTGACCAGGGAGGTTGATGCCGCCATCTATCCCCGGCCGAATTTCATCAGGCTGGGCGAACAACTGGGAACATTGGGGCGCGTCAAGACCGCCGGAAGTCCGATCATGGTCGTGCTGCGCGCGGTGGCCGTACACAAGGGCAACAATGCACTGCTGGATATTATCAATCCGGCAATCGACAAGGTGTTAAAGACTTCCAAATACCAGGACATGATGCAGAGATGGTTCCCCGAACCTCCTTCTTTCTGGAATACAAAACGCGTAGCCTTGTTGGTGGCCCTGATGCTGTTTGTTGCCGCTGTTATTTGGCAGATGTACAGGGTGATATTTCTCAAGGACATGAACAAGAAGCTCGTCAGATCCAATACCTTCAGAAATGCCGTGCTGGATGCGGCGCTGGAAGGGATCCTGGTAATGAGTGCGGATGGCACCATTATTTCGGCCAACAATTCCTGCAAAAACATGTTTGGCATGAAAGACGATGAAATCGTCGGCCGAAGATTTCTCTGGCTGATATCAGGTCCCGAGGCAAAGCTGCTGTCCGACAGTATAGCCCGGCATCAAAGCCCGTCCTCCGACCGGCGTGAATGGCAGGACCGGCGACAGTGGGAGTGCGCGGCCCGGCGTTCAAGCGGCGATCTGTTCCCGGTACGGATCGGCGTTGTGCCTATGGAGATTGAAGGAACATTGAATTTTGTCTGTACGCTGATTGATGAGAGCCGGGCCATTCAGGCTGAGATCAGGGCGGAACAACTCCTGAGTCATGATCCGCTTACGGGTCTGCTTAACCTGCACGGAATACGCGAAGAACTGGACAAGCTGTTGTCCAGCCGGCCGGGCTCAGGGATTGCCTGTCTCTGCATCGGCATGCGCAGACTTACCTATATCAATGGTGTTTATGGTCGACGCGTTGGCGACCAACTTTTAACGCAGGCAGCATCGATTATTCAGGATATTGCCGGCAATACCAACGAGCGCATTGAATTGATGGGGCGAATCGGCGGGGAGCGATTTTTTGTCGCCGTGTCCTATGACAACCCGGAATACATTACCTCCCTCTCTGAAGGTATCGGCAACCGTTTCAATGAATTTAAAGTCAGCCGCAGCGGCAGTGATGAGGTCATACGGGCGGACGCATACATAGGTATAGCCTATTTTCCCGAGCACGGCAAAACCACGGAAGAATTGATATACCATGCCGAACTGGCTTTCTATCATGCCAGGGAATCCAAGCTTGAGTTGATGCACGTGTTCGATGAAAGTGAAGAAATAGAGCAGACGTATGTTGAGCAGGCATTGCAGAAGATAAGATCGGCGTTAAACGACGACAGAGTAATATTGCATTTTCAACCCATACAGAATATCGACTCCGCGTCCATTAATCACTATGAGGCCCTGGTCCGTATCCGTGAACAGGATGGCACCCTGGTGATGCCGAAAGATATCATACCGCCCGCCGAAAGATTCGGCCTGATTACCCGCATCGATTACAGGGTCATTGAATTGGCGCTTAACCACCTTTCTAATCAGTTGGGAGAATACCGGGATGTATCCATCGCCGTGAACATCAGCGCGGTTCATCTCGGGAACAGTAACCTGTTCGCCTGGTTGAAGGATTTATTCAGAAATGAGCCTTCCATAGCCTCCAGGGTTATTTTTGAAATCACTGAATCTGCCGCGCTGCAAAATATCACGTACATCAGGAAATTCATGTATGAACTGAAAGCACTTGGCTGCCGGTTTTCACTCGATGATTTTGGCGTCGGGTTTACTTCGTTTGCCCAGCTCCGCGAGTTACCGGTTGATATCGTGAAGATAGACGGTATGTTTGTCCGGGGGGTATGCAGTAATGAACAGGATAAATCGCTGGTAAAAGCGATAACCGAGGTGGCTCACAGCCTGAACAAGGAGGTAGTGGCCGAATTCGTCGAAAACGAAGCAATATACAAGCTGCTGCGCAAATACGGCGTTGATTATGCCCAGGGTTACTATATCGGCAAACCCGATGAAATCATTCCGTCGGACAACCTCGCCAAGGCATCTGCTTTGTAAACCTTCCGTTACTTTCCGGCACCGGCTTGAGAAAGGATGTCGAGTTTTCGATCATAGATCCTGGTCCTGACATCCAGCATACCCAGGACGGTATGGAACAGATCATCCTGGCTGACGTGCTCACCGGTGCGGGCCTTCAGGGCGACAGAATCCACCGGGAAACCGCCGCCGAACCACATGATGAAGGGAATATGCCTTTGTGCGTCCGGTGACAGGAAATACGGCAGGCCGTGCAGGTAGATGCCGTGTTCGCCCAGCGACTCGCCGTGATCGCTCAGATAGAGCATGGCTGTCTCGAAGTGATCCGACTCCCCTTTCAGAAAATCGATCACCCGGGACAGAAAATAATCCGTGTACAAAATGGCGTTGTCATAGCCGTTCTCGATATCCTGCCGGCTGCACTCGTTCAGCTGTGCGCTGTGGCACACCGGTGACCATTTCCCGAAGTCTTCGGGATAGCGCCGGTAGTAGGCGGGTCCGTGATTGCCCATCTGGTGCAAGACAATGAGAATATCACCGTGGGCATGGCCGTTGATGTACTTCTTCAGTCCCGACAGCATGCCCACGTCACGGCATTCCGTATCACAGACCGGATTGTTGGCTGGTTTCCTGAAATTCTGGTGCGGCACCCGATCAGCCACCCCCTTTGAGCCAGTGTTGTTGTCGCGCCAGAGTATGTTCACGCCGGCATGCTGCAGCACATCGAGCAGGTTCCAGGTAGAGGCCTCGTTGGCGCCGTTGCAGTCGCCGCGCGTGTAGACGGAGAACATGCACGGCACGGACACTGCCGTGGAGGTGCCGCTGGACCAGGCGTTGGTGAAGCTGATGACGTTCATCTTTTCCAGGCGCGGGTTGGTGTCGCGGCCGTAGCCGTTCAGGGAAAAATGGTCAGACCGCGCCGCCTCCCCTACCACGAGAATGATCAGTTTCCTGACTCCGTTCACAGCCACGACATGCGCATCCTCGCCGATCGGTTTCAGCGTCACGGAGTGGTCGGCGTACCTCTCGTCCAGGTACCTGCCCAGGGAATAGATGTAATAGGTCGGGTTGGTGTAGAAACGCAGGGGCTTGTGTTCGCGGATGAAGGAAGTATAGAAGCGGCCGAAGGACAGGATCATCACGACCACTATCAGCAGGGAAATCACGATTGCCTTCAGTTTGGAGAAGATCGCCCTTTTCAGGGAGCCGTATTCTATACGGACGGCGCATACGTAAATCGACGGCAGTACGCCGAGGAAGAGGAAATACAGGATCAGGCGGAAACTGAGCAGCTCGCTCGCTTCTTCCACGTTGGTCTGGAAAACGTTCTGGACCATGTCGTGATCGATAACCACCCCGTAGGCATCCATGAAATAGGCGGCGAGGGACGATGTCAGCAGGACCAGGACCAGGGCCGGCCGGGTGGTGTACGGGAACGTCACCAGCGACAGAAGAAATACGATCAGTGCCACAAGTCCCGTGAACAGCGAGATTAAAAAGCCGATGTTGTGCAGACTTGCGGGATAGACCGCGATGACATGCCGGAAAAAGGAAAAGTTGCCGGTGAGAACCAGGAAAAGGGAAACGATGACAACGAGCCTGTTGACCGCTATTTTTCCGGCAGTTTTCAAGACGGGCGTCGCCAGTTTAGTGGAATCAGGGAGATCGTGAATACATCAGGAGCAACATTATAGAACCTATCCCCTCATTCTGCGAGACCGGAGTGCCGGTTACCGCCGCTGCCGGTATGGCGCGGGATGAATTTCCGTCCGGATCCGGCTCACGAAATACAATGCAGAACCCGGTGAAGGGGCATATACTTTCATTACAGAGTACATGCCGGAAACACCGGAGGAGTCTGCAGTGGAAAGCTACAACGAGATTTTCATAAAAGGGATCGACGAGACCCGGCCTCCGAAGATCCAGAAAGAGCCCTACATCGACCTTTTCTTCAAACTTTCCCGCAAGGCGCCGCCGGCCTGGTGTTCCGACTTCAACGACGCACTGGCCAGGCACCCGTCAAGTCCCAAGGTAAAGCCCGAAGAAGGTCTCTACATAGATACCTGGGTGCGCAAACCCGAGGAAATCAGTACGCATCTTGAACTCCTCAAGCGCAACGTACGCGACTGCAACCAACGTTATACCGAGAAGCTGAGGATGAACAGGGAAAATGCCGCCAGGACGGCTGATGAACTGAAGCACGGACTCGGCGAGCAGGGCCGGCTCAACCGGATCATTGCCGAACTCGATTTCAAGCCGCTTCCCGCCGAAGAACTGCATTCCTGATTATCCCCGGGGGGTCGGTGCCGCCGACCCACGCATCGCAGCATTCCGGCGGACGCTCAGATGCCTGCCTGCGGCTCCGCCCCTCCCGTTTCCGCTTCTTCCTCCGCCTCGGCAGCCGCGGCGTGATCGCGGGCCAGCAGGACGTACACGGCGGGGACCACGAACAGGGTGAACAGGGTGCCGATGCCGAGGCCGGTGGCGATCACCAGGCCCATGTTGAAGCGGCTGACGGCGCCCGGCCCGTTGGCGGAGAGCAGCGGCACCATGGCCATGATCATGGCCACAGTGGTCATGAGGATGGGCCGCAGACGTATGGCGGCCGCCTTCTCCACCGCAGCCCGCTTGCCGAGCTTGTCATGGATCTGCAGCTGGTTGGCAAACTGCACGATAAGGATGCCGTTCTTGGCGATTAGGCCGATGAGCGTGATCATTCCCACCTGGGTGTAGATATTAATGGTGGCAAAACCAAGGGTGATGAATATCATCGCCCCGGCGATGGTCATGGGCACCGACATCATGATGATCAGCGGATCGCGCCAGCTCTCGAACTGTGCCGCCAGCACCAGGTAAATCACCAGCAATGCCAGGAAGAAGGTGATGATCAGGGCGGACCCCTGCTTGGCGTACTGGCGCGACTGGCCGGTGTAGTCCCAGGTAAAACCGCGCGGGAAGTCCTTGCGGGCCTGGTTCTGCAGATAGGTGAGTGCCTCGCCCAGGGTCACTCCCGGCGTCATTACCCCGTTCAGGGTGACGGCATTGAGCTGCTGGAACTGGGTGCGGCTGCTGGGCTCCACTTTCTGCTTGAAAGATACCAGCGTCGACAGCGGCACCAGTTCACCCGTTCGGGAATGGACGTAATAGTCGTCGAGCATGTGGTAATTCAGCCGGAATTTGCGCGACACCTGCGGGATCACCTTGTAGCTGCGCCCGCCCAGGCTGAAGCGGTTGATGTAACCGCCGCCCAGGGCGGTGGCCAGGTTCGCTCCGATATCCTGCATGCTGATACCCAGATCGCCGGCAAGATCGCGATCGACCTTGATGGTAACCTGCGGCCGGCTGAACTGGATGGACTTCTGCAAAAACATGAACTTGCCGCTGGCCATGGCCTTGCCCTGCAGGTCGTCGGCGACCTTGTCCAGCTGCTGGTAATCCGAGTCGGTGGTGATCACGAACTGCACCGGCAGGCCGCCGCTGGACCCGGGCAGGCTCGGCCGCGGGAAGATGGCGATCTGCAGGCCCGCCACCTTGTTCAGCTTGCCCTGCAGCTCCCGGCCGATTTCCTGCTGGCTGCGCTCGCGTTGTGATGGCGGCGGCATCTTGAAACCGCCGAAGGCGGAAGTGGGATCACCGCCCCGCCCTATGAGGATGAAACTCTGTCCGTATTCCTTGATGGTGTCGAAAATCTTGGCGACCTGCTTCATGTACGACTCGGTGTAATCGATAGTCGCGGTCTGCGGCGCCGTGGCCTGGAACAACAGTACGCTCTGGTCTTCCACCGGGGCCAGTTCCTTCTGGCTGGTGATGAACATGAAATAGATGCTGACCAGGATCAGCAGGCCGAAGACGATGGTGACCGGGATGTAATCAAGGGTATTGTGCAGCAGGCTCTGGTAACGGTTCGCGAGGCCCGTGAAGAAATTCTCGACCCCGCGTTCGAAACGCCCCGGTTCCGAGCTCACGTGCAGGATCTTGGAGGACAGCATGGGCGACAGGGTCAGCGCGACCACGCCGGAGATCAGCACCGTGCCGGCCAGGGCGAAGGCGAACTCGGTGAACAGGGTACCCACCAGGCCCTGCATGAAGCCGATGGGGGCGTACACGGCGACCAGGGTGGTGGTCATGGCGATAATGGGCACGCCCAGTTCCCGGGCGCCGAGAATGGCGGCCTGAAAGCGCGTCTCGCCCAGCTCGATGTGCCGGTGGATGTTTTCCACCACCACGATAGCGTCATCCACCACCAGCCCGATGGCGAGCACCATGGCCAGCAGGGTCAGCAGGTTGATGGAGAACCCCATGAGCAGCATCAGGAACGCGCCGCCGATCATCGACAAGGGTACGGCCACGGCCGGGATCAGCGCTGCGCGCAGCGAGCCCAGGGTCAGGAAGATCACCGCCAGTACGACCAGGATCGCCTCCGACAGCGTCGTGAACACCTCCGTAATGGAATCCTGGATGAAGGTACTGGCGTCGTAGGGGACGAACGCCTTGAGGCCCGCCGGCAGCTGTGAACTGATGTCGGGCAGCGCCTTGTGCACCCGCTGCGCCACGGTTAGCGGGTTGGCGCCCGGCGCCTGCTCGATGGCGATGAAAATGGCGGGATGGCCGTTGTACCAGGTCTCGGTGTCGTAGTTCTCCGATCCCAGCTCGGTTTTGGCGATGTCGCTGAT
>Ga0209918_1001694_pt1 | contig 11401 bp, 16 predicted proteins | sample SalPonD_shore_MG_FD_185712 | JGI IMG/M metagenome (GOLD analysis project Ga0209918, IMG submission 185712) | Salt pond soil microbial communities from South San Francisco under conditions of wetland restoration - Salt Pond MetaG... | ecosystem: Environmental > Aquatic > Marine > Intertidal zone...
TCGTCGAAGACCGGCATGACCACCGAGACCCGGCCGGCGATCCGCTCTCCACGCGACTCCGCCATCAGGCCGCGTCGTCGTCCCCGGCCCCCGCCAGGACCCGCGCGGCGGGAAGCCGGCCCGCCTCCTGTAGCCCGAGGAAGTGGGCGGCGGTCCGCTCCAGGCCCTCCCGGAGCGGGATGCGCGGCGCCCAGCCCAGAAGGCGACCCGCCTTGCCGATGTCGGGGCAGCGCATCCGGGGGTCGTCCTCGGGGAGCGGCAGGTGGCGGACCTCGGAGCCGCTCCCGGTGACCTCGAGGACCTCCCGCGCCAGCTCGGCGATCGTGAACTCCCCCGGATTCCCCAGGTTCGTGGGCTCGACCTCGTCGGAGAGGAAGAGGCGGTAGAGGCCCTCGACCAGATCGGAGACGTAGCAGAAGCTGCGCGACTGGCTCCCGTCGCCGTAGATGCTGAGCGACTCCCCCCGCAGCGCCTGGGCCAGGAAGTTGGAGACGACCCGGCCGTCGTCGGGACGCATGCGCGGCCCGTACGTATTGAAGATCCTCGCAATGCGGGTCTCGAGGCCGTGCTCGCGGTGGTAGGCCATGGTCAGGGCCTCGGCGAAGCGCTTGGCCTCGTCGTACACGCCGCGCGGCCCGATCGGGTTCACGTTCCCCCAGTAGCTCTCGTTCTGGGGATGCTCGAGCGGGTCCCCGTACACCTCCGAGGTCGACGCCAGGAGGAACCTCGAGCCCTTCTCCCGGGCGAGCCCCAGCGTCTTGTGCGTCCCCAGGCTCCCCACCTTCAGGGTCTGGATCGGGAGCTCCAGGTAGTCCACCGGGCTGGCCGGGGAGGCGAAGTGGAGGACGCCGTCCAGCGGGCCCGCCACGTAGATGAACTCGGTGACGTCGTGGCGGGCGAAGGAGAAGCGCTCGTGGCCCATCAGGTGGGCCAGGTTCTCCGGCGTCCCGGTCACCAGGTTGTCGAGTGCCACCACCTCGTGGCCCTCCTCGAGGAACCGGTCGCACAGGTGTGAGCCCAGAAAGCCGGCCGCCCCCGTGACCAGGACCCTCACCCGACCGTCTCCCGCCCGATCGGGTGGTAGCCGAAGCCGCGGGAGCGCATGCGCTCGGGCTCGAACAGGTTCCTGCCGTCGAAGACCGTCTTCTCCTTCAGCGACGCGGCCAGGGCCGCCCAGTCGGGCCGGCGGTACTGGAGCCACTCGGTGAGGATCACCAGCCCGTCCGCCCCCTCGCAGGCGGCGTACTCGTCCCCGGCGTACTCCACGCGGTCCCCGAAGTGTCGGTGCCGGGCCTCGTCCATGGCCGCCGGGTCGTGGACCGCCACCTCGGCGCCGGCGGAGAGGAGCCCCTCCACCACCACGAGCGAGGGAGCCTCGCGCATGTCGTCGGTCTCGGGCTTGAAGGAGAGGCCCCACACGGCCAGGCGTCGCCCTGCGAGGTCCCCGCCGAAGTGATCGAGGACCTTGTCCACGAGGACCCGCTTCTGGCGCTCGTTCACCTCGTGGACCGCTTCGAGGATGCCGAGGTCCACTCCGACGTCCTGGCCTGTTCGGATCAGGGCCCGGACGTCCTTGGGGAAGCAGCTCCCTCCGTAGCCGGCCCCCGCGAACAGGAAGGACGAGCCGATGCGGGGGTCGCTCCCAAGCCCCATGCGCACCTGCGAGACGTCGGCGGAGGTGACCTCGCACAGGGCGGCGATCTGGTTCATGAAGCTGATCCGGGTCGCCAGCATGGCGTTGGCGGCGTACTTGGTGAGCTCCGCCGAGGGGATGTCCATGAACAGGAGACGGTTCCCCGTCCGCACGAACGGCTCGTAGAGCTCCTCGAGCGCCGGTCGGACCTCGTCGGTCTCGATGCCGCACACCACGCGGTCCGGACGCATGAAGTCCTCGACCGCGCTCCCCTCCTTGAGGAACTCGGGATTCGAGCACACGTGGAAAGGCTCGTCCGTCCAGCGCTCGATCTCCTGGCGGACCCTGCGAGCCGTGCCGACGGGGACTGTGCTCTTGGTGATGACGATCGTGCCCGGCCGGAGGTTCCGGCCGATGGTCCCGGCCACGTCCAGGACGTGCTGGAGGTCGGCCGAGCCGTCCTCGTCCGGTGGCGTCCCGACGGCGATGAAGACGACCTCCGCTCGGGCGGCGGCCTCGTCCACGGCGGTCGTGAATTGGAGCCGCTCCTCGCTCGTGTTGCGCGCCAGGAGCCGGTCCAGGCCGGGCTCGAAGATCGGCACCTCGCCCGCCCGGAGGCGGGCGATCTTGTCCCCGTCCACGTCCGCGCACACCACCCGATGGCCCGTCTCGGCGAGGCAGGCCCCGACGACCAGCCCCACGTAACCCGTTCCGATGACCGTGATCTCCATCTATGTGCTCTCGCGCTCGCGTTCACGCCCCCGCCGCGGCCACGCCGCCGTGCGCACCCCGCCGCTCCCGACGGCGTCACTCGCCCGTCGGGCCATCACTCGTCCCTCACGCCGTCACTCCCCCATCGATCGGTACACCTCGCGAACGGTCTCCTCGAGGCTGCGCCGGGGCTCCCACCCCGTCGCCTCCCGCAGCCGGCCCGGATCGCCGACCACGCGCCGGGGCTCTTCGGCGCGCACGCGGGAGGGTTGGACCACGATCTCCGCCTCCACGCCAGCCTCGTCCAGGATCCACTCCACGATCCGGCGCACGGGCACCGCGCGGCCCGAGCACACGTTGTAGGCGGCCTGGGGCTCCTCCAGCCGCAGGATCGCACGGAAGGCTCGGACGGCGTCCCGCACGTCCGTGAAGTCCCGCTCGATGTCCACGTTCCCCACCTCGAGGCGCGGCTCCCGCTCCCCGGACGCGATCGCGCGGACCTGGGCGCAGAAGTTCGGCACCACGAAGTGCCGGGCCTGTCCCGGTCCGACGAGGTTGAAGCCGCGAGCGACGACGGTCCGGACGGCGTGACCCCGCCGGTAGGTGTGCGCGGACAGCTCCTGGCAGGCCTTCGAAAGCCCGTACACCGAGACCGGCCGGAGCATCAGCTCCTCCCCGAGCGGCTCCCCCGGCCGGCCCGCATCTCCGTAGGCGTCGCCCGATCCCATGACCAGGATCCGGGGGTCGAAGTCGGGGAACTCCTGCCGGACCGAGAGGACGGCCTCGCACAGGTTCACGGTTCCACCGGCGTTGATACGCAGCGCCTCCTCGGCCTGCTCGCGGGCCAGCGCGCCCGAAGAGAAGCCCGCCAGGTGGTAGATGAGGTCCGGCTGGATGGCGGCCAGCACCCGGAACAGGGCGTCGTGGTCCCGCACGTCGGCGGCCTTCCAGTCCACGGCCGCCATCTGGCTGGGGGAGAGCGTGCTCCGGGTGGGCGGGAGGGTCAGCGCCGAAGCGGCCAGCTCGCCCTCCTCCGCGTCCAGGAGGGCGGTGAGGACGTGCTCCCCGACGAACCCGTCGGCCCCGGTGACCAGCGTCCTCACGGGAGGCCTCCCGCGTCGCCTTCCCGGGCGCGCCGGGCCAGCTCCCGGGCCGCGTACGTGACGACGAGGTCCGCTCCCGCCCGCCGGGTGGCCAGCGCGGCCTCCCACAGGGCGGCGTCCGCGTCGATCCAGCCGCGGTCGGCGGCAGCGCGGATCATGGCGAACTCGCCGCTCACCGAGTAGGCGACCGTCGGGAGCCCGAAGGCGGTCTTGACCCTGTGGACGACGTCCAGGTAGCCCAGCGCCGGCTTCACCATGACCATGTCCGCTCCCTCCTCGACGTCCAGGCGCACCTCGCGGATGGCCTCGTCCGCGTTGGCGGGGTCCATCTGGTAGCCCCGGCGGTCCCCGAAGGACGGCGCCGAGTCGGCGGCGTCTCTGAAGGGACCGTAGAAGCTGCTGGCGTACTTGGCCGCGTAGGAGAGGATGGCCGTGTCCGCCAGTCCCTCCGCGTCCAGCGCGTCCCGGATCGTGCGCACCCGTCCGTCCATCATGTCCGAGGGCGCCACGACGTCCGCCCCGGCGCGGGCGTGGCTGACCGCCTGCCGGGCCAGGAGCTCGAGCGTCGGGTCGTTCAGGACACGCCCGTTCTCGACGATCCCGCAGTGGCCGTGGCTCGTATACTCGCACAGGCAGACGTCGGTGATGACGACCAGGTCCGGCACCGACGCGCGCAGGGCGCGCACGGAGCGCTGCACGATGCCCTCCTCGTCCCACGAGGAGGTCCCGCGCTCGTCCTTGCTCTCGGGGATCCCGAACAGGAGGATCGCGCGGACGCCGTCCTCGCGGGCGGCGGCGGCCTCCTCGACCAGCTCATCGACCGGGAGACGGCGCACGCCCGGCATGGAGGGCACCTCGCGTCCGGCGTCCACCGTGGCGTCGGCGAACAGGGGGTAGATGAAGTCGGCCGGCGACAGCCGTGTCTCCCGCACGAGGTCCCGGATCCCGGGGCGGCGCAGCCGCCTGAGCCTCAGGAACGGGAACATGGACCTCCGCTCGTCGCTCACGGCCTTCCTCCTCCCGCGTCCCTGCCGGTCTCGGCCTCTACCAGCGCCCGCACCAGGCCGGGGATCGTGTAGTCCCGCGCCACCACGTCCACCCTGAGCCCCTCGTCGCGGGCCGTCCCGGCCGTGACCGGGCCGATGGCCGCGACCCTGGCCCTACCCACCTCCGGGCCCACGGCCCGCGCGAAGCCCCGCACCGTGGAGGACGCCGTGAACGTCACCCAGTCGACGTCCCCCGCCACCAGGCGCTTTCGGAGCGCGCCGGCCTCTTCCGGATCCGCCAGGAGCGTGCGGTAGGCGGCCACTTCGTCGACCACGGCCCCGGCCGCCTCGAGGATGCGCGGAAGCGCCTCCCGGGCCTCCGCCGCCCTCGGGAGCAGGAAGCGCAGGCCGGAGACCCCGCCCGCCGCCGCGAGGATCGCCGACGCCAGCTCCTCGGCCCGGTACTCCTCCGGGACGACCTCGAGCTCCAGCCCCAGCCGCTCGCGGGCGGCACGCGCCGTTGCGGGTCCGATCGCCGCGGCCCGCATCCCCGCGAGCGGCGAGCTCGCGCCGTCGGTGGAACCGACCATGGCCGCCACGGACTCCACGGCGTTCACGCTCGTGAAGACGACCCAATCGTACGCGTCGGCGCGGCCCAGGGTCTCACGCAGGGCGGTCGGATCCTCGAGAGGAGCGATGCGGATGGTGGGGAAGGAGATGATCCGGGCGCCCTCCGCCCGGAGGGCGGCCTCGAAGGGTCCGGCGCGGGCGCGCGGGCGCGTCACCACGATCGTGCGTGCCGCGAGCGGGCGGTCCGGACCGGTCTCGGGGTGGGAGCTCATGGGCCGGGAATATAGGAGCGGCCCCGCGGAGGGGGCCAACGCCACCGGGACGACCCCTCACGGGGGCGTCACGGCGCCTTGCGTACCTTGCCGGCCTTGAGGCAGCGCGTGCACACCCGAACGCGCCGTACGCTCCCGTCCTCCAGGATGCGGACCTTCTGGAGGTTGGGGAGCGTGCGCCGCTTGGTGCGGTTGTTCGCGTTGCTCACGCTGTTGCCCGTCATCGGGCCCTTGCCGCACACGTGACAGAACTTGGCCATCGTATCGAGCCCCGCGGTGTTCTCAGCCGTTCTCGCTGCGCAGGATGCCGACCGTGTCGGCCAGCAGGAAGCTCGGCGCCGCCGGAATGCCTCCCGCCGACGCGGAGTCCACCGCCCCGCGCTTCACCCACTCCGAGCGGATCGAATCGGTGAGCGCGTAGAACCGGCCGCCCACGTTGATCCGGTCGTCCTGGTAGACCGTCGTACCCTTCTGGATCAGCTGCGCCCCGAGCAGGACCGGATAGACCGTCGAGTCGTTCACCGACAGCGTGAACACGCCTCGACCCAGGCGGGAAGCCACCTTCACGCTGTCGAGGGTGGCCGATCGGCCCGGCACCGAGTCCGGATGCGCTCCGAGGAACGCCACCGTGATCGGGGAGGGACCGCCGCCGGTCGTATCCGTCATCGCCGGCGTCACCTCCTGCTCGAGCGACTGCGACTGGTTGTACAGCCAGTAGAAGAACCCGGCCATGACCGCCAGGGCCACCACCAGCAGGATCGACGAGCTACCCCGAAAACCGGAACGCGCCATGTCTCTCTTCCCTCTCCCCTGTTTTCGCTCGGCGGGCGGCCCTCAGGCCCCGGCCCGCTCCGTCAGCTCGATGAGCGCCAGCTCCGCCCCATCGCCCTTCCTGGCGCCCAGCTTGAGGATCCGCGTGTAGCCGCCCTCGCGTTCCGCGAACCTGGGACCGATGTCGTCGAACAGCTTGGTGAGGATCTCCCGATCCTGGATGTGACGACGCACCTGCCTGCGGCTGTGGACGTCGTCGCTCCGGGAGAGGGTCACGAGCTTCTCCGCGAACGGACGCAGCTCCTTCGCCTTGGCCTGCGTGGTCCGGATGCGCTCGTGGCGGAAGAGGCTGGTGGCCATGTTCCTGAGCGTGGCCTTCTTGTGGCTGGCCGTCCGGCTGAGCTGCCTGCCCTTCTTCCTGTGCCTCATGCCTCGTCCTCCGCCGCCGCGGCGCCGGCGCCGTTGCCGCTGCTCGGCTCCTCCCGCACGTAGAGGGTGCCGTCGTCGCCCTGCTCGAGCTGCATGCCGAAGTGAAGCTGGTGGTCCGCCAGGACCTCGGCCACCTCCTCGAGGGACTTCTCGCCGAAGTTCTCCACCTTGAGCATCTGGTCGCGCGTCTTGCTGGCCACGTCACCGAGCGTGTGGATGTCGGCCTTCTCGAGCGTGTTGCGCGAGCGGACCGAGATGCCGTCGAACGCCTCGAGCGAGCGGCCCAGGAGGTCGGAGAGCTCGGGATCGACACGACGCAGCCCCTCGGGCGCGGCCTGCGGCCCGGGTCCCGTCCCGTCCTCGCCGGAGGGCACCTCGATCGGCCCCTCTCCGAAGCGCGTGAGGTACTCGAGGTGGGCCCGCGCGATCCGCGCCCCCTGGCCGAGCGCGTCGGCCGGGTCCAGCGCGCCGTTCGTCTCGACCGCGATCGCCAGGCGGTCGAAGTCCGTCCGCTGACCGACCCGCGTCTCCTGCACCGTGAAGTTGGCCTTGGTGACCGGGTTGTACAGCGAATCCACCCGGATGAGGTCCACCGGACCCTCATCGGGTCGGGGATGCTGGTCGGCGGCCACGAAGCCCCGACCGTGATTCACCCACAGGTCCATGCGGAGCGGCCGGTTCTCCGGCAGCTCGGTCTGCAGGGTGAAGAGCAGCCGGTCGGGATTCACGATCTCGAGGCCGGCCACCTGGCCGATGTCGGCCGCCGTGACCGGACCGGCCTCGTGCACGCTCAGCTCCAGCCGCGCTTCCTCGTCGGCCGGGTCGAGCGTCACGACCAGCCGCTTGAGGTTCTGGATGATCTGGTGGATGTCCTCGGCCACACCCTCTATCGTCTGGTGCTCGTGCTGCACGCCGTCGACCCGGAACGCCCATACGGCCGCGCCGGGAAGCGACGAGAGCAGGATGCGCCGGATCGAGTTTCCGATCGTGTGGCCGAAGCCCCGCTCCAGAGGCTGGAGGAGGAATTCGGCTCGCCGCCCGTCCTCCGACCGGGATCGCTCCTCGGCCGTCTCGGGCAGCACCAGTCCGGTCAGGTCCAACGTCGATGGCATATTTCGTCTTCTCGCCTGTGTACCTGTCTACCTGTCTTCGCTCGCCGTGCGGGCGCTCGATCGCGGGCGGCTACTTGCTGTACAGCTCCACGATCAGCTGCTCCTGGACCGCCAGCGGGATGTCGGCCCGCGACGGCCGCTCGAGCATGCGTCCCGTGAGGCCCTCGTAGTCCGCTCCGAGCCACGAGAGATGGTCGCGGCCCTGCTTGTCCTCCACCGCCTCCTGCACCAGCGGCATCTCGGTCGCGGTCTTCGAGAGCGAGATCTCCTCGCCGGGCGACACCCCGTAGCTCGGAACGTCCACGGTCGCTCCGTCCACCTTCACGTGGCCGTGCCGGACCAGCTGCCGCGCCGCCTTGCGCGAGGGGGCGAACCCCAGCCGGTAGAGAACGTTGTCGAGGCGGCTCTCCAGCCCGATCAGCAGGTTCTCGCCCGTGATCCCCGGCGTGTTGGCCGCCCGGCCGAACAGGTTGGAGAACTGCTTCTCGCCCAGACCGTAGATGCGCTTGACCTTCTGCTTCTCGCGCAGCTGGAGGGCATACTCGGACTGCCGGCGACGGCGGCGACCCACCCCGTGCTCGCCGGGGGGGTATCCGCGCCGCTCGATGGCGCACTTCTCGCTGAAGCAGCGGCTTCCCTTGAGGAAGAGCTTCTCGCCCTCACGCCGGCACAGCCGGCAGACCGGACCCGTGTATCGACCCATGAACTACCTTCGTCTCCCCTGGTGTCCCCTAGACCCGTCGCTTCTTCGGCGGCCGGCAGCCGTTGTGCGGGATCGGCGTCACGTCGCGAATGGCCGTGATCGTCAGGCCGGCGCTCTGCAGCGCCTGGATGGCCGATTCGCGGCCGGACCCCGGGCCCTGGACGTGCACGCTCACCCGCTTCATTCCCAGCGCCACAGCGTCCTTCCCGGCGTTCTCGGCGGCGATCGTGGCCGCGAAGGGCGTCGACTTCTTCGAGCCCTTGAAGCCGGACTTGCCGGCGCTGGACCACGCCACCGTGTTGCCCGACGTGTCGGTGATCGTGACGATCGTGTTGTTGAACGTGGCCTTGATGTGGGCCACGCCCTCCGCGGGTACCTGCCCCTTCTTTCGACTCGACCTGCTCCCTGACTTCGCCATGCTTCCCTATGCGCTCCAGACGTGGGGCCGCATCTCGCTCCCCGGGACCGCTCGGATCCCCGGGAGGCTCACTTCTTGGCGGGCGCCCTCTTCTTGCCCGCGACCGTCTTCCGGGGTCCCTTCCGGGTCCGCGCGTTGGTGTGCGTGCGCTGGCCCCGCACCGGGAGGCCCTTCTTGTGCCGGATGCCCCGGTAGCAGCCGATGTCCATGAGCCGCTTCACGTTCATGGAGCGTTCGGTGCGGAGGGCACCCTCCACCTTGTACCGGTTCTCGATGACCCGGCGCAGCTTGTTGAGATCCTCGTCGGAGAGCTCGTGGACCCGGGTGTCCAGGTTCACCGCGGTCTCCTCCAGGATGTCGCGCGAAGTCGAGCGCCCGATCCCGTAGATGTAGGTGAGGGCGATCTCGATCCGCTTGCTGCGTGGCAGGTCGACGCCCGCTATCCGTGCCATTGGCTCACCCCTGGCGCTGCTTGTGCTTCGGGTTCCGCGTGCAGATCACGCGGACCACTCCCTTGCGGCGCACGATCTTGCAATGCTCGCAGATCTTCTTGACGCTGCTGCGCACCTTCATGGTCCTCTCCCCGCCGCCTGATCCGTCTCCTTCGGAGCCTTTTAACCTAACGTGATCGCATGGATCCATCAACCAGAATCGGCAACGACCTCACTTGTAGCGATACGTGATCCGCCCCTTCGTGAGGTCGTACGGGGACATCTCCACCGACACCTTGTCCCCCGGCAGGATCCGGATGTAGTTCATTCGAATCTTCCCCGAGACGTGGCACGTGATCTCGTGCCCGTTCTCCAGCTCGACCCGGAACATGGCGTTGGGGAGGGCCTCGACGACCTCCCCCGTCATCTGGATCGGTTCTTCCTTAGCCAACTTCTCCTCCAGCTTCTCTCCGCCTCGCGGCCGATCGCACCGGCGGCGCCGTGAGCACCCTCGGCCCGTCCGCCGTCACGGCCACCGTGTGCTCGAAGTGCGCCGACAGCGAGCCGTCCCTCGTCACGACCGTCCAGTCGTCCGAGAGCGTCCGAATCGACCGGTCGCCCACGTTGACCATGGGCTCGATCGCGATCACGAGTCCCTCCTGCAGCCGGCGGCCCCGGCCGCGGCGCCCGTAGTTCGGCACCTGGGGATCCTCGTGAGCCGCATGACCCACGCCATGGCCGACCAGCTCGCGCACCACGCTGTAGCCCGCCTCCTCGACCACGGCCTGAATGGCCCCGCCGATGTCCCCCACGTGCCCCCCCGGACGCGCCTCGGCCATGCCGGCCTCCAGCGCCTCCTCGGTCACCGCCAGGAGCCGCCCGGCCTCCGGGGAGACCTCACCCACAGCGACCGTGATCGCGGAGTCCGCGTAGTAGCCCTCGAGCCGGACGCCCAGGTCCAGGCTGACCAGATCCCCCGACTCGAGCACCCTGTGCTCCGAGGGGATGCCGTGCACGACCTCGTCGTTGATGCTCGTGCACAGGCTGGCCGGGAAGCCGTAGAGGCCCTTGAACGCGGGCTCCGCCCCGGCGTGCCGCCGGATGAGATCCTCGGCGATCCGGTCCAGCCGCGCCGTCGAGACGCCGGGCACCGCTTCCTCGCGGACCTGCTCGAGCACCTCGGCGATGATCCCGCCCGCGCGCGCGATGGTGTCGATCTCGGGTCCGCTCTTGAGGTGGATCACGCCCCGGCGACCTCCCGCAGCCGCGCCCTGAGCCGCTCCTGCACCTCGTCCACGTCCCCCATCCCCGTCACGTCCTCGACGGGCACCGGGCCCGAGCGGTACCACTCGAGAACCGGCTCGGTCTGCCTCCGGTACACTTCGAGCCTGCGGCGGACCGTCTCCGGCCGGTCGTCCTCCCGCTGCACGAGCTCGGAGCCGCACTCCGGGCAGCGTCCCCCTTCAACGTCGCCGTCTCGGGCCGACGTGACCGCCCCGCACTCCGGACACACGCGCCGGGAGCCCAGCCGCCGGACGATCTCCTCTTCGGGCACCTCGAGGTTCGCGACCGCGTCCAGGGTCAGCCCGCGGCGATCGAGGAGCGCGGCCAGTCCCTCCGCCTGCGGGACGGTTCGCGGGAAGCCGTCCAGGATGAAGCCCCCGGACGCCTCCGGGCCGGTCAGCGCCTCGTCGATGAGGCCGAGGATGACCTGGTCCGGGACCAGCTCGCCGGCCTCCATGTAGCGCCGGGCCTCCCGTCCGAGCTCCGTCCCTTCGCGCCGCGCCTCGCGAAGCATGTCTCCCGTGGCGAATCGGGGGACGTCGGCCCAGCGGGCCAGGCTCTCGCCCTGCGTGCCCTTGCCCGCCCCGGGCGGACCCATCAGCACCAGCCTCATCCTACATGTACCGCTGGCGCGCCCGGTACTTCACCCTCCCCTTCTTCATGAAGCCCTCGTAGTGGCGCAGGAGGAGGTGCTGCTGCATCTGCTGCACCGTGTCCAGCGCCACGCCCACCACGATCAGGAGCGACGTGCCTCCGAAGAAGAACGTGCGGATGTCGAAGGCCGAGAAGATCCAGAAGGGCATGATCGCGATCAGCGCCAGATAGATCGATCCCGGCAGCGTGATGCGCGTCAGCACCCGGTCGATGTACTCGGCCGTCTGGGTCCCGGGCTTGACGCCGGGGATGAAGCCGCCCTGCTTCTTCAGGTTCTCCGCCAGGTCGATCGGGTTGAAGATGATCGACGTGTAGAAGTAGGTG
>Ga0209918_1001696_pt1 | contig 11399 bp, 11 predicted proteins | sample SalPonD_shore_MG_FD_185712 | JGI IMG/M metagenome (GOLD analysis project Ga0209918, IMG submission 185712) | Salt pond soil microbial communities from South San Francisco under conditions of wetland restoration - Salt Pond MetaG... | ecosystem: Environmental > Aquatic > Marine > Intertidal zone...
TTGGGATTTTTGGGTTTTCCTTATTTCTATTCTTTCTATTGGTCTTTTTCGTGGGTTTTTATAGAAGAGGGAAAAAAAGAATCCTCAAAATTCTCTACACTAAAAAGGAATTAGAAGAACAATATCGAGATCGCCTTGGAATAAAGATAGTTGCTGGCGGATTTATTGTCAGTGTCATAGGTGTTTTGATCGCAATATTAATAGCAATTATATTAAATGCCTCTTCTGGCTCAGGAGACAGCTTATTGATGTCATTAATTTCAATTATGACTTTATCAATAGGGACATTTATTTTATCTATAGGTATCTTAATTTTTATAATAATTGGGATCATACTATTTCTAACCTTTATTATTAGGAATGGATTCTACTTTATAGCTAAGATTATCTATAAAATGTCTGAATAAATTTATATCACTTCTTTTTTCTTTCATTTTCTTAATTTTAGATTTAGAAAATCAATGGAGTGGTTTTATTTAAATCATAAGTTAATTTAGAGTATAACTAAAAGAATATTATCTCTCTAAGAAGAAGACTATGTCAATCAAAGTTGGAACGGTGTTTAGTTTTCAAGATCTTCCAAATGTTTCCAAATTTCCTTTTATTATTAATAAGAAGCAGAAAAATGGAATTTTTGTAAGAAAAGGCTTATTCGTTTCTACAAAATCTGATGAAGGATATTTACTTGGTATTATTGAAGAAATTATTTTATTAAACGAATATTTTTCCGATGGGCTCACTATTAAGGCTTATGATGAAAATAAAAATCCAAATATATTAAAAGGATTATTTCCAAGCGATGATTTTGAATTCGCAATAGCAATTGTAAAGTGCCTTGGAATTATTGAATTTAATCAACAAAATCCAGAGCTTATAGAAAAATTAAGCAGAATGAGCTACCCTGCGACACCTGGTGCGCCAGTGAATGTTGTGGATCAATCAATATTAACTCAATTTATTGGATTTGATACTGAAAATGGATTAAATGTAGGTACTGTAAAAGTCACCAATTATAAGGCATTAATTGATATGGACCGTTTATTAAACAAACATCTTGCGATATTATCGATATCAGGTGGGGGGAAAAGTTATCTCACTTCAATTCTTATAGAAGAATTATTATCACGAGAAAAAGGCACACCCGCCATAGTATTAATTGATGTGCATGGAGAATACCTCTATCTCAAGGACCTGCCGAAATTTAAAGATAAAATACAAGTTTATGATACGACCTTTTTTCAAATCTCCACCTCAAACCTCTCCCCATGGACATTTAGGAAATATCAAAAACAGATTTCACATGTACAAGTACGTGAATTATCAAAATACATTCAAAAACTAAATAAGGATGATGAAAAAAAGGGAAAATATAGCCTTTCGGATTTAATGAATTTTATAGAGGAAGACCCCAACACCAATAAAAATACGAAACAAGCGCTTATCGGATGGTTGACTGAATTAGATCGATTGCATCTTTTTGGTACAATGGAAAATCCTAATTTAAAAAATATTCTTAATGAAGGAGAAATGATCATCCTTTCATTAGAAAAAGAGATTAATATCAGGAAAAAACAGATAATTGTGGATTATCTCTGCAATCGGCTTTTTTACTTGCGCAGGATTGATAAGGTGCCACCATTTTTCTTAATCGTGGAAGAGGCTCACCAATTCTGTCCTGAAGCAGCCCAATCGAAAGCCATTTCTAAATCGATCTTGGAAACTATTTCTCGAGAGGGAAGAAAGTTTCTCGCGTGTTTATGTTTAATTAGTCAGAGACCAAAGCGATTAAGCACAACAGCTTTATCTCAAATGAATTCTAAGATGATTTTAAATATAAAAAATCCGTATGATTTAAAACATTTAATGGATAGTTCTGAAGCAATTACTAAGAAATACGCGGATATGATATCCACATTGGGTGTTGGCGAAATGCTATTAATGGGAAATGCAGTGAACTATCCCGTGTTTATTGACGTTAGAGAAAGACATTTCAAGTCTGACTCAGAGGATATCAGTTTAGCACAAATCTGCCAACATTGGCAGGAAAAATTAAAGTGATTCTTTAATTAATTTTTTTTTGATGGTCTTTGTATCTTTGTTAAGAATAATTCTTTTCTTATTCTTAGAAATTCGAAATACTTTAATTATATTCGCACTTTCAAGCTTCATAAAGATTTCCTGAAGATAATATGAATTTACATATTTATAATCCTTTTTTAGCAATTCTTCAAGCCTTTTGTCAAGAATCTCCCCCTTATTATCGATTAAAATATCAATTATAGCATTTGTAATAGGGTTAATATTCCAGTATTTTGTTTTCAAAAAATCAACTCCTTCTCTTTGTTTAATACAACTTATAAATTTTATTTTCCAATTAAGTTTGTGTTTTTAATATAAAAGCAGAAATTAATACCTTTCGGAGAGGCAATAACTTATACAAATAATTTTTCTCCTTCTTGCTTCTCGATTTTTCTTCTTTTGAGCGTTTTTCCAAATTCTTCATACCATTTAGTTAGCTCCGGGGTTATAGTAGGATGAATATCTTCCTTAGCTTTTTTGAAATGTTCTAAAAACACTTTTCTAGCTCGAATATTCTCTCTAAGAGCTTCCATACCAGCTTCTCGGGTCCATGATTCTATATCAGCACCCGAAAAATTCTCGGTCATTTTGACCAAGTTTTCTAAATTAATATTGGATGCTAATGGCATTTTATTGGCAAATATTTTCAAAATAGCGAGTCGTTCATCTTTATCAGGAGGCGGAATATATAAAACTCTATCTATTCTGCCCGGTCTAATTAATGCGGGGTCTAAAATATCTGGCCTATTTGTTGCGGCAATCACAATGATATCTTTCATAACTTCCAATCCATCGAGTTCAGTTAAAAATTGAGAGAGTACTTTTTCAGTCACTCCCGAATCAGAGGTATATCTTCCTCTGCTGGGTGCGATAGAATCAAATTCATCAAAGAAGATGATGCATGGTGCGGCCATTTTTGCTTTTCGAAATACTTCTCGTATTGCTTTTTCGCTTTCACCGACCCATTTTGATAATAATTCGGGACCCTTTATTGAAATAAAATTTGCTTTGCTTTCGGAAGCTACTGCTCTTGCTAATAGAGTCTTACCACAGCCAGGAGGCCCATATAATAAAATCCCTTTAGGAGGCTTTATACCCATTCTTTCAAAAATCTTGGGATCCGAAATTGGCCAATCCACTGCCTCGATTAATTTTTGCTTCTGTTCTTTTAAACCGCCTACTTCTTCCCAGCTGACATTTGGAATTTCTACAAAAACTTCTCTTATGCCTGAGGGCATTACTTCCTTTAATGCCTGATTGAAATCTTCCTTTGTAACTTTTATTTGTTCTAAGAGCTCAGGATTAATCATTTCCGATTCTAAATCTATTTGCGGTAAGTATCGACGTAATGCAGACATTGCTGCTTCTCTACACACTGCAGATATATCGGCCCCTACAAAACCATGTGTAATTTTTGAGAATTCCTTTATTAAACTTTTTTTATCATCAAGAGGCATCGTGCGCGTATGAATTTGAAAAATTTCCTTTCTGCCTTTTTCATTGGGAACCTTAATCTCTATCTCGCGGTCAAATCTTCCAGGTCTTCTTAATGCCGAATCTAAACTATTAGGTCGATTAGTAGCTCCAATCACAATTACTCTACCTCTACTATGTAAACCGTCCATTAGCGCTAAAAGCTGGGCTACCACTCTTCTTTCCACTTCGCCAGTAACAGTTTCCCGCTTTGGAGCAATAGCATCGATTTCATCAATAAATATGATGGATGGGCTTTCTTCCTCTGCTTCTATAAATAATTTCCGTAATTTTTTCTCAGACTCCCCATAAAATTTGCTCATTACCTCCGGGCCATTAATAGATATGAAATGGGCTTCACTTTCATTTGCCACAGCCCGAGCAAGTAATGTTTTACCACAGCCAGGAGGTCCACGAAGTAATACTCCTTTAGGAGGATCGATACCTAAACGCTTAAATAGTGAAGGATGTCTTAATGGTAATTCTACCATTTCTCTTACTCTTTGTATTTCATTATCTAAGCCACCAACGTCTTCGTACGTAACATACATAGCACCTTTTTCTTCCTCTTCTGTTATCCGCTCACTAATGCTTAAATTCGTCTCTTGCTTTATGATACACACTCCATCTGGTCTCAGATTAATTACTTTAAACGTAATTTCCCTACTTATCCCAATTGAGATAAGAATAATATCGTCTATCGTTACCGGATAATTATTGAGCTTCCTTTTCACGAAGGTTTCAAATCTCGGGTTGCTTCGAATCTTTACATTAGCTGGCGCTAATACTATAACACGAGCGGGCTCAGCATTAACTTTTTTTATCTCAATGGTATCATCAATACTAGTATTTGTATTCTTCCTAAGTCGAGAATCAATTCTAATAATTCCAAGTCCATTGTCTTGGGGATAACTTGGCCAGGCTATTCCCGCAGATTCCTTCTTACCTTTTATAGCAATAACATCACCGGTCTGAATGGATAATTTTTCCATTGTTTCGGGGTCGATTCGAATAATATTACGCCCTATATCTCTTTTCTTTGCCTTTTGAATACGGAGTGTGACACTTTCTTGCTTTTCATCCTTATTTTTTTCATCATCATTACTATTAGAAGCCGTCATTTTTATCTTCACTATTGGGTATATTTAAAAAAATTTATAGTAAGAAGTTTTTGTTGTACTATTTATGAAAATTAAACGTATTGTAAAAATTTTTTCTATTTCTATTTAATTTGTGAAAATCTATTAGATACACTATTTTTTACTCATGAACGAATCTAAAGAAACTTGTACTGAGTTCGAAGATAATTTTCTAAGTCTATCCAAGGCATTTTCTACTCTCTTATTTGAAAAATTATGTTGTTCTACTAATAATTCCTTAATTTTCTCATATTCTATATTTTTCCACTTTAAAGGAGCCAAATCTTTTTTTATTTTAGGATGTAAAAAAATCTCTTTAACTTGCTTAACTATGTCTAAATTTATATCTATCGTTTTTCCCGCAGCGGTTACTTTATTAGAAATCATGCTCCCCAGAGATTCATGGGTTTTTATTAAATCTAATGCGGTTTTTTGACCAATACCTTTTATTCCTGGAAAAAAATCAGTCCCAATTAAAACTCCCATTTCTATGAGCTGTTCTCTCGTTATCTCATATTGTTTAAGAAATTTAGAGAGTGAAATATATTCAATATCTAAAGTGACTGTGGTGTTTCTAACCTTTTTACTTCTCTTTACCGCAAAATTTCTTATTAATCTATTTGCTCCAAATAAAAGAGTATCATAATCTTGGCTCGCACAAGCCCATGCTAGTTCTCCCTGAACCATATAGGCAGATTGAGCCTCACCTTCCGATGGAGCCTGAACTATGGGAATACCAAGGGCTCGAATTAACTTTTTGCTTTCTTCTATCATATCTGAATCGAGTTTTGAAGTCATTTGAGCATATTTTTTAGCTTCTACCATATCTCCTTTCTCCTGCGCTTCGATCATTTTTTCTTTAGCTTCTTCTTTTACCTCCTTTCGCTTTTCAATTGTATCCGATTTAAGTTCAGAGGGTATTCCATCAAATACATACACAGGCTTAATATTTTGTTCTATAAAATTAATAGTCCTATAAAAGAGCCCTGAAAGATGAGATGTGACATTACCTTGATAATCTTTTAACGGTGTTCCATCTCTTTGACGTATTATAGCTAAGAATTGGTACATGGTATTGAAGGCATCAATAGCGATTATTCGATTATAAAGGTTCTCAAACGTTATGGACCGTTTAACTTCACTCACTAATTGATTTATTTTTACTCCCATAATCGAATTCTCCTTTTATTAATATATCAAAATGAATCGTTTTCCATATTATAAATATCTATTGTAATATTTATTTATCACTATTATATTTTTGAGTTTTTACTCTTCTTCTTTTTAGTTTAGACCCACATTTTTCACAAAATTCTTGATCTGTATGTTTAACTTCATTACAAAAGGGACAGTACCATTCATATATAATTTTTTTATTGATACCTCTCTTTCTTAAAGGAGAAAAAGTGATATTTAATTCTGAACATAAATTTTCCATTGAATAGTCATTTGTGTAAAGAATTACGTTTTTATCTGTATTACTCTGTAATTCTAAGGCAAGAGCAATTAATTTAATATCAACATTAGATAATACTCTTAAATCATTAGTAATTTTTGCTCTCTTTCTAACTTTTTTTATAAATTCTTGATGTGGTTCCTTTAAAATTAATTTTTTTCTCTCTCTCGCATAACTTATTCTATTTAAAATATTCCTATTTTTTTCTTGATATCTATCTACTCTGATTTCATCAATTACTTCTCGAATAGTAAAAATATTCCCAGGAATAACATTAAAATCGAGTCCTGTGAGGAAAATATTAGTATCAAAAATTAGGAGTCTCTCCTCTTTAGTTTTCACAGTCTTAATCATTCCTTATTTGCTATTGAAAATAAACTTTATTTATAATAGAAAAGACGGTTACTCCTCAGGACTGTCTTCTAAAGGAACCTTTAATCCTATCCCTATAATTTTTTTCTTAAGGCGTTTAAAATAATTTTTATATAAATCATCTGAAAGACGAATAAATTTAAATCCTGAGTCGGCTTTTCGTATTCTTATTATACTCCCCGGCTGAATCTCTTTATACTCTTGCTGACCATCTATAATAATTTTGGCATTTAATCGTGGTCTTAACAACTCAATTTCTATTTCAGAATCAATAGGGACTATTATCGGTTTTAATCCCGCCCGGGCATATGGATTTAGAGTGGTTAATTGTATAATATTAAGGGTGGGAAACACAATTGCTCCTCCCGCGCTGAGATTATAGGCTGTGGATCCTGTTGATGTGGAGAGGATTACCCCATCGGAATAACTTCGATTTAAGAACACCCCATTTATTTTTACGCTGATTTGAAGGACTTTTGAACTCTTAGAAGATATTATCAGAATTTCATTCAATGCATTACTTAATTTTAATTCCTCAGAGTTTTTTCTAACAATATATGCTGTAATTTTAGCAACTTCCTCAATTATGTATTCTCCGTTTATAACTTTCTCTAAATCTTTAAAGACTTTTCTTTCATTTGTTTCATCCAAGAAGCCAACAGAACCAATATTTACTCCTAAAATGGGAGGAGGATTTTTCTGATTTAAACTATTGGATACTCGCATAATGCTTCCATCGCCACCCACTACAATAACAAATTCTATTACATCAGCTGTTACTGTACTTAAATCTTTTGCATGCAATCCATCAAATTTGGGTGAAAGTCTGGTTTCCACACATACGTCGATACCTTTTTCACGTAGAAAATTAAAAATTGATCTTGCTAATTCTACAGCATTTTTTTTATCCATACGAGTTGCGATTAAAATGCCTTTATTCGTCATTATTACAAAAGATAATGTTTTTTATTTTTAAAAATACTATATATCAGATAAATATTTGAATTTTCATATAAATTTCATATAAAATCATAAAACTAATTAAAAATAAGGGTTTTAATACAGTAAGGTGATTAACTATTTCGATTGAGAGAAAAGAAATACAAAAGTTAAAGGATGGCAATTATGTAATGATAGAAGGAGAGCCTTGCATCATTAAAAGTACAGAACGTTCGAAAAGTGGAAAGCACGGACATGCGAAAGTCAGAGTTGTATGTATCGGTGTGTTTGACGATAAAAAAAGATCCCTCACTTTTCCAAGTGGCGATTTAGTGGAAGTCCCTCAAGTGGAAAAAGGCAACGCTCAAGTCAATTATATTGATGATAATGCGATTAATATAATGGATCTACAATCCTATGAATCTTTTGACGTGAAATGGCCAGAAAATGAAGAAATGAGAGAAAAACTTAAAGACTTGCGAGCACATCCTGAAAGTATGGCTAAAAGTCAAATTGAATTCTGGAGATTTCCTGGAAACCGAGTACTAATACATCGTATTTACTCAAAATAAAGTTCTGTTAGAAAGACTCATTTTTATAAATTTTATCCTATTTCTTGGTTTATATTTAATTATCAATTTTCTTTATTATTGTTTAATTTTTCCCAAATCTAAGCAAAAATTTATTTTATCAAAGAGAATTATATTATTTTGAAATCAAAATTATTTAGAAGAATAGTTTCATTATGGTATTAGAAAGCCTAGGAAGAAAATTAGAAAAAGCAATACGAAGAATACGAAGATTGCCTAAAATTGATAAGGATGCGATAAATGCACTTATACAAGACTTACAAAGAGCTCTATTAAGCTCAGATGTTAAAGTAGAATTAGTATTCGAAATGACAGAGAATATTAAAAAAGAAGGGATGAATTCTGAGCTGCAGCGAGCACAACGAAAAGATTTTATTATAAAACTAGTTCATGATGAGCTTATTAACACTCTTGGAGGAAGACCCGCACCCATTAGAATAAAACCGGGAAAGAAAAATGTTATTTTATTGGTTGGAATTCAAGGCTCTGGAAAAACTACCACTGTTGCAAAATTGGCCAAATATTATCAGAGTAAAGGCTTAAAGGTCGCAGCTATTACCACAGATACTTGGAGACCCGGGGCATATGAACAGCTTCAACAATTGACGGATCAAATCGGAATAAAATGTTTTGGAAATCCAAAAGAACAAAGTGCTTTAAAGATTGCCGTCAAACAAACTAAAAAGGCATTAAATCAAGGTTATGATTTATTAGTTGTTGATACAGCGGGAAGACATAAAGAAGAAAAAGAACTAATGGAAGAAATGCAGAAAATCGAAAAGGTTTTAAAACCAAATGAGGTTATGTTGGTTGTAGATGGCACCTTAGGTCAACAAGCTTATGCACAGGCAGAGGAATTTTCGAAAACAACAAATCTGGGAAGTATAATCGTAACAAAACTGGATGGTACTGCAAAGGGAGGTGGAGCGCTTTCAGCATGTGCTGCTACTAATGCGCCCATAAGATTTATTGGTACCGGAGAAAAAATTGAAGACTTAGAATTATTTAATCCTACAGATTTTGTTGGCAGACTCTTAGGAGTACCAAATATAGAGGGTTTAATCGAAAAAGTACAACAAGCTGAGGCAACTCCTGATCCTGAGATGGTCAAAAGAATGATGCATGGTAAGTTTACCTTAGAAGACTTGTACGATCAATTGAAGGCCTTTAGAAAAGTGGGGAAATTTAGGAATATATTATCAATGATGGGTGGTGGAAATATTCCCGAAGCATTAAAGGAAGACGCTGAAAAAAATATTGAACGATGGCGCGTCGTACTGGATAGCATGACTGCGTTAGAAAAAGAAAATCCTAAAATAATTAAGAAATCAAGAAAGCGACGAATTAGCATTGGATCAGGTACAGATTATTCCACAATCAACCGTATGCTTGATCAGTATAATCAAATGAAAAAGATGATGAAACAATTTATGCAATTAAGAAAGAAAGGTAAAGGAATGGGAGCAATGCCTGGGATGAATAAGCAAATGGCCCAATTTATGAATAGATTAGGGAAAGATTTTAAATTATAATTCATCTCTCTTCTTTCTACAAAAATTTTCCCTTTTGAACGATCTCTTTTTAAAAGCATTAAATTATTTTTAAATTTTAATTTTAATTTAAACAGAAATTTTTATGAAATTTTTACTATTGAGTAAGGCGATTACAAATTTTACTAAAAAAGAGATTGATAAAGGTTTAGTTCCTAAGCAAATTTACGAGCTTTGTTGTTGTATTAGGGAAACTTTTTGCCTTTCTTATTCTATTCGAAAAAATAATGATTTATACATTTATTTTGTTGATGATAAAATTGCCATAAAATTTATTGGACAAGAGTTAAGATATTTAGGCCCTGATGAGCGTTCACAAGCTATTTTATTAAATAAAGCGCTACTCAAGAAAGAAGAGAATTTTTCCCTTTATAATTGGACAAATTCCACTCCAGGAATATATATTAAACAATATATTGATGAACCTTCAATTTTCAAAGAATTCAATTCATTAGATTCTAGTCATACCTTTTTTATAAAGTTCCAAAATGACACTTCAGCTCAAAATATCAATTTATCTCTTAGGAAAGATATTAAAAATTTTGATAAAAATACCCAATTCATACTCCCTTTATTTAATGTTTCAGAAAATAATCCTGGCTTACTTGAATTTCTTATTAAAGAAAAAGCATTAAATCTGAAAGTTATATATTTAATTAAAATTAAAAAGGTCGAAGATAAGATCATTTATATTAATAATTGTTTAGATAATTTAGAAAAATAATTTTACTAGATAATTGGTAGATTAATGATATGATTTTAAAGAATGCAAAAATTTTTCATAAAGCCAAATTAGTAAAAGGAATTATGTTAATTGAGAAAGGAATAATTAATAGTATTAGATTAAATCACTCAAACAGAGATTATAAAGAATTATTAGATTTAAATGAAGATGGAAAAGTTATTGATTGTAAAAATAAGATTATCTTACCGGGGATCATTGACTGCCATACTCACTTAAGAGATATGGGACAAAAACAAAAAGAAAGCTTTCGAACGGCAACAAAAGCAGCAGCTTTTTCAGGGATAACTACGGTGTTTAATATGCCAAATACCATTCCTCCTGCAAATAATTCAAAAACCGTAAAAAAATGGATAAATAAGGCAAAAGAGAATATTTTTATAGATGTGGGATTTATTTCTGGCGTTCCAGAACAAATAAACCAAGATGAAATTAAAAATATTTTAGATTTAGGAGTTATGGGGTTTAAAATTTATCCCCATGATCCTATTCCTAATCTTGATTGGACCCAAAAAGTAAATTTTCAAATACTACTCAATATATCCTCAATCTATCAGACAAGAATTTTCATTCATCCGCAATGGCCAACTCCTGAGCAAAAAAACAAAGAGTTATTTGAAGAGTATATGTTTCGGCATTCCAGTTTATTAAAGTTGCATAATAAATTATATCCGTGTGAATCTGAAGTTCGGTTTGTGGGATATGCTCTAAAAAATTATAAAGAATTTATCTCTTCTAGTAAATTACCACCTAAAGATTACCCTCTTATCCATTTTTGCCATATTAGTTGTAAAAAGAGTTATTCTCTTATAAAAAATATATTAGATGCCAATTCTAACTATAAAATAAGTTATGAAGTAACTCCCCATCATGTCTTATTATCTAATGAATTAGAGTTATCAAAACCATCAATTGGAAAAGTAATGCCCCCTCTAAGGGATAAAAAACATTCAGAATTTTTATTTAAAGAATTATGTAATGGAAATCTATTACTAATTGGAACAGACCATGCTCCACATACAGTTCAAGAAAAATCTCAAAATTTTTTTGACGCTCCTT
>Ga0209918_1001700_pt1 | contig 11381 bp, 9 predicted proteins | sample SalPonD_shore_MG_FD_185712 | JGI IMG/M metagenome (GOLD analysis project Ga0209918, IMG submission 185712) | Salt pond soil microbial communities from South San Francisco under conditions of wetland restoration - Salt Pond MetaG... | ecosystem: Environmental > Aquatic > Marine > Intertidal zone >...
ATACGGCGGGCCGGTTGCACATCGATGCCGCCATGATGGAGGAGCTCAGCCAGGTAAAGGCCGCCCTGGCGCCGGATGAGATCTTGTTCATCGCGGACGGCATGACCGGCCAGGACGCGGTCAACGCGGCCTCCCAGTTTCTGGAATCCCTGGATTTCGATGGGGTCGTGCTGACCAAAATGGACGGGGATGCCCGGGGCGGAGCCGCGTTGTCGATTCGGGCGGTCACCCGGCGGCCCATCAAGTTTATCTCGATGGGTGAGTCGGTCGATTCGCTGGAACCCTTTTACCCAGACCGGCTGGCCGGCCGGATCCTGGGGATGGGCGACGTGGTGTCGCTGGTGGAAAAAGCCCAGCAAACCATGGACGAAAGCACCGCCCGCAAATTAAACCAAAAGATTAAGCAGAACACCTTTACCTTAAAAGATTTTCAGGAACAGCTGCAGCAAATTCGCAACATGGGCCCCCTGGAGCAACTGATGGACATGATCCCCGGGATGGGGAAACTGAAGCGCCAGGGATTATCCGTGGACGGCTCTCAGCTGGATAAAGTGGAAGCGATTATTAACTCCATGACCCGGGAAGAGCGGGAAAAGCCGCAAATCATCCAGGGAAGCCGTCGCAAACGGATTGCCCGGGGCAGCGGCACCACGGTCCAGGATGTAAACCAGCTGTTGAAACAATTCCATCAGATGAAAAAAATGATGCAACAGATGAACCGGGGGAAGATGAGTACACGCATGCCCGGTTTGCCATTTTAAACGAATAAAGGAGGTAGTCTTTGTCAGTTAAACTACGCTTGAAACGCATGGGGCGCAAAAAAATCCCGGTTTACCGGGTCATCGCTATTGATTCGCGCCGTCAGCGGGATGGGTTGGAATTAGAGCGGCTCGGCATCTATAATCCGCTGCCGGACCAGCCGGTATTCCGTGTCGATGAAGACCGGTTATTCTACTGGTTGGAACAGGGCGCCGAGATGAGCCACACCATCCGCACGTTGCTGAAAAACCACGGTCTGGCTCTCAAGTGGCATCTGAAGTCCCAGGGGAAGTCGGACGAAGAGATCGAACGGGAATATCAGAAGTGGCAGCTGTTGCGGGAATCAAAAGAATCGGCCCGGGAAGAGCAGCAAAAGCGGGAGGCAGAAGAAACAGCAAAAGCGACAGCAGCCGAAAAGGCCGCGGAAGAGAAAGCGGCGGTCGAAGAAGAGCCCCGGGCGGAAGCCGCTGAAGAGCCTGCCCCGGAGGAAGCGGCAGCACCGGAAGCCGAAGCACCGGCGGCAGAAGAGACAGCCGTAGAAGAAACGGCGGCAGAAGAGGCAGATGCAGAAGAGACGGCCGAGGCCGCCGAAGACGCACCCGCCGCCGAGGAGGAACCGGCTGCCGAAGCAGAAGCCGCAGACACTGCCGAAGCGGAAGCCGCAGACACTGCCGAAGCGGAAGCCGCAGACACTGCGGAAGCAGAGGACGCAGACACTGCGGAAGCAGAGGACGCAGACACTGCGGAAGCAGAGGACGCAGCGGACGAGGCGGCGGAACCAGAGACCGCCGAGGCGTCCGAAGAAGACGAAGCTGACGCCGGGGAGAAGAAAGAGGAGTAAACGGTCCGCCCGCACTCCTGTTCGGAGAGTCTGTCGTCGTGCGCAGTATCGTGACGGCCCCGTAGCCCGGCCCGGCAACGGGTCCCTGCGTATTTTGATCCAGCCTTGGGATGAGGTCCCCGGGAACTCCGGGATTGATTCGCACTGCAAAAATAGGTAACTATGTACTAAAGGTTGCGTAGCGGGGTTCGGGTGTTATGATTTGACCCTGTGTGAGACGAGGTTAGACTCTACGAAACGGAGGCGAGAGGATGAAAGATTTCGTCGAGTACATCGCGAGGCAGTTGGTGGATAATCCCGATGAAGTGAAAGTCTCCCAGATCGATAGTGTAAAGACCACTATCTATGAACTGTCAGTAGCCGATGGGGATTTGGGGAAAATCATTGGTAAAAACGGCCGAACGGCGAAGGCAATCCGCACCCTGTTGACAGCGACGTCCGCAAAGCGGGGTGGAAAACGGTCAATCCTTGAGATCGTCGAGTAACAGTGTTTCCTTGTTGCCGGACAATGTAATCGCACAATAACCAGCGCGTGGCTGATCCGCGTGTTTACAAGGGAAGGTGCGTCCCGAATGCCTGTCATCCGGCGCTATCCCAAATTACGGTTTGTCTGTATCGGCAAGGTTCTCCGTCCGCAGGGGACCGCCGGCGCCCTCCGGGTGGCCAACTATTCCGATCTGGAAGACCGGTTCACCGGATTGAAGGTGATTTACCTCGGGCCGGTAGAAGCGTTAGCGGCGCCCTATCCGGTGGAGGAGGCCCGGAAAGCCGGCAAACATTGGATTGTCACGCTGACGGAAAAATCGTCTATCGAAGAAGTGGAGGATCTCTGCGGGTACTACTGTTTTCTGCCGGAAGGGCAGCGGGAATCCCTGGAGAAAGATCACTATTATGTCGAGGAATTGATCGGCATGCAGGTGCGGACCGCCGGGGGGGAATCCCTGGGAGAAGTCACAGAAGTGCGGCAGAATCCGGCCAACGATCTGCTCATCGTGGAGGGGTCGCAAGGCCAGGGTCAAATCCCCATGGTGGAGGCCTTTATCCGCCAAATCGATTTTGAAACCCACACTGTTGTCGTAACTCCCATAGAGGGGTTATTCGAGTAGTCCCATGTTGATCGATATCATCACCGCCTTCCCGGAGATTGTTCACGATCCGTTGCATACCAGCATTCCGGAACAAGCCCGGAAGAAAGCGGTGGTGGAGTACCGGATCCACGATCTCCGGGATTTTACCCGGGATAAACACCGGCAGATCGATGATGCGCCTTACGGCGGCGGACCGGGGATGATTTTAAAGCCGGAACCGATTTTCCGGGCGGTCGAGTACACCACCGCTGCTTGTGAGTCGCACCGGCACTGTGAGGTCATTTTTCCCACACCCCAGGGGATCACGTATTCCCAGGATCGGGCCCGGACATTGGCCGAGCGGGATCATCTGGTGTTCATCTGCGGGCATTACAAGGGGGTGGATGAACGGGTGCGGGAACAGCTGGTGACCCTGGAGATCTCCCTGGGCGATTTTGTCCTCTCCGGGGGGGAAATCCCGACCCTGGCGATCATCGACAGTGTGGTGCGCTTATTACCCGGAGTTCTGCACGACCCGGAGAGCGCGGCCACCGATTCGTTTGAGGCGGATCTGCTGGACGGTCCGCATTATACCCGGCCCGAGGAATTTCAGGGATTCCGGGTGCCGGAGATCCTGCTGTCGGGCCATCACGCCAAGATCGAGGCCTGGCGGCGGGAGCAGCGGCTCCGGCGAACAAAATTGCGCAGAACTGATTTATTGATTGATAAGAAAGAGTGATTGATATTATATTACAAGTCTGAAATTTTTGGGCCGTAGCATAATAGGCAATGCACCTGGCTGTTAACCAGGCTATTGCAGGTTCGAGTCCTGCCGGCCCAGCGAAATTGAGAGAGGGAATGACGGTTGTTCGTATCGTCATACACCATAGAAAGCGGCAAAACAGCCGTTCGCAGTGAACAGGGAGGGCCCATGAATCTCATCGATACTATTGAAGCAAAACAGATGAAAGATGATATCCCGGATTTCCGGCCGGGAGATACCGTTTCGGTTGACGTGAAGGTGCGGGAAGGGGAGAAGGAACGAATTCAGCGATTCGAAGGGGTGGTTATTGCCCGGAAAGGCTCCGGATTGAACGAAACCTTCACCGTCCGGAAGATCTCCTACGGCATCGGGGTGGAGCGGATTTTCCCGCTGCATTCGCCGAACGTGGCCGCCATCCGCCGCCTGAAGGAGGGCAAAGTCCGGCGCGCCAAACTCTACTATCTCAGACGCGTGAAGGGGAAGGCCGCCCGGATCAAAACCCGGTAACGGACCACGCTTTTTCTTCTGCCGAACAATGTGATACAAGCCATTCCGCGGTGAATCCGGAGTGGCTTTTTCTTTTGCAGACAGCAGGTGAACGGGGATGACACTCTGGCATTTCGGACTGGTGACGGCGACGGGACTGGCCGCCGGGATTATCAATACCCTGGCGGGCGGCGGGTCGTTGCTTACGCTGCCCCTCCTGATTTTTCTGGGCCTGCCGGGCTCCGTGGCGAACGGGACCAACCGGGTCGCGGTGCTGGTGCAGAACCTCTCGGCGGTGGCGGGCTTTCGTTCCAAGGGATTCGAGAACCTGGGCTACGGGCTCTTTTTGGCCGGGCCCGCAATCATCGGGGCGATCATCGGCGCCCGCATTGCGGTCGACCTGTCGGATCAGCTCTTCCAGAAGATTCTGGGCGTCCTGATGCTGGCGATCCTGGCCCTCATCCTCTGGAATCCGGCCCGGCGGTACGGCTCGGGGACGGAGAATCTCTCGCCCGGCCGGCGATGGATGGCCGCTTTCTTCTTCCTGTTCGTCGGCTTTTACGGCGGCTTCATCCAGGCGGGAGTGGGTTTCCTGGTCATCGCCACCCTCACCATTGTCAACGGGCTGGACCTGGTGAAAACCAACAGCTACAAGGTGGTGGTGAATTCCGGGTTTACCCTCATCGCGCTGCTCGTGTTCGCCCTGCACGGGGAGGTGCGGTGGGTGGTGGGGCTCCTGCTGGCGGTGGGGATGGGATTGGGCGGCTGGATTGGCAGCCACCTGGCCGTGGCCGGCGGCGAAAAGTTTATCCGGGTAGTCCTGACTATCGCGGTCCTGGTCATGTCGCTGAAACTGTTACTCGGTCCCGCGCTGTAAGCCGCCCCCTTGCTTTCATTTCCTTGACCTGCTAACTTCTGGTACGTTAAACAGCAGAACCGGACGGAAACCTATGAGTGACCAAACGCTGCTTCGCCATCTCCCGGCGGTAGACACCATCATGCATCACATCCGGGAGCGCGGCTACCTGCTGCCGGAGGCGTTCCTGACCGCAACCGTTCGCTCCGTGATTGCAGAATGCAGACAGGACCTGTTACAGGACGGCCGTGCCGGCATTCAGGATGCGGCCGACTTGCAGGCACAGGTCGTCGCCCGGGTGGACGCCCGGTGCCAGGCCCGGTTAGACCGGCAGATCCGGCCGGTGATCAATGCGACCGGTATCGTGCTGCACACGGGGTTGGGGCGTGCGCCGCTGGCACCCGCGGCCCGGGAAGCGGTCACCCGGGCGGCTCGGGGCTACACCAATCTGGAATTTGATCTCCCCGGGGGAAGCCGGGGCCAGCGCAACGACCATATCGAGGATTTGTTGTGTGCGCTCACCGACGCCGAGGCCGCGCTCATGGTCAACAATAACGCCGCGGCGGTGTTCCTGGCGCTGAATACCCTGTCCCGCGGCCGGGAGGCGATCATCTCCCGGGGCCAGCTGGTGGAAATCGGCGGTTCCTTCCGGATCCCCGACATTATGGCCAGTTCCGGCGCGATCATGATCGAGGTCGGGACCACCAACCGGACCCATCTCCGGGATTACGAACAGGCCGTCACCGGCGCGACCGGCGTCATTCTCATGGCGCATCCCAGTAATTACCGGATCACCGGATTTACCACCACACCGGACATCGCGGACCTGGTCGGGCTGGCGCACCAGCGGGATCTGCCGGTGCTGTTCGATCTGGGGAGCGGTGCGCTGTTCCCCCTGGAACGCTACGACTTGCCCCCGGAACCGGTGGTGTCGGAGATGCTGGACCTCGGAGTGGACGCGGTGACCTTCAGCGGCGATAAATTGATCGGCGGTCCCCAGGCCGGTTTTATCTGTGGGAAAGCGGAGTTCGTGAACCGAATGAAATCCAATCCCCTGACCCGGGTGCTTCGGTGTGACAAACTAACCTACGCCGCGATGGAAGCGACTCTGGCGTCCTACATCAACCCCGAGCGGCTGCCGGAAACCAACACGACTTACCAGCTGCTCGCCCGATCCTCTGAAGAATTGGCGCAGCTGGGACAACAGGTGCTCGACGACCTTACCCGGGAGCAGGTAGCATCTCTGGGATTAGAATTAGCGGCAGCCGAAACCGAGGCCGGCAGCGGATCGCTCCCTACGGAATCCATCGCCGGCATGGCGCTGGTGGTAACGGCCCGGCAGTGGCCGGCGGACCGGATTATGCGCTGGATGCGGACCGGGCCGGAGACTCCGGTGGTGGGCTATATTACGGAGGACCGCTGCCATTTCAACCTGCGCTCCGTACTGGACGATCAACTGCCGGCTCTCACCGGAGCCCTCCGGGCGCTGGCCAGGGCGATGGAGGCGTGATGCAGCCGATCATCTGGGGAACGGCCGGACATATCGATCACGGGAAAACCGCGCTGATGAAGGCGCTGACCGGCACGGATACGGACCGGCTGGAGGAGGAGCAGGCCCGGGGACTGACCATCGATATCGGCTTCGCCTTCCTGACCGACGAGATCTCTTTCATTGACGTGCCGGGCCACGAGAAATTCGTGAAGAATATGGTCACCGGGGTGTCCACCATCGACGCCGGCTTGCTGGTGGTGGCCGCCGACGACGGGGTGATGCCCCAAACCAAAGAGCATCTGGGCATTATGCAGCTGCTGGGGATTTCCGCCGGGTGCGTCGCTATAACCAAGATCGATCTAGTGGAGGACGAGTGGCTGGAGCTGGTGGAAGAGGCGATCCGGGAGCAGCTGGAAGGGACCTTTCTGGCACAGGCGCCCATTGTCCGGACCAGCGCCGAAACCGGGGAAGGGATCGCCGAACTGAAGGCGACCGTGCTGCGGCTTTCGGAAACGCTGCCCCGGCGCATGGATCGCGGGCTGCCGCGCCTGCCGGTGGACCGGGTGTTCAGCGTGAAGGGCTTCGGTACCGTGGTCACCGGCAGTGTGTTGTCCGGGGCCTTTCAATCTGGACAACAGGTGGAGGTGCTGCCGCTCCGGAAGATGACCAAAATCCGTGGCATGCAAACCCACAGCCACCCGGTGCAGCAAGTTAAAATGAGCGAACGGGCCGCCCTCAACCTGAGTGACGTGGAGGTAGAGGAAATTCACCGGGGCGCCCAGGTGACTGCCTCCGGATATTTGCAGGTTTCCGATGAGGTGTACGGCAGCCTGCAGCTCCTGGCGGAAGTGGAAAAACCCCTGCTCCCGAACCAGCGGATCCGCCTGCACCTGGGGACCACGGAGGTGCTGGGACGGTGTTCCATCCTGTCCGGCAAGTCGATTTTACCCGGCGAATCCGGGCTGGTGAAATTCCGGCTGGAAGAGCCCGCGATCGTGGGGTTCGGGGACCGGTTTATCATCCGGTTTTATTCGCCCATGTTCACCCTGGGCGGCGGGAAGATCCTGTATCCCGGGGAATTGCCGCACGTCCCGAAGGGGCAATTGCTCCGCACCCTGGCGGCATTACAGTCGGACGCGCTGCCGGATCTCATCGCGGCCCTGAGCGAGCTGCATGAGGAGCGCCTGCTTTCTCTGAAAGACATGAGCCGGGAACTGTTCTTTGCACCGGAGATCCTGGAAGAGCCGGTGAACGCCTTGGTGCAACAGGAGGTTCTGTCGGAATACACCATCGACGGAGAACAGAAATACGGACATGCCGGGACGCTCCGGCGGATGCGGGAGCACATCCTGGAACGGGTGGCCGATTACCATCAGGCGCATCCCAAGCAACCCGGCTACCCCAGGTCCCAGCTGCTACAGGAGCTGGGGCTCCCCGACGGGACCGGCGAGGCGCTGTTACGGGAGCTGGAGGCAGCGGGCGCGCTGGCCGAGGAGGGACCGCTGGTGAAAGCGCCCGGGCACCGGATCACCCTCACGGATTCGGAACAAGCCCGGCTCGAGGCGCTGGAGCGGCACATCCGAACGGCCGGGTTGACTCCGCCCACCATCAAGGACCTGCAGGACGCCTTGTCGCTGAACGAACCTAATCTGCGCCAGTACCTGCAGATCCTGCAGTACCAGAAAAAGGTGTTGCGCATCGCCGAGGATTACTACCTCCACGCGGACGCAAAAAACGTTTTGAAAGACAAACTCCGGGAGTATTTTACCAACAGCGACGAGCTGTCGGTCGGTGATTTTAAGGACCTGACGGGTGGAACCCGGAAGTATGCCATCCCCTTGCTGGAATATTCGGATCAGGCCGGCTGGACCCGTCGCGAAGCGGAAGTCAGAAAAAAACACAACTTGTAAATAGACGGTATGGCTGAGAAAAACGATTCCACAACTCCCCTGATGCGGCAGTATCAGGCGATCAAACGGAAGCACCGGGACGCCCTGTTGCTGTTCCGGATGGGTGATTTTTACGAAACCTTCAACGAGGACGCCAAGATCACTTCCCGGGTGCTGGGCATCACGCTGACCTCCCGGTCCAATGGGAAGGCGGCGAAGGTGCCCCTGGCCGGTTTTCCCCATCATTCGCTGGAAATGCACCTGCATAAATTGCTGAAGGCCGGGTACAAGGTGGCCATCTGCGAACAGGTGGAGGATCCCAAGCAGGCCAAGGGAGTGGTAAAGCGGGACGTGGTGGAGGTGGTGACGCCGGGCACCGCGGTCACGGATCAGTACCTGGACCACAAGCGGAATAACTACCTGGCGGCGTGTACCCTGGCGGAGGAGACGGCCGGCATTGCCATCGTGGACGTCTCCACAGGCGAGTTCCAGGTCACGGAAATACCGGAGGAAAAGCTGGCGGATCTGATGGCGGCGTATCGCCCCAGTGAATGTATCGTGGCCGGCAAGCAGCTGGACCGGTTTCATCAGCTGGTGCCGTCCTTCCACGGGATGTTTACCGACCTGGAGGACTGGGTATTTTCCCGGGAGTATGCCGAGGAGCAGATCCGGGAGTATTTCCGGGTCTCCACGCTGAAGGGTTTCGGGATCGAGGACCTCACCCTGGGGGTGCAGGCCGCCGGGGTCATTCTCCATTATCTGCTGGCAAATTATCAGGAGCCGCTGGCGCACATTACCAACATCCGGCGCCGGCCCGACGAGCTGTACGTGGGACTGGACGACGCCACCATTCGCAACCTGGAATTATTCGACTCCATCCGCGGGAACGCCACCTCGGGTACCCTGATCAGCGTGCTGGACGACACCGTCTCCGCGGCGGGCGGCCGGTGCCTGCGGCAGTGGATCGGCCAGCCGCTGAAGAGCCGGGAAGCCATCCTGGAACGCCAGGAGATGATCGCGCCCTTTTACAAGAGCGACAGCCTGCGGGAAAACCTGCGATCCATCCTGGAAACGGTGACGGACCTGGAGCGGGTGGTGTCCCGGCTGAGCACCGGCCGGGCCAATCCCAAGGAGGTGGTCAGCCTGAAGTCAACGCTGCAGCAGGTGGAGCCCATCACACAGCTGCTGGAGGCGTCCGGGGTTGACGCCTGCCGGTCCTTCTGCCGGGCGTTTCCGGATCTCTCGGAACTGATTGACTACATCGATTCGGCGATGACGGACGACCCGCCCCAGAAATTGCAGGAGGGCGGCATCATCGCGGACGGATTCCACGCGGATCTGGACGAGCTGCGGAGCATCGCCTCCAAAGGGAAGGAATGGATTGCGGAAACCCAGCAGAAAGAGCGGGAAAAGCTGGATATCCCCTCGCTGAAGATCGGGTATAACAAGGTGTTCGGCTACTACATCGAGGTGACCAAAACCCATACCGAGAAGGTGCCGGACGATTACATCCGCAAGCAGACCCTGGTGAATTCCGAGCGCTACATCACCGAGGAGCTGAAGGAATACGAGGAGAAGGTCCTCACCGCCGAGGAAAAGATCGAAGCGCTGGAATACGAACTATTTACGGAGATCCGGCAGCATATCGTCCGCTACGCCGCGGACATCCAGACCACGGCCGGCCTGCTGGCCCGGCTGGATTGTTTCGCGACCCTGGCGGAAGTGGCCCGGCGGCACAATTACACCCGGCCGCAACTCCGGGATGACGACCGTATCGATATCCGGGACGGCCGGCATCCGGCGGTGGAAATGCTGCTGCCGCCCGGCGAGGAATTTATCGCCAACGATTATACCGGCGATAACGGCGAGCGGCAGATCCAGCTGATCACCGGCCCCAACATGGCCGGAAAATCCACCTATCTCCGCCAGGTGGGGCTCATCGTGCTGATGGCACAAATCGGCTCCTGGGTTCCGGCGGCGTCCGCCGATATGGGGCTGGTGGATAAGATCTTCACCCGGGTCGGCGCCAGCGATAACCTGGTAGGCGGCGAGTCCACGTTTCTGGTGGAAATGAACGAAGCGGCCAATATCCTGAATAACGCCACCCCCCGGAGTTTGATCATCCTGGACGAGATCGGCCGGGGAACGTCTACCTACGATGGTTTGTCCATCGCCTGGGCGGTGACTGAATTTTTACACAATACCGAGTCGGTCGCCGCCAAGACCCTGTTCGCCACCCATTATCACGAACTGACGGAACTGGAGGAGGTCCTGGAGCGGGTGGTGAACCTGAACGTGGCGGTCAAGGAATACGGCGATAAGATCGTCTTCCTGCGGAAAATCATCCCCGGCGGCTGCGACCACAGCTACGGGATCCACGTGGCCAAGCTGGCCGGCATCCCGGAACCGGTCATCGCCCGGGCCAACGAGATCCTGCATCATCTGGAGGAACATGAGGCCGCCAACGTGGACACCGAGCGGCATTTTACTCCCCCGGCGCCCACTACGCAAATGGATCTGTTCAGTCAGCAGGAGCAGAAACTCCGGGAAGAGCTGAAAAAAATCGACGTCAACACCCTCACCCCCTTGGAAGCCCTCGCGAAACTGGACGCGCTGAAAAAAGAAGTCGGCTTGTAACGTCCGGTTACTTCGTGCGGGGTTCCACCATCACCGATTCCTCAAATTGATAGCGCACCAGTCCGGGGCCGGCGTCCCGGGGTTTGGTGACGTATTTCCGCTTGGTGTACACCACCGGCACCAGCGAAGAGTGCTTCGCCTGGCTGTGGCCGGCGGCCAGTGCCGCTGCGTATTCCAGGGTTTTGCGGGGCAGTTGCTCCACCCGCTTATTGTCGGGGACTGCGATCACATGAGAGCCGGGCACGTGCTCGGCGTGGAACCAGAAGTCCTCCTTGTGGGCGATATGGAAGGTCAGTTCGTCGTTATCCCGGGCGGTCCGGCCCACCAGCACCCGCCAGCCGTCCGGCGACACGTAGGAGGTGAAGGGCCGGCGCACCGCCGGCTCCTCGGACCGGGCCTGGCCGGTGGAAATGCCCAGATCAGAGAGGCGCTCCTCCAGGTCCTTCAATGCTTCCAGGTTTGCCGCCTGCTTTATTTCCTCCAGAGAGGCGAGGAGCCGGTCGCGTTCCTCCCGGGATTGCCGGATCTGCTCCCGCAACTGGTCCTGTCCCCGTGCGGATTTCTTGGCCTTCTCGTAATAGGCCTGGGCAT
>Ga0209918_1001701_pt1 | contig 11370 bp, 8 predicted proteins | sample SalPonD_shore_MG_FD_185712 | JGI IMG/M metagenome (GOLD analysis project Ga0209918, IMG submission 185712) | Salt pond soil microbial communities from South San Francisco under conditions of wetland restoration - Salt Pond MetaG... | ecosystem: Environmental > Aquatic > Marine > Intertidal zone >...
AAGCGCTCACGTATGGGTTCCCGGATGGATCAGTTGCTATTATCTGACGGGGAATCACCGGGCGCTGGATGTTGCCAAAGAGGCAGTCAATCTTTATTTGCGCCGTCCCTGGGGGAAGCATGGTACTACCGGGCGAAGATTGTATCTCTCGGTCTGGAATTTGGATTGGGTGTTTGATGCAACCAAAAATCCTGCTTATAAAAAGGAGTTAAACGAACGAGTTCAGAAGATGATACGTCTGCAGCAGCCCCAAGGAGGCGGGTTGGTCATCCACCGCTATGGTTATTCGCAGGTTTATGCATCTCAGGGATTCGATTTATATCTGACGAATATGGGAGAGGAAGCCCATCCTGATGTTAAAGCCTCAATTATTGAAAATGCACGGCGGCTGCGGGATGTCCCGCCTCTGGATCATTCGTACGAATCATATTTGTCCAGCATTCATGGCCTTGTTTTGGGATACAAATACACTCATGAGAAGAGTTTTCTGCAAGAGGCTCTATATCGTGCCGAGGTACTAAAGACGGATGCGCTGCCTAGATCGTTCGACAGTTATTCCACACAGAAATCCCTGGAAAAGGCGTTGGATAACACAAGCCATTTGCCAGCTAAAGCAGATCGGTTTGAGCAGCGCGGGGACAAGCCCATCTGGGCGATAACAGGCGGAATGCGTGTTTTTGGTTGGACCCATTCCTATAATATCCCATATTTATTATACTATCTGGAGAAGAAGGATCAATCCGCCAAGTAATGCAGACAGGATAAACAGATGATCAACCAAAATATCAATCCTAAAACCAGGAAGTGAGGGGCAGGCGATTGGGAACACAGCATTTAATCGGTATAGATATGGGAGCTACCAATCTCAGGGCGGGATTGGTAGAAGAGGAACAGCTTATCGAGATCGAAACCGTTGCTATAGATCAGTCCGGAGGCGTTGATCCCATCATAGAACAGATAGCCGATTGTATTAGCGAAATTAAAACGCCCGAAACCGAAAGTATTGGTATTGGGGTTCCCAGCGTGGTGGATGTGAAAAGAGGCATTGTATATGATGTGATCAATATCCCGGCCTGGAAAGAAGTCCACTTGAAGGAGATTCTTGAGGAAAGATTCAATATCCCTGTCTATATAAATAACGATGCCAACTGTTTTGTTGTGGGAGAAAAATATTTTGGGCGGGCGCAAGGGTATCATTCAGTGATAGGGGTAACCATTGGTTCGGGGATGGGCAGTGGCGTTATCCTGGATGGAAAACTGTATTCCGGGCCGAATTGCGGCGCGGGAGAAATCGGGATGGTTCCCTACAAAGAATCTATCATGGAGCAGTACACCTCCGGTCAGTTTTTCGAAAGCTTTTACGATACCAGTGGCACAGAAATTTTCAATCGTGTCCAAAATGGTGACAGGCAGGCTTTAAATGCCTATAGCGACTTTGGATATCATGTTGGCAAAGCCATGAAGACTATTATGTATATGTATGATCCCGAAATTATCATTCTGGGTGGTTCTATCAGTGAGGCCTATCCCTACTTCGAAGATAGCATGATGCGAGAAATTGAGGATTTCGGTTTCCCCCAAAGCCTCGAAAAGCTTGAGATAAAGGTTTCGAAACAACAACATATTGCTATATTGGGGGCAGCGGCGTTGGCTTTGGATTGGCAGGCCAGTTAATTCTAAATCTAACTACCTAAGTATGGCAGGATGAAAAAAACAGCTATCAGCCTGAAGAAGAAAATCGGCTTTATCCTGGGAATTGTCTTATTTGGAATTTTAATTGCTATCCCCCCGCCAAGTGGACTATCCGCACCGGCGTGGCATGTGGCTGCAGTGGCAACACTGATGGGTACCTGGTGGATAACCGAAACGTTGCCTATTGCTGTAACGGCTCTTCTGCCTATTGTGTTATTGCCCATTTTGGGCATAACGAGCATTGACGATGCCACTACCCCTTACGCCAATCCGCTCATCTTTCTTTTTATGGGAGGATTTGTCATTGCTTTGGCAATGGAGCGCTGGGACTTGCACCGCCGGGTGGCTCTCAATATTGTTAGTTTTGTGGGAGTGAAACCCTCGTCCATCATCTTGGGATTTATCATCGCCTCGGCTTTTATTAGCATGTGGGTTAGCAATACAGCTACGGCCTTGATGATGTTGCCCATTGGTCTTTCGGTACTGAATCTTGTTTCCAATCAAAAAGAGAGTGAAGACAAAATTAATTTTGAAATTGTTCTGGTGTTAAGCATCGCCTATGCTTGCAACATCGGGGGAATGGGTACATTAATTGGCACGCCGCCTAATGCCCTGTTAGCCGGATTTATGAAAGAGGAATATGGTCTTGAGATCGGATTTACCCAGTGGATGATGGTGGGGGTTCCTCTGATGGTGGTATCTTTGCCGGTGATGTATTTGTTGCTCACTAAGGTTATCTATCCTATTAAATTGAAACATTTGCCGGGAGGTAAAGAGCTAATTGAAAAGGAACTGGCAGAGTTAGGAGTGATTAGCAGCCAGGAAAAAAAAGTGGCTATTGTGTTTTGTTGTACAGCGGCACTATGGGTTTTTCGTCCGCTATTATCAAAAATCATACCCGGCTTAACTGATGCAGGTATTGCTATCATGGCGGCTGTAGCCCTGTTTATAATACCATCCAATATTTCCAAAGGTGAATTTATCCTTTCCTGGTCGGATACCAATAAGCTGCCTTGGGGGGTACTCATTTTGTTCGGCGGGGGATTAAGTCTTGCATCGGCCATAAGCAGTACCGGCTTGGCCAAATGGATCGGGCAGGGCGTCGGCGTATTAGGCGGTTGGCCTGTATTACTCTTAGTTGGCTTGGTTATTCTACTAATCGTTTTTCTTACCGAGATGACCAGCAATACGGCAACGACCGCCGCTTTTTTACCTATCCTCGCATCAGTAGCTGTTGGGCTGGGAGAAAACCCTCTGTTGTTGGCGGTTCCTGCTGCGCTGGGAGCCAGCTGTGCTTTTATGTTACCGGTAGCTACGCCTCCGAACGCCATTATCTACGGAAGTGGCAAAATAACCATCCCCGAAATGTCCAAAGCCGGACTTTGGCTCAATTTCACTTTTATCGTTTTGCTGACGGCACTGTCTTTTACTCTGATAACCTATGTTCTGGGGATTCACGTAGGAGTTCTTCCGACTTGGGCCCAGTAATAACAGTGAATATGGATAAGAGGCCATTGCGAAACCGATCTTATTGATCAATCGCTGCATTTTCGTGAATTCGAAATCCTTATCCCGAAATTTTTCGGGACTCCGGTTTCGAATTCACTCAAGCTTTGATCTTGAACAAAATTCCTGGTTTTTCAAAGCCCTCGATAAATAAAAAAGGCTTACCCGGAAGGATAAGCCTTTTTCCCGAGATAAAATTCTGGTTATTGTTTTTTTGAAGATCCTGCCTGTATTACTTTATCAATTACGTAAACTGTACCATTATTAGCCGATTTATCTGTATCCAGGATCTTAGCCCCCATGTTCGATTTCACCTTATCAGCTGATATATTGCCTTTATACAGTTGCCCTCGAATTATTTTTTTGGCTTTGGCAGGATCACTTTTGGCTTGATCATAACCACTGGATTCAAGAGCCTTATTGCTGGGAGCAAGTACGGTATATGGACCTTTTCCCTTTAAAACCCTGGAATAACCCGAGGCCTTCAGTAATTGGGCAAAATGGGTCGTCTGCTGATTGGATTTGACGACTGTATAAACTGATTTTCCCTGTGTGGCAGCAGATTGCGATCCCTGGGCATCTAACACGCTATTAAATGTTAGCCCAGCGAAAAGTAATGCTAAACCTATTCCTAAGATTTTGATCTGTTTCTTCATCATAAAATCGATTTCGATTTAAATTATATTGAAAAAGATCAAGCTTGATTTGAAATTAACAACACTTACTCTTTTCAGATATTGTACAAAAATCATATCCCATATCTATTTGTGTTTAATAAGCTGGGATATACATCCTTCTTAATTTAAAGAGTACCTTCATTTCTATTATATTGAGAATAATCGTAAAAATGTTCCGTAATTATGCGAAATAGAACACTGCTCTTCCTGTCGATAGGCTTAACGCTCGTCATAATGACAATATATAGCTGTCAAAAATCGGATACTTTCTCGAATAGGGCTTTGTCCAAACAGATTCAAAAATTGCAAAAACAAGTTGATATGCTCAAACCCGGTTTTGGGGATATTATGCTTGGTGTTCAGGAACATCATGCCAAATTATGGTTTGCCGGCACGAATCAAAACTGGGAATTGGCTGACTTTGAGCTACATGAGATTGAAGAAAATGTCGAAAAGATTGAGAATTTATATCCCAATGATGATCGAACAAAAGATCTTTCAACGCTTGATCCTGCCTTGGATAGTCTGGATTTAGCTATCCAGGCTAAAAGGGTAGCAAAATTCAGAAAAAGTTTTTCCTTCCTGACCCAAAGATGCAATGACTGCCATCAGAAAAATGGATATGAATTCAATGTAATTACTATTCCCGACCGTCCGCCAGTGCCGAATCAAAAGTTTAAATTGGGCAATTGAATAGTTTTTTTGATGCCGGCTTTAACCCTACGGTGGTAATGAAGTTGGGCAACCTATCTACTTTGTTCAAAAAGATGTTTCATCAGCTGCGCATAAGAATCAGTAAAGGTTACGTTGCGGCGCGCCATCATCTTTTCTATAACCTCGTATGCTTTCTCCAACTTGTAGCGTTGGATTACATTGGACCCCACCCAGCTGAAAGAATCCACAAATTTGGGCGGAAAATCCCGGGATAAAATATTGCAGTTGACTCCGAAGATACTGCCAGAATTAATTACGCAGTTAATAGCCGTTTTGGTATGATCTCCCATCACAACCCCGAAAAATTGTTGATTAGTTGTAATTTCACTACGACTGTCCCAATCGGTAATACGAATAGGACCGTAATTCGTTTTCAGATTAGAGACAGTCGTACCGGCTCCAAAATTGCACCATTGGCCAACAACCGAATTTCCGATATATCCATCGTGAGCTTTATTTGAATATGAGTGGAAAATAGTATTACTAACTTCCCCGCCAACCTTGCAAACCGGCCCCACCGTGGTATCGGAATAAATTTTAGCTCCCATTTTGATGAAAGAACCTTCGCAGATAGCAACCGGCCCCCGTATATAAGAGCCTGCCATAATCGTTGCATTTTTTCCGATATAGATAGGTCCGTCTTCTGCATTTAAAACACAGCCAGCTTCGATCGTAGCTCCTTCTTGAATATAGATCTCATCGGGATTTTCAAGTGTAGCATCTTCCGAAATGTGAGTGTTTGATTTGGATTCGGGCCGAATCAATCTCAGATCCCGACAAATTTGGTCGCCATTACATAAAAACAAATCCCACAACTTGTCGATAGATGGATAATCCGCCGTTTCCAGCACAAATTGATTCTTAAAGTCAGCGGACCCATCCTTCAGCCAGCGATCCGAATCACTCCCATTTACTTTGGCTGCAATAATCGTATCATCGTGTAGTAAACATTGCCCTTCATTGAGATCATTAATTTGAGTGATAAGTTCTTCTGCCGGAAGGTAGCGACTGTTGATCCAAGTACAATTTTGGGTCGGATCTAGACTGCCTGAATCAAAAACTTCGTTTAAATTAGGTCGCAACATTCGGCAATAATTCGACGTTCCTAAAGCGTGGATCCATTTTTTAGAAATAGTTAAAATACCGATACGAAGATCATCCACCGGCCGTGTAAGAGTTAGCGGATGAAAATTTGTAAACTTGTGGTCTTCAAAGAAACATAACTGCATATTGTAAAGCGATAAAAAGTTATGTGATAATTGTTTTATAGAATGATAAATTAAAATAACTTACATACTGATCTAGAGAGACAGTATAATAAAAATCATAAAGTAAATTTTAGAGTATCTCTATGTGCGGAATTGTTGGATATGTTGGAGACCGAAAAGCAAGTGATATTATAATTAAAGGTCTTGAGAGACTTGAATATCGCGGTTATGATTCGGCTGGAATCGCTTTGTTGAATGGTCAGTTGGATATTACAAAAGGAAAGGGCAAAGTTAAGAACCTTAAGGAGAAGTTGGCCAAAGAGTCGGCCAAAGGCTATATCGGTATTGGACACACGCGGTGGGCAACGCACGGAGCGCCCAATGATGTGAATTCGCATCCGCATGTGAGCGAATCGGGCAAAATTGCCCTTGTACATAATGGAATTATCGAAAACTACAGTTCGCTTAAGAAAGAACTACAAAATAAAGGACGCACTTTTCATACCGACACTGATACCGAAGTTATTGCCCAGCTGATCGAGGAAATTTATGAAAACGGTGAGGATGTTACTTTTGAGCATGCCGTTCAACTGGCTCTGAAGCAAGTAGTGGGCACGTATGGATTAGCAATATTAAATGCCGAAGAGCCGGATCGGATTATAGTAGCTCGTAAAGGCTCTCCGTTACTGTTGGGTATTGGAGAGGGAGAAATGTTTGTAGCCTCGGATGCATCTCCCATTGTCGAACATACCAACAAAGTCATTTATTTGGATGATGGTGAAATGGCGATTGTTTCGAGAGATGATTATGAGGTGAAAACGATCGATGATGTCGCACTCACTAAGAAAGTGCATGAGTTGGCAATGAGTATCGAGGAAATTGAGAAAGGTGGCTATCCACATTTCATGCTCAAGGAAATTTTCGAGCAGCCGCGCGCAATCGCCGACTGCCTTCGTGGCCGTTTGGATGTCGAAAATCATACGGTGCAATTGGGTGGCATTGCGGATGTAGTGGATAAGCTTGCCAACGCTAATCGTTTGATTATCGCTGCTTGCGGCACCAGTTGGCATGCGGGCTTGGTTGGCGAATACTTATTCGAGCATCTGGCCAAAATATCGGTTGAAGTGGAATATGCTTCAGAATTTCGATATCGTGAGGCTCTCATAGATGAGGATGATGTGATGCTGGTGATCTCTCAAAGTGGTGAAACGGCCGATACGCTGGCTGCTTTGCGTACAGCTAAAGAACGTGGTGCTCTTGCACTCGGAGTCTGTAACGTTGTGGGTTCGACTATCGCACGTGATACGGATGCAGGCGTTTATACGCATGCAGGACCAGAGATTGGAGTAGCTTCCACCAAGGCATTTACTACCCAGGTTTCGGTCTTGGCGATGATGGCTATTTTGCTGGGACAAAAACGGAATACGATCGATCCCGAGTATGCCAACGGGCTGATTGAGGAGTTGAATAATATCCCGAAAAAAGTGAAAAAAATACTCGATCAAAGTGAGGATATTAAGGAAATGGCGAAATTGTTTACCTATGCGCCCAATTTCTTGTATTTGGGACGAACCTATAATTTCCCGGTCGCTTTAGAGGGAGCACTCAAGTTAAAGGAAATTTCATATATCCATGCCGAAGGATACCCTGCAGCAGAAATGAAGCATGGTCCGATTGCCCTGATTGACGAGATGATGCCGGTAGTGGTTATTGCAGCTACCGATCATACAAATGACAAGATGATTAGTAATATTGAAGAGGTAAAAGCCCGAAAGGGTCGGATTATTTCTATTACCGGTGAGGAAAATGAGGAAGTTATCGAACTGTCGGAATTTGCTTGCGCAATACCTGAGACCGAGGATTGCCTATCACCACTATTGACCTCAATTCCACTGCAACTGCTTTCGTACTATATTGCTGTAAATCGTGGATGTAATGTGGATCAACCGCGAAATTTGGCAAAAAGTGTAACAGTAGAATAGTGAAAGTGATGGTAGGGCGACAGTTTGATCAAACGAAAGTGTACATTTTAGCGTTAAAAACTAACTATGGCTACGCTAAAGATTAAAAATATGGTCTGTGACCGATGTATTATGTCGGTGCGCGAAATTTTAGAGAAACTGGATTTTAGCGTAGGAAAGGTAGTGCTCGGAGAAGCTGAGATCGAAGAAGATCCCGGGAAAGAGGAACTTTCAGAAATTGCAGAAAAACTCAGGGAAAAGGGGTTTGAGCTTATCCGTGAAAATAGAGAAGCACTGGTAGAGCAAGTCAAGGCTCATTTAATAGAGTATGTAAAACGCCTGGAGTTGGAAGATGATCCTCCAAAGTTATCAAAGTATCTCTCTACGAAACTTCATCACAACTATAGCTATTTGAGTAATCGGTTTTCGACGATCGAAAATTCGACGATCGAAAACTATTTTATTCACCTAAAAATCGAGCGCGTAAAAGAATTATTGACATATCAAGAATTGACCCTCAGCGAAATAGCTTGGAAACTCAATTATAGTAGCGTTCAATACTTGTCTAATCAATTCAAGAAGGTGACGGGGGAAACAGTCAGTTCTTTTCGAAAAAACATGAATGCTTCCAGCCGCCAAACATTGGATACTATTCAATAAATCCAAAAATTTTACACATCTTATTTAAATTTTCGTAACGGTTGGCATCTAGTTGGGCCTTATCATAACACTGAATTGAAAAAAAACTAAACCGTTATGAAAAAGACTTTAGAGATAGAAGGCATGCATTGCGCCAGTTGTGTTTCTTCGGTTGAGAAATCACTGAATAAGCTAGAGGGCGTCAATGGAGCAAATGTTAACTTAACGACCGAATCGGCAACTATTGATTTCGACGCGGATAAAGTGAAGCACAACGACTTTAAGAATGCTGTTGAGAGCGTTGGATATGAAGTAGTTGAAAATCACGAAAAGAAAAAAATCCAAATAGAGGGTATGCACTGTGCCAGTTGTGTTGGAGCGGTTGAACACGCTTTAAAGCGGCTGGATGGCGTGTATGATGCTTCCGTAAACCTTGCCACCGAATCGGCGACCGTCGATTATAATCCGGATATGGTTGGAGATAATGATTTTAAGGAGGCAGTCGAAAGTCAGGGCTATCAACTGCGCGAAAATGAAGAAACACGCACGCTCAAAGTTGAAGGTATGCATTGCGCCAGCTGCGTATCTTCAGTAGAAAGTGCTTTGAATTCAATTGATGGTGTAACAAAAGCTTCGGTTAATTTGGCAACAGAAACAGCTCAAGTAACCTTTGAACCGGATAAGGTCCGATTCAGTGATTTTGTGACTGCCATTGAGAATGTAGGCTATGAAGTGGTCCGCGAAGAATCAGAGGATGTCAAAAGCCGTGGTGATGCTGAGATGGAAAAGGATCAGCAAAAAATTGATAAAGCCTATAACAAAATGTGGTGGTCGTGGGCGGTAACCATTCCCATTATCCTCTGGATGATTCCCGATATGGTGTCAGGTTATACCTTCCTTGGTAAAATCGGCTATGATATTGGAATGCTTGTCCTATCCTCAATAGTAATTTTTTATCCCGGTTGGGAAACAATGAGAAGTGCCTGGAAATCGGGAAGTCACTGGGCGCCCAATATGGATGTTTTGATTGCTATGGGTACACTAGCATCCCTGGCAACTGGATTTGTTTCACTTTTCCATCAATTCGGAATCGGACCGGCTTTCCATAGTTTTGCAGGAGTTGCTGGTATGATTATGGCGTTTCACTTGACGGGGCGCTATATAGAAACGAAAGCCAAGGGACGAGCATCACAGGCTATCAAAAAATTGCTGACGCTGGAAGCTAAAGAAGCTACGATTCTACGTGATGGAGAAGAAGTTAAGATTCCCGTTCGAGATCTTCAAAAAGGCGATATTATGGTTGTGAAGCCTGGTGAGAAAATCCCGACCGATGGTATTGTGGTCGGTGGAGAAAGCAGCATAGATGAATCACTGGCTACCGGTGAATCAATGCCCGTAAAAAAGAAAGAGGGCGATGAAGCTATTGGAGCTACCATCAACAAAAATGGCGTTTTGCGCGTCAAAGCAACAAAAGTGGGTAAAGATACTTTCTTGAGTCAGGTTATTAAGATGGTTGAGGAGGCCCAAGGGTCGAAAGTGCCTATTCAGGAATTTGCCGATCGTATTACGGGTGTATTTGTTCCGGTGGTACTTGGCGTTGCCCTTCTGACCTTAGTTGCCTGGTTGGTTTTTCCTGTATTTTTTGGAGGCATTGCAAGGTGGGCCTCGGCTTATTTGCCATGGATTAATCCTGGAATGGGGGCAACAGCTCTGGCTTTTTATGCTGCAATTGCTGTTCTGGTTATCGCTTGCCCGTGTGCGCTCGGACTTGCTACCCCCACGGCATTGATGGTTGGCTCTGGCATGGGTGCTGAAAATGGCGTATTGATTCGAAAGGGATCGGCCATCCAAATCATGAAAGATGTGACAACGATTGTGCTCGATAAAACCGGTACGATTACCGAAGGTAAACCCGGGGTAACGGATGTGGTTACCTTCAACGGTTTGAGTGAAGATGCGTTGATTCATCTGTCTGCTGCAGCCGAAAGTGGATCCGAACATCCACTGGGACAAGCCATTGTTGAATATGCTCAGCAGGTTAATGGCGAATTGGAAAATCCTGAAAAATTTGAAGCGGTGACTGGCCGGGGTATCAAAGCCGAAGTAGATGGCAAATTACTGCATATCGGTACCAAAGATCTTATGAAAGAGGGAAATATTTCGGTAGGCAGTGAAATTATTGATACCATGACTAAGCTTGAGAAAGAGGCCAAAACAGCGATGCTGGTTGCGGTTGATCAGGAGATCGCCGGTATCATTGCCGTGGCCGACAAGGTTAAAGAAGATAGTAAGAAAGCAATTGGGGCTTTGAAGAAATTTGGCCTGCAGCCGGTAATGATTACGGGTGATAATGAACGCACCGCTAAAGCTATTGCCGCTGAGGTTGGTATTAACCGTGTTATTGCCAATGTCATGCCCGATGATAAGTCGAATGAGATAAAGCGGCTGCAAGAGCAGGGAGAAATTGTAGCCATGGTAGGTGACGGTATTAACGATGCACCAGCCTTAACTCAGGCTCATGCAGGCATCGCTATTGGTACAGGAACAGATGTCGCTATTGAATCCGGGGATATTGTGTTAGTAAAAGGTGATTTGAGCGCCGTGGTTAAAGCAGTGAAATTAAGTCGTGCTACTTTTAAGAAGATCAAGCAAAACCTGTTTTGGGCTTTCTTCTATAATGTGGTAATGGTACCGCTTGCCATTTTGGGGATGATGCATCCTGTGCTGGCAGAAATTGCGATGGCCTTTAGTTCGATCAACGTGGTAACCAATTCCAGACGATTGCAAAAATATAATATACAGCCCGAGTACAAATAAAATTTATCACTACACTAATATTAAAACGGTAAGGAGCTATTATGACTTCATTAAAAGTAACCGGAATGCATTGCGAAGGATGCGAAAATCGTATCCAAAAAATGGTTGGAAAGATTAACAGCGTGTCGGATATAAATGCAGACCGTGAGAAAGAAA
>Ga0209918_1001703_pt1 | contig 11353 bp, 12 predicted proteins | sample SalPonD_shore_MG_FD_185712 | JGI IMG/M metagenome (GOLD analysis project Ga0209918, IMG submission 185712) | Salt pond soil microbial communities from South San Francisco under conditions of wetland restoration - Salt Pond MetaG... | ecosystem: Environmental > Aquatic > Marine > Intertidal zone...
TAAATTTATTCCTTTTTTAACGTTCGGATATAAAGAATTACAGCCCAGATTTGTTTTTCAGTTAATTGTTTTTTAAAAGCTGGCATAGGCGTTCTTCCGTGTTGGATCTTCCAGAATATTTCGCCAGCCGTCTGTTTTTGAACGGCTTCCGAAGTTAGGTTAGCAGGTTTGGGATCTAAAGATGCCGCTGTTATCCCATTACCTTTACCCGTCTTACCGTGGCATACGGCACACTGTTGTGAAAAAATCAAGTTACCGGCTTTTAATATATTTTGAGATGGAGTTAGGGGATTTTTAATCTTTTTAGCCTCTTCCGGTGCCTTCCAAGTTCCCCCGGATTGGGCAAGTATAAGGTGGGCACGTTGAAATAACCCAAAGCGTAAAAAGACAACCAAACTGATAATAACTTTGAAAGCACTTAGATTCTTCATCAAACGTAATGGTTGTTATTAAAAAGTTGTTATAAAATCAAAAGGCTTCATTGATAAGTCATTGTCTCATGATGTATATCCCACTTCAACCGGTATTAAGGGTCATTAGGGGATATTAAATCACTTTTAACAATGCATTTTTTAACAAAAATGTATCAATTATATAAGTTTATAAGTTCTGTAAAAATAATTATTTGAGAAACTTATTGTGATTATAATTTATATATATCTATAAATTTAATTATGGCAAGATGTTCTTGATTAATTCTCATTTGAACCATGACAAGATGGGGGGAAGGATAAATCTGTCTGTTTATTTCATTGGTATACCTGAAAATAAAATCTATCAGATCGTTGATATTATCTTAAAACCATAAACACCAATGAAGTAATACCAATACAGTACCTATCTATGAGAAAATTGTATAATAGCTTAACTGAATTTTAGATACTTTTAAGGTTGATTTAAGGTTCATGGCATTAGATTGAGCAAAATAAGACAAAATTGTCTTTTAATGTTTGTCCTTATACAAACATTAAGAATAAACCCACAAAAAACTTTCTATGTTGCCAGGAACCGCAGGTAAGGTCCTTATTGATGCCGCCTTTCTGAGCGCTATCAGCTCAATGATCGGTTATTTTTTGTATTCCCGTAATTCAAAACGCAAGATACTTCACATCTCCAATATCTTATTCGGCTTAATGGGACTCTTCGTGGTATCGGCCTCAGGTTTCCTGCTATATATCGTTATCACGCACCAGTTCAATTATTATTACGTCTATAATTATACCAGTCTGGATCTTCCCTTTACATATTTGATATCTGCATTTTGGGGCGGACAAGAGGGGAGTTTTATGTTATGGATCCTTATTTCCTCACTTGTCGGGCTGGGATTGATGAGATGGATAAAAGAGCCGTATCGCGGACCGGTGTTGTTCTTTTTTACACTCAACCAGGTATTTCTGTTATCGATGGTAGCCGGTATCCATTTTGGATTCATCAACCTGGGGGCATCCCCATTCAGGACATTGTCTGAGGCAATGCCGAATGCTCCTTTTATCAAGGCTAATCCCGGATACATACCTGCCGATGGTAAAGGACTCAATGATATGCTAAAAAGCCCATGGATGGTTTTTCATCCGCCGGCTCTATTCCTGGGTTTTACACTAATGGCCGTGCCGTTCTGTTTTTCTATGGCTGCTCTCTGGAAACGGAAATATCATGAATGGATACTACCTGCAATGCCCTGGACACTCGGAGCGAACCTGGCTCTTTTTACAGCTATATTTTTAGGTGGTTACTGGGCCTATGTTACGTTATCATTTGGTGGTTACTGGGCGTGGGATCCTGTAGAGAACGCCTCATTTATACCGTGGTTGATCGGGACAGCAGGTATTCACACCATGATCGTTCAGCGAAAACGTAATTCTACGCATAAGGCATCTTTGATATTTGCCATCCTGGCCTATGCCGCAGTGGTATATGAGACATTCCTTACCCGGTCCGGTGTGCTTGCTGATGCTTCCGTGCACAGTTTTGTTGATCTGGGTTTGTATAATCAACTGGTGGTTTTCATTGTGGTGATACTCGGTGCCGGTGTTGGCATGTTGCTTTATCGCCATAAAGATCTGCGTTCCAGGGCTGTTAATAATGGATTTTTAAACCGGGATTTTATGACATTTGCCGGTGCTATGATCCTTTTTCTCATTGGTTTAATCATCACTTTAGGAACCAGTTCTCCAATCATTGGCCGTCTGTTTACAACAAACCCGACACCGCCGGAAATCAGCTTTTATACAAATTGGACCACTCCATTGGTTATTATAGCTGCTTTATTAACCGTAATCGGACAATATATATATTGGAAAAGGCAGGATATCGAATCGTTGTCAGGTGATTTATTAGTTCCCGTAACACTCTCATGCATCGCTGCTTTGGCCACTGTTATTTTTGCCAATATCAGGGATATCTATTATACGATTTATCTATTATCCGCCTGGTTTGTTTTATTCGGTAATGGTGCCATGATGATCAAACTGGCACGCAGAAAACCACGGTTGATCGGAGGCACCATAAGTCATATCGGATTCGGATTATTGCTACTGGGATTTCTGGCTTCATCTGTATATGAACAAAATTTGCTGGATGCCAGGACACGCCGGTATAATGAAGCAGTTGAACAAGGGAAAGTTAAAAATGATAACGGAGAACCCGTAACGCAACCTCTTTCGTACCTTGAATTGAAGCTTAACATACCTAAAGTGATTAATGGCCGGTACCTGGTGACCTATAAAGGGTACACGCTGAATGACCAGGACCGCCCCGGACAGCAGGAGTATACGGTAGAATTTCAAAAATTGAATAGTAAAGGCGATCCAGGAAAGCCTTTTTATTTACACCCACAGGTTTACCCGATGTTACGAAGTTCTACCCCCGATGATATTCAATGGGCAGTAGATGTGGATGTCCATCCGGGTTTTTTAAGGGATATTTACATGTATGTTGCCGGCAGCTCCTATGTGAAGCAAAAGAATGATCTTGCCGAAAAACAAAAGAAAGAGCATGATAAGTCGCTTATAGCAAAAGCTTCAGTGCAAGCTAATACGGCAAAACAGGATACAATACCTGTTCAAACCATAAAACTGGCCAAAGGGGACTCCGTACAGGTCGGTAACTATCGATTTATCTTTTGGAATTATAGTCCGGCCAAACCTTCGGAACTACCTGACAGTACCATAATTGCGGTACATGCATTAATAGGAGTCAGGTATAATGGAGATACGACTCCCTACAAGATACGTCCCTTATTTGCTATTTACCGTTATACGGATAATGGATATTCTTACTCTCCGCCGGTTGCGTTAGCACAACACAATATAACCGTGCAATTCAGCAATGTGGATCCGGAATCGGGTAAGATAGAACTGAAAGTGAAGGGTATCAGTTCAAAACCTAAGGATGCATGGATTCTATTGACCGGCAGAGAAAAACCTTTTGTATCCCTTGTTTGGCTTGGTACGTTTGTTTTGCTAATAGGCTTCAGTGTATCAATGTACCGGCATGGTCACCGTACCTGACGATATAATTAAAGAAAATTTTCCAAATATAAACAGAACTAAATCAATCATCATGAAGCAATCAAAAAAGAATCTTCATTTTATATTTCTTGTTACTGGAGTCGTATTTTTTACGGCTTGTTCCCAAACCGGCAAGACCGATACTTCATCACAGACTGCTAATTTTGAAACAACACTTGTTAAGCCCGTTCCGGTTGCTGACGGAAAAATTCATATCACATTATATAAAAATCCCGGTTGCCAGTGCTGTGGAAAATGGGCGGAATATATGGATAGTAACGGATTTTCCGTTGAAGTAAAAAAGACATCAGATCTAACCGCATTTAAAGAAACAGAGGGGGTACCGGATAATCTCAGATCGTGCCATACAGCTTTGGTAAATGGATATGTTTTGGAAGGTCATGTCCCGGCAAATGCCGTCAAGAAATTACTAAAGGAAAAATCTGCTGTAATAGGGTTAGCTGTAGCCGGTATGCCTGATGGTGCTCCGGGAGTAATGGGAGGTAAAAGGGCCCAGTATGATGTATTTGCATTTACGAAAGATGGGAAACAAACACGTTACGGAACATATTAATACTGAATATTAATTATGCGACAAGTTTCAAGATTCTTTGTTATTTAATACTGGTAAATCTCGAAAATGAGTTCTAAACGTACTTTAAAATATTTGTTTATTATTGCTGTTTTTATAATAGCAGGAATTGCCCTGGCGGATTCGCTGGGATTTTTCAATCCAAAACCGTATACCATAGTTAAACATGGAGCAATGGCTCATTATGTCCCGTATAACCGTGACCCGGATGTGGAAATCTCACGTTTCCCGACACGTCCACCTGGTCCTGACGAAATCATTACTCCAACCGGACAGATTGTCAAAAAATCAGTTTGGAAAATAGAAAAAGAAAAACAAAAATACCCGTATAAAAAAAAGGACACAATAAATACAAAATCAGGGCAATCATCATAAAACGGTCGAGATATTTTAGGGATGGACATCCACAAAATAGTAAGCACTAAGCTACGGTCTATCGCCTATAGTCATTGGTAAACTTATATGATAAAGTAAAACAAATGAGAATCTTTGTATTCATCGGCATAGTATTCATATTCCAGGCGTGCGGAACAAAACAGGAGGGAGCTCAGAGCCCAAAACAAAAGACTGCATACAGTCAGGCGACAAGCTCGTTACAAAGACTGGATCCCCATTCGAGTCCGCTTTTTGCAGCTCATGAGAAGGTACCGGCCAAAGATTTTAATATCAATCTGTTAAACGGGCAATCTTTTAGGCTTTCGGATCAGAAGGGTAAGGTTATGCTTTTGAATATCTGGGCCACGTGGTGTCCGCCTTGCCGGGAAGAGACACCGGAACTGGAGGCTTTATATAAAAAATACAAAAATAAGGGATTGATTATTTTGGGTGTTTCTGTAGATAAACAGGGGGAATCGGTAGTAAGGCCGTTTATAAAAAAATACCACGTAACTTATCCCATCTATATTGATAAAAGTGGAAAAGTAATGTCTAAGTACGGGCCAACGATGGGAATACCTACAACCTATATCATCGATAAACGAGGTGATTTACGCTATTTTACGGTAGGAGCTTTGACGAAAAAGGAGCTGGAGCCACGTATAAAAAAATTATTGAACGAGACAGGCTGATTAATTATTAAGGGTTCAATATTCGCGAAAAAGTCTAAACCAATAAAAAATTCCATTCCGTAATTGTATGATAAAACTTAATGTTCCTGTCATCTTTTTATGTAAATGAATGCTACTTTTTTATGACATCAACGATGTAAGCCATACCAAACCAAAACTCTTTTCCCTTAGCATTTTACATATATTTTTGTATCAACTCCCATTGATGTCTTTCACCCATGTCAATGCTCCACTCAGGGGCTTGCCGGAATCCTAAAAAACTTTAGTATCTCGTTACAACCCTCCCGGTATGTAATGAAACCCGGTATGCTCTGTGTCCTGTCATTTTTTATGAATAATGGAAAACGGGTGCTTTCCTATGAATGGACACAGAGTGTCCGCCTGTTCATTACGAACGCAGTCTGCCCAAAAAACATTTTGGGGAGCGCAGTGCGGCAATCCCCTGCCGTTGATCAGGGCTTATGGTAAAACCACGGAAGGGGATCACCACGGACATGCGTCCTCGTGATGACAGTTGGGACGTTTTAAAAAACGTTAAAAACCCAACACCCAAAGTCTAAAAGAGACAGAGTCTCGTAACGGAATAACTGCCTTTCATCGATGATCCCAAGAATAGGGGTGACCAGCAAAGCCGGAATATAAATCACCGTCGGCTGAAAAATAATCTTTTGGGACTTTTTTTCTGATTTTTACATAATCTGACTAATCCACGTATAACGGGCCGGTTTTTTAAGAATTTGAAATTCTATCGAACGACAGTGATTGTCAATTATGAATTGTGGCTGTGGAGAGCTTGATTGGGTAACATCCAAATGAGGGAGCAACTAACCAACTGAATCATTAATTAATTTACCGGCAGTGTCTAAGGTCAACAAACCAATAAATGAAAAGGTCTTATTTATTTTCAACATAGTTATACAAACTACCGCTCAATTTAATAATCATTATTAGGTTATATGTCTAATTAATAATAAAAAGTACTTCTGTAAAGTATGTTTTTTTTGTTGGGCATAATTAAACTCAGAAAAATTTAAAGTAACGTGATAATGATATGTGGTGTTTTCTTCCTTAAATAGTTTTAAGTATGCTTTCAGCTTCGGTTAAGGTGAGTTAAGTAAGTTGTAAGTAACAAAATTAGAATTTCAATAACGAACAAGGGTACAACAATGAAGAGAGTAACAATTATCACCGCGTTATTACTGGCTATCGCATTACCATCATCTGTAGTCAGGGCTCAAAATAATGGTTCGAATAATAATGCCACACCACAAATGAACATGATGCAGGGTCAGGGCATGATGAACATGATGCAGGGAAACAAGATGAATGGTATGCGCGGAAATATGATGGGTATGATGAGCATGATGCGTAATCGAATGCAGAGCATGATGAACAATCCGCGAATGCGCATGAGAATGTCTGTTTATGTCCTTCCTTCGCTTGATGTTTTAGGACTTAAGGATGAACAAAAAACGAAACTGAATAAGTTGAAGTCCGATTACATCGCAAATAATAAGGAGACTCGTACAAAAATTCGGAATTTTCAGAAACAGTTGAATACCGAACTGTCTGCAAAATCACTGAACATTACGAAAGTGCGTAAACAGGTAAAAGATAAAACCAAAGCCCAGGGAGATTTACAACTTTCATTCATAGAGACGTATTATAATATGCTTAATGTTCTGACTCCAGATCAAAAGAACAAGCTGCAAAATATGAATACCCAATCATTTATGACGGCCATGATGTATAGTATCCCTATGGGACAGATGATGGCGTTGTGTCCAATGAACGGATCCGGAAATAATGGCATGATGAGTGGACATGGAATGATGGGAGGCCGCGGTATGATGAATGGAAGTATGATGAATAACGGAAATAGTAATTCGATGATGAATTGACTACCCGATTATATAAAAACAATATTATTTACTTAGGAGGTGAACCGTGATGATGCACGATTGGATGATGAATAACCTGGGAGGGGGATGGATGATGATTGCCTGGTGGGTGGTCATTATTGTTGCAGTCGTGTTGTTCATTAAACTTATGCCTTCCGGTTGGGGATATAACTATCCGTATACCAATGAATCAGCTCTTGATGTGCTTCGCAAGAGATACGCTAACGGGGAAATATCCCGTGAGGAATATGAAGAAAGAAGACAGGTTCTTATGCACAGCTGATTTCCCATTTTCAAACTTAACATCAAGTAACATAAAAGGGATGTTGTTATATCATAATGGCATCCTTTTTTATTTTACATAGCTTGATAAATGAACATACCGTAATATTCCGCTTGTAAATAGTGTCCTGTATTTCTGGATGCCCGATCGGGGCCGGGCATGACATCCGATGGGTTCGGTAGTGTTGTGAATTTACTCCCTGGTAAACTAAACCTATTAATTATACCCACAAAATACATTATTAGGATAGGACAAATTTAATGTATCCGGTTTTACATTAGTTAGATCAAACTTGAAAGTTGGATTTTTATCTGTTTGTTCGATGATCCAATGACCATTTTCGAAAAAGTAATTAAACGTACCGCTCAAATATAGATTCATAGGAACAGGTGATTCAGAATAATTTGGACAATCGTTCAACTGTATTTGATAATCATTGAGAATCTTGAAATGTCCGGACCAGTTAAAATGGAAGATGATATTTGTACCACCAACGTAAAGACGGGTTCTGTAATAATAACGCATGCTGTCCGGAACAAATCGAAACCATATAACTCCGGAATCCAATGTATTTGATGTATTGTTGGTATACCTTTTCTTAATGGTGCCATAATAGGGCTTATTTAAATTGATTTCAGGATTTGAGCCCATGAAATGATGATTATAACATCCTCCTGCTAATAGTTAAACCACAAATAACAAAAAGGGAAACAATCGTAGTTTCATATCAAACTATTAATCATAAAGATAAAAGAACCACCATTGACTAAAGGTAATCATATTTCTTAATTACTTTCCGGCATCCGGCATCCGGCATCCGGCATCCGGCATCATTTAATCCCTAATTCACTTGCATTCCATGGTTGGTTACGTGTCTTTATCTTATTCCGGATATCACTTACTTCGTCACTCGAAATCTCACCGGCATTATTTTGGGATAAAGTACGGAGATATGTCAAAACAGCTGCCATTTGAGCGTCACTAAGCGTGCTCCCGAAGGCAGGCATTATGTTATTGTATGTTTCTCCACGCACGGTAACGGGACCCTGTAATCCTTTTAATACAATTTTAACCAGTGTTTCTTTATCCCCTTTGGCAATGGAAGAGCCGTTAAGAGGAGGAAACACACCATTAATCCCCTCACCAATCATTCCATGACAGCTGCTGCAATTAGCCGTAAATATATCAGCTCCATCCGTAACGGCTGCTTTCTTATCAGGCGCTCCCGAAACGTAAGATGTGTCCGGTGGCAATTGTGACATCATTCGCCGGGCACGGTTTATCATCTGTCCGTACATAGCTGCCATTTGGGTATCATTTTCCTGGGTCATAATCTGTTGCATTCCCTGGCAGTATGATAGCATCTGTTGATTCATTTCCCGGAAACGCATCATGGATTGACCTGGCCTGCTTCCCATACCCATCATACCTCGACCAGTCCTGTCTCCTCCCATCATGCCCCGGCCATTCATCATTCTTCCATTACCCATCATTTGCATCATTCCGGTTTTCATACCCTGCATATGCGACCAGAGTGTTCGCATATGACCGTACATTTGTTGCGCCTGTGGTGACATTCTGGTACTGTCCTGTGTATAAGCCATATGAATAGACCTGTATTGCTGCCTGAGTGAATCAAAGCTTGATGTCCATTTTGGTTGTTGCTGCTGAACCGCAGGTTGTTTCTTCTGCCTGCCACATGCGGATATCATTAGGAGAGCAACAATGATAAACAGAATTACATTTCTGATTTGTGACATGATAATAACTCACTTCCTGACGAATTGAGGATTTCGTTACGTAATAAAGGTACATTAAATAGTTTATTAAATGACTACCCTTAACTATGCATTAAGTTATTAATTATAAGTGTGATAAGGAAGAATAATGTTTTTACCATTTATCACCGTTCAATCTTCAAAAACCTGGCGTTTATGGCTACAATTACGGTACTTAGGGACATTAACAATGCACCAACTGCGGGACTGAGTACGATCCCCACATCGTATAACACACCGGCAGCCAATGGGATGGCAACAATATTGTAGCCGGCAGCCCACCACAGGTTTTGAACCATTTTATTGTATGTGGCTTTAGCGAGTGCAATCACACTGGCAACATCATTCGGGCTGTTGCGGGTCAATACGAGATCGCCGGTTTCGACAGCAACGTCAGAACCGGAGCCGATGGCAATACCGACATCCGCCTGCGCCAGGGCGGGAGCATCATTGACACCGTCTCCTGTCATGCCCACAATCAAGCCACGTTTTTGCACTTCTTTGATTTTGTCGGCTTTTTGATCGGGCAAGACTTCAGCAAAGAAATCATCCAGTCCCAGCTCTTCCGCTACATATTGGGCGGTTTGTTGGTTATCGCCGGTTAACATCATACAACGGATCCCCATATTTTTAAGGCGTTTTACAGCCTGGTAAGACTCATCCCGGATGGTGTCGCCTAATGCAATGGCCCCGGTTAACTTATCATTTATCAGAACAAACACTATCGTCTTACCTTGTGAGGATAGTTTATCAAATTGTTTACCCGGTATAGTCATATCTTTTTCTTTCAGGTATCCCGGGCTAACCACCTTGAGGTCTTTGCTATTTACTTTTCCTGTGACGCCTTTTCCGGTAATGGAATTAAAATCTTCAACTTTATATTTATCATTGGCCGCTTCAATAATTCCTTTGGCAATAGGGTGTTCAGAATTTTGTTCCAATGAAGCCGCCAGTTTTAATAATTCATTGTCTTCCGTGTCTTCGGAAAAATTAAGGATATCCGTTACACCAAATTCGCCATGGGTGAGTGTTCCGGTCTTGTCGAAGATCACAGCATTAAGGTTTCTTGCCTGCTCGAAAGCCGCACGATTACGGATGAGGAAACCATTACCGGCGGCCAGTGAAGTTGAAACAGCCACCACAAGCGGAACCGCCAGACCCAATGCATGCGGACAGGTGATAACCATGACTGTCACTGTTCGTTCCAAAGCAAATACAAAATCTTTGGTAGTGAAGGCTGTCCATACCAGAAAAGTGACAGCTCCCGCACCAAGAGCCGCTAGGGTCAACCAAAAGGCGGCCCGGTTGGCCAGATCCTGCGTACGTGATTTGCTTTCCTGTGCCTGGCGTACTAATTCAATTACCTGTGAAAGAAATGATTCTTCACCGGTCCGGTTTACTTCTACTGTAAGCGATCCTTCACCATTGATTGCTCCACCGATCACTTCATCACCGGCTTCTTTGCTGACAGGACGTGATTCCCCGGTCATGAGTGATTCATTTACGGATGACTTGCCATCTGTGACAATACTGTCGGCCGGTATTTTTTCACCCGGTTTAATCAGAACTTTGTCACCTGCATTTAATTCACTAATCGAGACATTCTCAGTGGATCCGTCATCGCGAATGAGGTGTGCTTCAGAGGGCATCATCTGTGCCAGTTCTTCCAGGGCCCGGGAAGCTGACATCACCGAGCGCATTTCTATCCAGTGTCCCACCAGCATGATATCGATCAATGTTGCCAGCTCCCAAAAGAACACGCGCCCGGCAACACCAAAAACCACGACGGCGCTGTAGGCATAAGCTACCGTAATAGCAATAGCAATCAGGGTCATCATGCCGGGTTGTTTTTGTTTTAATTCGTCTATCAACCCTTTCAGGAATGGCCAGCCACCGTAGATATAGATAAATGTTGAGATCACAAACGAGACAATAATATCACCGGTAAAACTGATGGCTCCACTTACTCCCAGAAATGACTGAATCATTGGAGAAAGTATTAACACGGGGATTGTTGCAATGAGTGATATCCAGAAACGCTTTTTAAAATCCTGCAACATATGAGCATGATGGCCGCCATGTCCATTATGATCATGTTGATGAGCATCATGTGATGAATGATGGTGATGATCTGTATCCATAATTTTCTACATTATTTCTTATTAAACCTTCATTTACTGCAATAATAGTCTTATTAATTACAAGTACTACATATGATTAACC
>Ga0209918_1001704_pt1 | contig 11347 bp, 7 predicted proteins | sample SalPonD_shore_MG_FD_185712 | JGI IMG/M metagenome (GOLD analysis project Ga0209918, IMG submission 185712) | Salt pond soil microbial communities from South San Francisco under conditions of wetland restoration - Salt Pond MetaG... | ecosystem: Environmental > Aquatic > Marine > Intertidal zone >...
GCGATCACATCGTGGCGGCACGGGGGCTGTTCGGCACCACCACGGGGCTGTTCGCCAATCACCTGACGCGCTTTGGGGTCGAGGTGTCCTTCGTGCCCGCCGCGGACCCCGACGCCTGGCGTCAGGTCGTGCGGGCGGAGACCCGGTTCCTGTTCCTCGAGACGCCGACCAATCCGATGATCCAGGTCGCGGACATCGCCCGCCTGGCCGAGATCGCGCACGCTAACGGATCATTGCTGATCGTGGACAATTGTTTCTGCACGCCGGCCCTGCAGCGGCCGCTGCAGCTGGGGGCCGACCTGGTCGTGCATTCGGCCACCAAGTTCCTGGATGGCCAGGGGCGCTGCGTTGGCGGGGCCGTGGTCGGCGACGCGACCACGGTCGGCCGCGATGTCTTCGGGTTCCTGCGTACCGCCGGTCCCAGCATGAGCCCCTTCAACGCCTGGGTGTTCCTCAAGGGCCTGGAAACACTGGGTCTGCGGATGCGCGCGCACAGCGAGAGCGCCCTGGCGCTCGCGCGCTGGCTGGCGCAACACCCGGCGGTCACACGGGTCAACTATCCCGGCCTGCCGGAGCATCCGCAGCACGAGCTGGCGGCACGCCAGCAGAATGCGTTCGGCGGGCTGCTTTCATTCGAGGTGGCGGGCGGCCGCGAAGCCGCCTGGGGCGTGATCGACAACAGCCGCCTGCTCTCGATCACCGCCAATCTGGGAGACGTACGCACCACCATTACTCACCCCGCGTCCACTACGCATGGCCGCCTGTCGGAGGAGCAGCGGCAGAGCGCGGGAATCACGGAGGGGCTGCTGCGCCTGTCGGTGGGTCTGGAATCGCTCGCCGACCTCCAGGCCGATCTGGCGCGCGGACTGGACCGGATTCAGCGGTAGCAAGGAACGGGCGCGGGCTGCGTTCGCTCCGGTCCCTGAAATGGTATCGGCTGATACCTTCGGGAAGACTGGTAAACCCGACATTTGGGCGGCCCGTGCGGGACCGTGGCAAGGAGGAGAGCGTGCCGGCAGCGGAGAAGGACTTCTTCGAGGCCACGCGGGCCGGCTTGGTGGAAACGGTGCCGGCGTCGGCGGACCCCGGGGGCGTCCCGGCGGGTTGTTCCCCGCATCCGCACGCCCCGGGGCACACGCCGATACCGCTGGATGGTTCCTGCGACGCCCAGCGCGGCCCGGACCCGAGCGCTGCCGGAAACCGGCCGGACGGGGATCCGGGATGAGCACCCTTTTTATCTCCGATCTTCACCTGGACCCCGACCGACCCGCGATCACCGAGCTGTTCGTGACATTCCTGCGCGGGCCGGCGGCATCCGCGCGCGAGCTCTACATCCTCGGCGACCTGTTCGAGGCGTGGGTGGGCGACGATGCGCCCCTGGCCGAATACCGCCGCGTGATCCGCGGCCTCGCCGCGCTGCGCGATCGGGGCGTGGGCGTGTACGTGATGCACGGCAACCGGGATTTCCTGCTTGGTCGGCGGTTCGCGAAGGCCACCGGAGCCACGCTGCTGGCCGAACCAACGGTGATCGACCTGTACGGGCGGCCCACGGCGATCATGCACGGCGACACTCTGTGCACGGACGACGTCGCCTACCAGGAGTTCCGCCGCAAGGTGCGCCGGCGCTGGCTGCAGCGGGCGTTCCTGAGTCTGCCCAGGCAACTACGCTACCGCATCGTGGCCGACATGCGCCGCCGCAGCCGCGAGCACCAGACACACAAGAGCGCGCAGATCATGGATGTGAATGCGCAGGCAGTCCGCGACGCGTTCCGCACCATCGGCGTGACGCAGATCATCCACGGCCACACGCACCGCCCGGGAATGCATGTGTGTATGGTGGATGGCCGGGCATGTCGGCGAATCGTGCTGGGTGACTGGTACGAGCAGGGCAGCGTATTGTGCTGCGACCGCGATGGGTGCCGCCTGCACGCGCTCGACGCCGGGCATGCTGAGAGCAAACTACGCGCGTGAGGACGGGGCGGGCGCTGCCACGGGCGGGCCCAACACCGCCATCGCCGCTCACACGCCCTCCCTGCGGGCGCGCCTGGCGCCTGCTCTGGACGGCGTTGCCCGTCGCTCGTGTGGCGCTACTACACTACTCCGCTCCGGTACCCCGCCACGAGGGCACCGGCGGCCGCCGAGGCCTGACAATTCCTTCGAGAAGATTGGTAATATTCGCGCCATGACGCAGACGCAGGTCAAGACCCGCTTCGCGCCCAGCCCGACCGGCCACCTGCATCCGGGCAACGCGCGCACCGCGCTGTTCAACTTCCTCCTGGCCCGGCATGAGGGCGGGATCTTCCTGCTGCGGCTGGAGGACACCGATGCCGGCCGGGGCAACGAGGCCAGTGTGGACGCGCTCCAGCAGGATCTGGACTGGCTCGGCATCCATTGGGACGAGGGCGGCCGCGAGTGCCGGCAGTCCCGGCGTGGGGCGGTCTATGCCGAGCAGTACCGGCGGCTGGAGGAGCGCGGGCAGGCCTACCCCTGTTTCTGCAGCACCGCCGAGCTGGAACGGGTGCGCCGGGGCCAGCTCGCCCGGGGCGAGGCTCCCCGCTATCCGGGCACCTGCGCGAGCCTTCCGGCACAGGAAAGCCGTCGGCGGCTGGAGGCCGGCGAGCCCGCCACGCTGCGCTTCCGGGTGGGTGACCGGCACGAGATCCGGTTCCACGACCTGGTCCGCGGGGAGCAGCGTTTCCGGGGCGCGGATATCGGCGATTTCGTGGTCCGGCGTGCCGACGGCAGCCCCGCGTTCTTCTTCAGCAACGCGGTGGACGACGCGCTGATGGGCGTGACCCACGTACTGCGTGGCGACGACCATCTCGCGAACACTCCCCGGCAGCTGATGTTGCTTCAGGCGCTGGGGTTGCCGACGCCGGTATACGGCCATCTGGGTCTGGTCGTCGACGAGACCGGGGCGCCCCTGTCGAAAAGGCGCGGCAGCACGACGCTGGCACAGCTGCGCGCGCAGGGCTACCTTCCCGGGGCGCTGTGCAACTACCTGGCGCGCCTCGGACACGCGGTCGCCTCGGCAGGGTGCCTGGACATGGGGACGCTGGCGCGGGGGTTCGCCCCCGGCCGTCTCGGCCGCGCGCCGGCGCGATTTGATCTTCAGCAGCTGCGCCACTGGCAGAAGCTGGCGGTTGCAGGCCTGGATCCGGAGCGGATGCAGGAGTGGCTGGAGCCGGAGATCCGGGACCGGGTTCCCGCCGGGGCCCTGGCGGCGTTCGTGGAGAGCGTCCGGCCAAACGTGGTGTTTCCGGAGGACGCGATCTTCTGGGCCCGCGTGCTGTTCGGTGACCAAATCCGATGGGACCGGCCGGCCCGCGAGCTGCTGCGCGACGCAGGCGGGGCATTCTTTGCCCGAGCGCGCCGCGCCCTGGAGGGGGGACCCGACGACGCCTCCGTGGAGCGCCTGAAACACGCAACCGGCCGCAAGGGTGCTGCCCTGTTCCGGCCGTTGCGGGTTGCGCTGACCGGCGTGGATCACGGGCCGGGCATCGCGGCGCTGATCGCGCTGATCCCGCCTCCGGAGCTGGCCCGGCGACTGGCGGCGGCCGAGCGCGAGGCCCGCGCATCCGACTGAGGCCAGATCATGTTATCGATCCACAACAGCCTGGGTGGCGAGAGAGCCGCGCTGGAGCCGATCGAGCCCGGCCACGTGCGCATGTACGTGTGCGGAGTGACCACTTATGACTATTGCCACCTGGGCCATGCGCGCGTGATGGTGGTCTTCGACGTTGTGGCCCGCTACCTGCGCAGCCTCGGCTACCGCGTCAGGTACGTGCGCAACATCACCGATATCGACGACAAGATCATCCGCCGGGCAGACGAGACCGGCGAGTCGTGGACGGAGCTTACCGAGCGCTTCACCCGGGCGATGCACGAGGACGCCGCGGCGCTCGGGGTGCTGCCGCCGGACGAGGAGCCGCGGGCCACGGCGCACATCGACGATATCATCGCCATGATCCGGCGCCTCGAGGAGCGCGGCTACGCTTATCGGGCGGAAAACGGCGATGTCTATTACGACGTCAGCCGCTTCGGAGACTACGGGCGGCTGTCCGGAGAGCGCCCCGAGGCGCTGCGTGCGGGCGCCCGGGTGGAGGTGGCGGCGGCCAAGACGGACCCGTTGGACTTCGTGCTGTGGAAGGCGGCGAAGCCCGGCGAACCTGCCTGGGATTCCCCCTGGGGACCGGGGCGCCCCGGCTGGCACATCGAGTGCTCGGCGATGTCGACGCACTGTCTCGGCGCGCACTTCGACATCCACGGCGGCGGCCTGGACCTGAAGTTCCCGCACCATGAGAACGAGATCGCGCAGTCGGTGGCGGCGACCGGCGAGCCGTTCGTCAACATCTGGATGCACAACGGCTTCGTCCAGGTCGACCAGGAGAAGATGTCCAAGTCGCTGGGCAATTTCTTCACCATCCGTGACATCCTGGCCCGCTATCGCCCCGAAACGGTCCGCTATTTCATCGTGGCCAGCCACTACCGCAGCCCGCTGAACTACTCGGACGCCAACCTGGAGGACGCGCGCGCCTCGCTCAGCCGGCTCTACCTCGCGCTGCGCGACCTCCCGGCCGGCCGCCCGCCGGCCCCGGGGGACGAGGCGCCGTGGCGCGAGCGCTTCCGGACCGCGATGGACGATGATTTCAACACGCCGCGGGCGCTGGCGGTGCTGTTCGACCTGGCGCGGGAGATCAACCGCCGGCGCCAGCAGGGGGACGCCGCCGGCGCCGCCGGCCTGGGGCGGACGCTGGTGTCGCTGGCGGAGCCGCTGGGCCTGTTGCAGGACGATCCCGAGACCTTCCTGCAGGGCGGGGCGGGCGAGAGCCGTCTCGACAGCGCCGAGATCGAGACGCTCGTGAGCCGTCGCAGCGAGGCGCGCGCGCGCCGCGACTGGGCGGAAGCGGACCGCATCCGGGATCAACTCACGGCACAGGGGATCGAGCTCGAGGACGGGCCCGCGGGGACTAGCTGGCGGCGCAGTTGAGACCGTCGCGCCCGCTCATGCGCTGCCCTGGAGCCGCTCGGGGGGGAGCGCGAGCCCCTGGTGGCGCAACGAGGCTTCCAGGGTATTCTGCAACAGCGTCGCTATGGTCATTGGGCCAACCCCGCCGGGTACCGGGCTGATCCAGGCTGCCCGTGCCCGCGCCGCCTCGAACTGGACATCGCCCGCCAGGCGCCCGTCGGCCAGGCGGGTGGTACCGGCGTCGATCACGATCGCCCCCGGCCGCACCCAATCCCCCGGAATGAGCCCCGCCTTGCCGACCGCGACGATCAGTATCTCGGCCCTCTCGACCTCGGCTCGCAGATCGCGGGTGAACCGGTGGCACACAATGGTGGTGGCGCCGGCGAGGAGCAGCTCCAGGGCCATCGGGCGACCCACGATGTTTGAGGCGCCCACGACCACCGCCCGCTGCCCGTGCAGGTCGATGCCCGTTTCGCCGAGCAGGGTGATGATCCCGCGTGGGGTGCAGGCCCTCAGGAGCGGAACCCGCTGGGCGAGCCGGCCAACGTTGTAAGGGTGAAAACCGTCGACGTCCTTGCCCGGATCGATCAGCTCGATCACCGTGGCACCGGGGATATGCGGCGGGAGCGGGACCTGCACCAGGATCCCGTCGACGCCGTCATCGCGGTTGAGCTCGCCGATCAGCTCGTAGAGTTCGCCGGCCGGAATGTCTGCCGGGAGATCGAAGGCGTGGGAAACGATGCCCACTTCGTCGCAGGCCCGGCGCTTGTTGCGCACGTATACCTGCGAAGCGGGGTCATGTCCCACCAGAACCATCGCCAAGCCGGGCACCCGCCCGCCGGCGGCGCGCAGGTTCCCGACCCGCCGGGCCACATCCTGGCGAATGCGGGCGGCGAGCTTCTTGCCATCCAGGATATTCGCGGTCATGGGCTGCCCATGGTGGCACTTGGACCGGCATCGACCATCCCGGGCGGGCCGGCCGGCAGTGTCCGCCGGTCGCTGTCGGCGCAGAGTTTCGCACGCGCCGGCGCGGGCGCACAAGCGCCGGCGGCCGATTGACCTTCCCGGGGCCCGCGGGTATGATTGCAGCCCTTGCGCAGGGCGCCCCCGGATATTCTGAAAGCCGTAACGATCCGGGCTCACCGGGGTATAGCGCAGCTTGGTAGCGCGCCTGCTTTGGGAGCAGGAAGTCGGGGGTTCGAATCCCTCTACCCCGACCATTATCGCGTCAGGGGATCCTGGCAACGTCTGTCCGGCGCCTGTAGCTCAACCGGATAGAGCATCGGCCTTCTAAGCCGAGGGTTGCAGGTTCAAGTCCTGCCAGGCGCGCCATTCTCGGATACACGCGCCGCGATGGTGGACGTAGCTCAGTTGGTAGAGCTCCGGATTGTGGATCCGGCGGTCGTGGGTTCGAGCCCCATCGTCCACCCCATTTATCCCCGTCGCGCTGGCCGGGCAGAAAAACAAAGACGGGCCGTTAGCTCAATTGGTAGAGCAGCTGACTCTTAATCAGTCGGTTCAAGGTTCGAGTCCTTGACGGCCCACCATATAAATCAATGTCTTAAAGCCCTGCCTTCGAGCAGGGCTTTTTATTGGTGCTACCCTCGTGCTACCCCGGCGGCCGTTGTTGATTGGCAGGCATGCTGGCCCGTTACCGAATCGTGCCGCGGCATGGCGACTCAGTGTGCGGGGACGCAGTGGGCGACATGTCGAGGCGGGCGAAAAGAAAAGGCAGACCTGGGGCCTGCCTTTTCACCCCCAAGCGGGGGATTTTGTGCCTTGAAAGGCTTGTTAACGGGTGACCCCCGATCTCCAGTCGGCTAACCTTCAAGCATCACCCGTAATCAAGAGTAATGTAGTGCCGCCCATGGCGCAAGGAGACGGGATGAAGTACAGGCTGGGTCTCGACCTAGGCACGAATTCTATCGGCTGGTGCGCGCTGGAGCTGGATAATCAGGGTAGCCCATCACGGATCGTCGATACCGGGGTTCGGCTATTGACGCCGAACCAGGAGGCCGGGCGCGACCCGCAAAGCAAGCAGTCGCTCGCGGCTGACCGTCGCGCGGCACGACAGGCGCGCCGTCAGCGCGATCGCTTCGTGAGGCGCCAGAGAGCATTAATGCGCGCCTTGGTTGCCTACGGTTTGATGCCCGACCATCAAGACGCCCGCAAGGCCCTGGAACGGCTCGACCCCTACCAGTTGCGGGCGGCTGGGTTGGACGAACCTCTGGAGTTGCATGAACTGGGTCGGGCTCTCTTCCACATCAACCAGCGCCGCGGGTTCAAATCGAACCGGCTCGCGCAGCGCGAGGATGAAGAGGACAGTGTAACCCGGGCGGCGGCCAAGGCTCTTCGCGAGGCGCTGCAACGCGAGGGGGCGCGCACCGTTGGTGAATTTCTGTGGAGGCGGCACAAACGCCGTGAAGCTGTCCGATTTCGACCGACGCCGGCGAAGGGTAACAAGGTCTCCTACGACTTCTACCCCAACCGCGACCTGGTTGAAGATGAACTCGACCGGCTATGGGCCGCACAGAAGCCGCATCACCCCGAAGTGCTGACGGTCCAGGCCCTGGAAGCGATTAAGCACATTATTCTCCACCAGCGGCCGCTGGCGAAGCCCCTGGTCGGCCCTTGCACGTTCCGGCCCGAAGAGGAGAGGGCACCAAAGGCTTTGCCGGACTTTCAGCGGTTTCGCATCCTACAGGACCTCGCAAGCCTCGAAGTCGAGCAACCGGGCATTGGCTCGCGCAAACTGTCACTCAACGAGCGAGATACCCTTCTTGCGCTGCTGCTGAACCGCAAGACCCGTGTCGCATTCGACAAGATGGCGGCTGCACTCGGTCTGCCCGCGAATGCGCGCTTCAACTACGCTGCCTCGGGCCGCGACGGTTTCGATCCCGATCTGACGGCGGCAAAGCTCGGCGCCAAGAAAGTGTTCGGGAATGCCTGGGGCAAACTAAAATTGGACCAGCAGAACACTATTGTTGAGCGGCTCCTTGGCGAGGAGGACGAGAACGCTCTGCTGGATTACCTGGAAGAGCAGTGTCGCCTGCCGCGTGAGCCCGCAGAACGGGCTTCACGGACGCGCCTGCCCCAGGGGCATGGCAGCCTTGGTCGGTCGATGCTAAACGACCTTGTGGCCGTCATGCAGAGGGAAGCGAGTGAGGCGGTCGACCCGGAAACGGGTGAGATCTATGAGGCGCCGGTAACGTACGACGAGGCCTTGGCCCGCCTGGGGTTCCACCACTCGGACCTTCGTCCTGGCGAACTCTATGCTCGTCTGCCGTACTACGGCGACGTGCTGAAACGCCACGTCGTGGAGAACCCGGCAGCGCCCGAAGGGAGCCAGGAGCGGCGGGGGCGGGTGACCAACCCGACGGTGCATATCGCGCTTAACCAGACCCGCCGGCTCATTAATGCCCTGATCGCGGAGTACGGAGCGCCGGAACAGGTAGTGGTCGAGCTCGCGCGCGAGCTGAAATGGGGCAGGAAGCGGAAGGACGACTACAATCGGCGCCTGCGGGAGAACCGTGCCGCAAACGAGCGCCGCGACGAGAAGCTCGCGCAACTGGGCCTTGAAGCGAATCGCGACAACAGACTGCGGCTGCGGCTTTTCGAGGAGCTGCCCCCCAGCGAGAGGGTGTGCGTTTATACCGGCTCCCCTTTGTCGGTTTCGTCATTGTTTTCCAGCGAGGTCGAGGTCGACCACGTCTTGCCCTTCTCGCTGACGCTGGACGATAGCATAGGCAACAAGGTCCTCTGCACGCGCGAGGCGAACCGCGACAAACAGAGGCGTCCGCCCGCGCAGGCTTTTGATTCAGAAACCCTGGCCGAGATCGCCAAACGGGCGAATCGACTCTTTCCCCGCAAGGCCTGGCGCTTCGACCCCGACGCGATGGAGCGCTTCCAGGAGAATGGCGGCTGGCAGGCGCGGCAGCTAACCGATACGCAGTACATGGCCCGCCTCGCGAAGACCTATCTCGAATGCATTTGCCCGTCGGGGAACGTATGGGCGATCCCTGGCCGAATGACCGGGATGCTGCGCGGCGTTTGGGGCCTGAACTCGATCCTGGCGGGGGCGGGCGGGAGCAAGAACCGCAATGATCACCGCCACCACGCGATTGACGCATTTGTGGTCGCCTGTTCCGATCGCGGGCTGTTGCAGCGTATCTCCCGTGCAGCGACCGCGTCTGAACGCCTCGATCTTGACCGGCTGTTCGGAGCGGACGGTGTCCCTGAGCCTTGGCGGGGGGTTCGGCACGAACTCTCGGCGGCACTGGAGAAGGTTGTTGTATCGCACAAGACCGACCACGGCCAGCAGGGGCAGCTCCACGAGGAAACGGCTTACGGCTTAGTCGAGGATGACATTGACGGTAAGCCGTACAACCTCGTGTTTCGCAAGCCGGTGGCGGACTTGACGCCGAATGAGGCCGCCCGTGTACGCGATCCGCAGCTTCGGGGAGAGTTGACAGGGGTAATTCAAGGGGCGCAGGCAGAAGGCGAAAAGCTGAATATAGCGCTAGCACGCTTTGGCGACCAACATGGGGTCCGTCGCGTGAGGGTGCTCAAGACCGAGCGTGAAACACGTGTGGTCCGGCACGGGGAGGGCTACTACAAGGCTTATGTCCCGGGAGATAACTACTGCGTCGACATCTACGAGCTGCCGGATGGCGAATGGCGAGGAGAGGGCATTACTCTTTTCGATGTCAATCAACCGGACTACGCACCATCTTGGCGAGCAGACCACCCCTGCGCCAAGCTCATCATGCGGGTCCACAAAGGTGACCTGCTGGAAGCCACGATCAACGGAGCGCGGAATATCTACCGGATTTATCGCCTCAACCCGAGAGCAAATCGACTCTGGCTTGCTGTGCATAATCAAGGCGGAGTCGAGGAAAGCGATTTCGTCCGGCCATCGTACCGGACGTTGCAAGAGGGACAAGCGCGGCTACTTCACGTTGACGTGCTCGGTCGCACACGACCAATCGAGCCAGCCGCGTGATCGGAAGGGTCGTGGAGGTCACGACGGAGGGGGCGCATCTCGCAAAGGAGCGCGGGTTTCTCGTCGTCAAGTGCCGAGGCGAGGAACTCGGGCGCGTGGCGTTGGATGACCTAGATGCAGTCGTCGGTAATGCTTACGGACTGACCGTGTCCAGCAATGTCATCGCCACGCTCGCGGAACGAAACGTGCCGTTGGTCGTTTGCGGTCAAAACCACCAACCCGCAGCGTTCCTCTGGCCGGCGGATGGGCACTATGACCAAGGGGGAAGGATCAGCGACCAAGCTGCGGCTAGTAAGCCCCTCAAGAAGCAGCTATGGAAGCAAATCGTTCGTGCCAAGATCGCGCAACAGGCGGCGACACTTGACGCAGTCGGGGCCAACTCTTCGGGATTTCACCTGCTGAGCAAAAAGGTTCGATCCGGAGACCCCGAGAACGTCGAGGCGCAGGCGGCTCGACGGTACTGGCGACTACTGTTCGGAGATGCATTCCGAAGGAATGCAGAGGGGGCAGGGCCGAACGCCCTTTTGAATTATGGCTATGCCGTTCTGCGAGCGGGGACGGCACGCGCAATTATGGCGGCCGGATTGCACCCCAGCCTCGGCCTAGCGCACGTCAACCGGAAGAACGCTTTCGCTTTGGTTGATGATTGCATGGAGCCGTTCCGGCCCGTCGTCGACTTGTTCGTGCATGATCTCGTCTACGGGGGTGCCAAGGAACTAGATCAGCCGGTAAAGGCGGCGCTGGCGCGAGTCCTCATCACCGACATGGCGACGGGCGATGGGGTGACCCCAGTGGTGACCTGTCTCGAACGCCTCGCGCTCTCTCTTGCTCGCTGTTTTGGTGGCGAAACCCGGAAGCTGGTACTTCCGTTGAAGCCGTTGCCGCTCGAAAGGGTGGCGCGTTGACGGGGCAGCGCCCCGCTCTAAGCGCATACCGGGCCATGTGGCTTTACGTCATGTTCGATTTGCCGGTTAGAACCAAGTCTCAACGGAAGGCGGCAACACGATTCAGACACTTTCTTCTGGACCAGGGGTTTGAAATGGCGCAGTTTTCTGTTTACCTGCGCTTCACGCCCGGGAAAGAATCAGCGGAGCGATACATTGCCCGCATCCGCGATAATCTGCCCACGGCAGGGAAGGTGCACATCGTGGGAATAACGGACAAGCAATATGAAAATGCGCGAATCTTCGCCGGTGAATCGCAGCAGGGCAGCCCGAAAACGCCCGATCAATACGTGTTGTTCTAACCGGAGCGGTCCAATTTTTTGCGGTCAAACACAAAAAAAAGCCCCTGTCGCCAAGGGCCTAGTTCTGTATCCAGGTTAGCCGACTGGAGATCGGGGGCCAACCGCAACAACAAGTCCGCAACTGGCGTCT
>Ga0209918_1001706_pt1 | contig 11342 bp, 14 predicted proteins | sample SalPonD_shore_MG_FD_185712 | JGI IMG/M metagenome (GOLD analysis project Ga0209918, IMG submission 185712) | Salt pond soil microbial communities from South San Francisco under conditions of wetland restoration - Salt Pond MetaG... | ecosystem: Environmental > Aquatic > Marine > Intertidal zone...
CCACCCGAGTGTGCTGGAAATGAGGCACGGTCATTATGGTCGCGTCGAGTTTCTAGCATGCGAGGAGGGAGAAGTCGTAACAAGGTAGCCGTAGGGGAACCTGCGGCTGGATCACCTCCTATTTTTTATCTTTTTTCTTCCAACACATAATAAATGATTCTATTCTAAAAAAGGAAATATTATTTTGTGCCGTATAATAGGTAGAAAAGAATTTTGAGAAGTATTAAAAGATATTGCTATTATGGCTGGTTTTCAAATTTTACAATTTTTATTGCTTGTTGAGGGCAAGATAATTCGCATTTTAAGCAACCTTGACATTTATCAACTTCAGAAAATTTGAATCGTATTCTATCTATTTCTTTTCCATCTTTATCTTTTACTTTACCAAGATAATACAAATCATTTGGGCAAAAAGTACCATCTTCATTAATACATCTCAAACACATATTACATTTTTCATGTTCAATTTTTATAGTAAGAACTTTCTCACTAGTGACTGAAGTTACTTCAATAGCATTTCTTGGACAAACTTGAACACATGCCAAGCATCCTTTGCACTTAAAATAATCAACCAATCTTATACCATCTTCAAAATATATCGCTTCTTGACGACATGCGTTAACACATCGCTCACATTTCATACATAACTCTTGATCTATTTGGACTGGAATAAATTTTTCTTTGATAGCAATCAACCATAATATTATTTTCCAAATACTGATTTCAAAAAAGGCACATTCCATAAATAATTCATTTTTATAAAATATTGAGTTAGTTATGTAATAATGTTCATAAAAGAACCTTTAAAATGCGATCTTCTGAAGAAGTCTATTATTTTTAATATTTATAGAAAAAAAAAAAAATAATTATATTAACGATAATATTGGGTATAAGAATCGGCAGATTCTTCTCCAGCTATCTGTTTTCTCTGAAATTCCTGAGCTTTTTCAGCAAGATCCAACATTTTTTCCTTGATTTCTTTTCCTTCTTCTAACAATTTAGTAGTGTCAATATCCATTTTATAAATTCTATTTAATAACTCTAGCACAGACGCTGCTCCTTCTGGAGTAGGAATCTGATACACAGGAGTAAATAATGCATATCCCTGTAATTTATTTGTTAATGCTTCATTTAAAATCGTTGATTCTGGCCCTATGATAATTCCTTTTTCAAACATTTTTGCGCCTTTTTCTTCAAGAAAATCCATTAGTTCTTCTTCTGCAGCATAATATACAGGAAAATCCTCGATCATCCCCCTTTGAGGAATTCCTTGAAATACTACCACTTGATTTGCCTTTACATCCTCATTTAGAGCCCAATTATTTATTGTTTTTGCTAAATCATTATATGCGGATGGAATTTCGAAGGGTACTTCACAAATTGCAACTATTAAATTGTATTTTGAAGAGTAATATATCCTAAACGGATGTTTTAGCTGACCAGAATAAAATACAGAGATAGGAGGGAGATATTCACTAGTTACAAACCCAATTTCCTTCATATCTTCAATTTGTTCTATCATAGTATTTGCTATTATTGGACCTATAAGACCAATTCCGGCTAATCCTAAAATTATGGTCGCATCTTTCTTAATTTCAACCGAAAAATCTTCTATAACGACTTTACTCTTTTTCCCAGCCTCACATATGTATTCCTTTACAACCATTAATATTCACATCTATATTTATAATAATTTTTCTCTATGTTTAATATTTCAATTAAGCTTTAAAAATTCACTTAATTAGTCTCAATCTCGATTCCTTCATTGGATAAAGATTAAACATTAAAAAATAATAATATTAATTAAGATATTTATTATTGATAATATTGAGTATATCCGCCTTCTGCACTCTCCGATAGTTGCTTTTTTTGATATTGTTGTGCTTTCTCTGCAAGTTCCAACATTTTCTCTTTTATTTCTTTTCCTTCCTCCAATAATGGGGAAGTATCAATATTTAGATTATATCTTTTATTCAAAACTTCAATAATTGAGGCAGCACCTTCTGGCGTTGGAATCTGATACACAGGGGTAAACAATGCTAATGGTTTGAGCTTGTTTGTTAATGCTTCATTTATGATAGTTGCTTCAGGACCTACAATAATACCTTTTTCAACTTTTTCTATTCCATCATCTTCAAATTGTTTGAGTTGAGTGTCCTCTGAAGCATAGTATACAGGAAAGTCTTCTATCATCCCTTTTTGAGGAATTCCTTGGAAGACTACAATTTCTTTTGCTTTCACATCTTCTGAAAGCGCCCAATTACAGATAGTTTTAGCTAAATCATTATATGCCGAGGATATTTGAAAAGGAACTTCAGAAATTCCTAAAATAAGATTATACTTTGGAGAGTAATATAATCTAAATGGATGTTTCAGTTTCCCGTCATAAAATGTTGATATAGGAGGAAGCATATCAGAAGCTACGAATCCAATCTCCTTTAAATCATCTATTTGCTCGATAATAGTATTTCCTATTATTGGGCCTATTAAACCAACTCCCGCAAAACCAAGAATTAATGTAGCGCCTTCTTTTATTTCATCCTTGATATTTTCTATAACTACTTTACTTTTCTTACCAGGTGGACATACATATTCTTTTTTGACTTTTTTCATAAAAATTACCTTGATTTTATATTTAATAACACATCTATGTTTGAAAAATATTAGTCCAATTTAAAAATTAGATCTATGAAATTTAAATGTATTTTTCATAATGTAATCATCATGTTTAAAAAAATTATAGAAAAATTATTTTATCTGTATAATTCATAAGGGCCTTCTTGCTGAGAACCAGCTAACTGTTTTTGTCTATATTGCCTTGCTTTATTTGCTAAATCTTGCATTTTTTCTTTGATTTCCTTACCTTTTTCAATTAATTCCTGAGTTTCAATGTTCATGCCATAGATTTGATTCAGTTTCTCAATTATACTCGCTGCCCCTTTAGGAGTAGCAATTTGATATACCGGTGTGAAAAGCACTATGGGTTCTAACTTACTTGTAAGTGCTATATTTACTAAAGTCGCTTCAGCTCCCGTTATGATTCCTTTATCAACCTTCTCTATATTAAGTTGATCTAACCTTCTTGAAGAATTTTCTTGAGCAGCATAATATACTGGAAATTCGTCAATCATCCCTTTTTTCGGAATACCTTGGAATGTGATAATTTCCTTCGCTTTAATATCTTCTGATTGGGACCAATTACAGAGATTTTTCGCAAGGTCATTATACGCTGAAGATATTTGAAAAGGAACTTCAGAAATTCCCAAAATTATATTGTATTTTTGTGTGTAATAAATTCTAAACGGATGCATAAGCTCTCCATGATGGAAGGTAGCGATAGGTGGTAGCATATCTGATACAACATATCCAATTTCCTTGATATCTTCAATTTGTTCTGTCATTTCATTAGCTATTATGGGTCCTAATAATCCTACTCCAGCAAATCCAAACATCAATGTTGGATTTTCTTTGATCTCCACATCCTCCTCTTCAATCACGATAAAACTTTTCTCACCGCTATTCACATATTTTTTCGATTTCATTTTCTTTTCACCATTAGATTTTAAATTTTAATGAATTCCACTATTTTACTATAAAAAAATTAATATTATAAAAATTGGATTTATAGATTTTAGATTCTCGGGTGGAACTTCTGATTTTTCAAAATATTTCTCATCCATCCTTATATATTACATAATTAATTGGAATAACACTCTAAATCTAAAGTGAGATTACCCTATTTTTTTAGTTTTTATTAAAATAAATATTAAATATAATACACGCCATACTTTAATAATAAAATAAAAACAATAGTAGAAAGATGCTACTAGAACTTAAGAATGTAACAATCCCAACATTTGACCAAAAATGCTTAATTGTAAATGATGTTTCATTTGGAGTGAAAGAAAAGTCAATTCACGCAGTGATTGGACCAAATGGTTCGGGTAAATCCACATTAGCTTATTCTATTATGGGGTTATCGACCTATAAGATAAGTAAGGGCAAAATTTTTTTTGACGGACAAGATATCACTGATCTCAATGTAACAGAGAGAGCTAAGCTTGGAATTACTTTAGCATGGCAAGAACCCGCAAGAATAGATGGATTATCTGTTTTGAAATATTTATCTTTAGGCATGAGGGATAAGACCAATATTAAAGAACAAGCAATAGAAGCGCTTAAGACGGTTAATATGAAACCCGAAAAATATCTTGATCGTTTTATAGATGAGTCATTAAGTGGAGGAGAACGAAAGCGAATAGAATTAGCTGCCACGATTGCGATGAGGCCTAGATTAATCATTCTGGATGAGCCTACAGCAGGCTTAGATCTCATTGTAATCGAAGATTTTTTAAATATATTTAATAAAATAAGAGCGCTTGATATGACCATTCTTTTAATCACCCATCGAGAGGATATTGGGATGATCGCTGATTATGGCACTTTACTCTGGGGAGGAGATGATATTTTAACAGACAACTTCGCTGAAGTAATGTTAAGATATTGTGCGAAGGCAGGACTCAAAGCCTATTGTAAACGAACGCTTTTCCAAGGGGATAATGCGTGTTTTGGCGAGGATTATATTGATAAAATCTTTCAGGAGGAACAATCAAAATGAGTAAAACAGAATATCCAGAAGAGATTCTCCAAAGTCTTGAAGGGTACGATATTGATATTAATGACTTTATTCCGGGCCATGGAAAAGGAGCAAAAATGCTACTTGATTTTAACTCCATAAAAGGAATAGAAGAAATTGAAGGAGTGATCATAAAAGGGAAAGAAATCGCAGATGGTATCATTGCTGATGTAATTATTAAAGAGGGAGTTGTAATTGAAGATCCAGTTCATCTTTGTTTTGGAGTAAAAAAGCAGTCGGGTACACAACGAATATTTCCGCGAATTATTGCGGAAGATAACTCAGAAGTAACTATTCAAGCACATTGTAGTTTTCCAAACGCGGATGGATTAGTTCATAAGATGTTTGGTCATTTTTATGTGGGGAAAAATTGCAAATTTACATATAATGAAACACATTATCATGGTGAGAAAAGTGGAGCGTTAGTTGCCCCCGTAAGTTATATGTATATTGGGGAAAATAGTATTTTTGAAAATACCTTTAATTTAACCCAAGGGACTCCTGGTCAAGTAAAAATTTTGCTCGATATTTATGCAATGGAAAATAGTGTTATTCGATCAAATGTGAAAGCTTTTGGCAAAAGTATGGGGGATTCAATTAGAATACGAGATTCAGTTTTCTTAGAAGGGAGGAACGCGCGAAGTGTTATTAAGATGAAAGCTGCGGCAAAAGATGGAGGGGAAGTATTAATGTATGGAATAACCGAAGGGAATGCGCCCCGATGCAATGGTCACGTTGAATGTAATGAGATTGTCCTTGGGAAAGGATCAATATGTAGAGCACGTCCATTTATACGAGCCATTGATCCTACTTCTACTGTGTCTCATGAAGCCTCTTTAGGAAGATTCCCTCAAAAATGGCTTGATGAAGTACAATCAAAAGGACTGACTGAAGAGGAAGCCACCCAAATATTAATAGAAGCAATGCTCGGAGAGAAATAAATTCAAAAATAAATAAAAAATATAGAAAATGTGATTAAAAATGAGTGAAAAGGAAATTAAAATTGGAGATAATGCACCATCATTTACTAGTGAGTCCTATAATGCTGGTAAAATTACCCTAGACAAAGAATTCGAAAAACAAAAGGTAATCCTTATATTCTCAAGGTATTTTGGATGCCCTATTTGTCATTTAGATTTGAATACTCTCTTAGAACGCAAGAATGAAATATTAGAGAAAGGAGCAAAAATTCTTTACATTACACAATCTGGGAAAGATGTAGCTGAAGTATATATATCTAAAAAAGAAATTGATTTTCCCGTCATACCGAGTTCAAAGGATGAACTTTATAGGGACTATGGACTTGGAATGATGACCCCCGAATCTATATCACAATTAAAAAATAAATTAAAGGAATGCAAAGAACAACATATTGAGCATGGTGAGTATGAGGGATGGGAACAACAAGGTCCAGGACAATTTGTTATTGATACAAATGGGAAGATAATTCATGCTAAAAAGGGATGGCTTGACATTGATGCTATATTGGAGGTGTTATAAATTTGAAAGAAGAATCAAAATATAATAAATATCGATTTGTTGGAGAAGAACACATTTCCTTAATAGAACCATGGTTCGATTTTGATAGAGGAAAACCATGGGATGAGTCGGTAGTACCTTGGCCTTTAGAAAATAAAGTTAGACGACAAATTTTAATAATATTGGCAAGGCAAGGACCGAAAACATTCGAGCAAGTTGTCGAACTCATACGTTTCTCACCTAATCCGATTGTAATCAGTAAGGAAGAATATACTCCATCCGTTGGTTATCAATGGAGTGAGGAAGTGGTCGAAAATCATCTGCTTAATCTGGAATGGTATAATTTATTAAAGAAAAAAGATGGGAAATACATTGTAACCTTTCCCGTTCTTGATGTTGATAAAATTAATGATTTAGAAAAATATGTTGAGATTTTCGCCAATCATTGGGTTGAAATTATTAAAGATACTAAGGAACAAGTTAATAATGAATTTTCTGAACTAAATAAAGACGGGAAAACCTTATATCAAATTTTAATTGATAGAGCGATTGAAAAGCTGTATGAATTATTGAAAAAGGAAAATTTATTGCCCGACGAAGAAAATCTTAAATTATTGTTCGCGGAAGAATTACGGAAAACTAAATTTGAAGATTGGGTGCTCGAAACGTTTTAATCTTTAATTTTTATAATCTTCTTTTTAATTTTTATGATTTAGATTTCAAATTGATTTTGTTTTAAAAATAGATCTAACGCTTTAAAACAATCTGAATTGTATAAAAATTAGAAATATTGGTATATTTGAAAAAATTTTAATTAAAATGGTGCGCTAAATTTTAACCCGCAATCACAATCTTCTTCATTTATGTCAAATGGCAATACAAAATCCTTAATTACATCGGTAATAATATCCATTTTTACATCTTGAACTTCTTCATCCTTCCTGAAATGTGTATTGATGATCTCGTCCAAATGCTTAATGCTAGAATTCGCAATTAGAATTATAACATTATTCTCTCCACTTAATCTGAACCCATTTAACATAAAAGGGCACTCTTTCACTTTATCTAGGATTTTTTTCGGATTTTTCGTCTTAATTCTTACTTGGGCAATCATCACATTCGCCACACGTAAATTTAGCCCCGCTTGGAAATTTATTACCCCTGCTTCTTGAAGCTTTCGAATCCTTAAACCGATTGTGGGTTGACTTCGCTCAACTCGCTTGGCTATATCAGTGTGGGTTATATTTGGATCCTTCTGAATAATATGTATAATTTCTTTATCTATTTCATCAATATTAATTTGTTGGCTTAGCATATTTATCCCATTTACTCTCTTTTTAATGTTTTTTTATTTTATGACTTGCGATGATTTATCTTCGTTGGTCATCGATATCTAGATATAACGATTGAGGGATATATAAATATTTCGGTATTTATAAATGATTTAAGATCTTTTAATTCTTTTTAATATTTAGAACCAAAATGACGAATGAAAATGATATACTAGCTAGAGCCGCTAATAAGGGAAGGAGAGAGAGAATAATAATTCCAACAATGAAATCAAGATAAAAATAGATCATAATTCGTAATAATCCATTCGAGAAGAGAGAGAATTCGAACTCCCCTTGCTTAACTCTTGCTTAAATAATTTTTTGTCTCTCTTCTCTGGGGGAGTATTTAATCCCAATTATGAAAGAATGCATCCTATCAAAAAGGTGGATGATATCGGATTCTTTTATCTTAAATTTTCTTGATTTCTGGTTCGTATTCTTCTGATCGATCTTCTCAATCAAGTCACTTTCGAGTAAACGTTCTAAATGCTGTGAAATGATATTCTGTGATTTTCCCTTTAAATAGAAAGGGTCAGATTAGATTATAATTATGTTTTTGAAATTCAATATCATAGGATATGATACATTTAAATATTCCATAAACAATTTAACTAGTGATTTTTTAGAGAAGAATAAAAATTAAAACCAAAAGATCAAGGAGCGAAAAAATTAATGCAGGATTTAAACCAGCAAACAGAAAATGAAATGAAAAGACTTAGAAGGATATAAGTTGGGAGAAATTAAACTTATCTCCTAAAAAAATAGGTAAACTCAAGACAAAGATGGGCTGGCGAGGACAAGGAACTCAATCAGATCCCTTGATAATTGATAATATTAAAGGATTAAGACCGCATTTAGTATTTAAGACAAAAGATATGCATATTCATATCGAAAGGATAAAATTGGATACAATAAAGTTGAATATGTGCGAAAATGTGAAGATTAAAGGGTGTAAAATCCGTTCATTAACGCTTGAGGGATGTTACAATAATGTGATACAGAACAATACGATTATTAATTTTAATTCAATGTTCAGCGGGGCAAATGATATCGTATATAATAACATATCACTTAAGTCCTTGGATAATTTAATATCTGGTGTTATAGATAATATCTACTATATACTTCCTAAATTAGCTTTCATGTTATCATTAATATTTATTGTTACCTCTATATCTGTTTTGATAAGAGGAAATTGGGTTCTTTCAATATTTGCAGTGTTAATTGGGTTAATTTCTTTAGGATTCAGTTTAAATTATAGAAGAAAACAAAAGCGAACAGAAAATCTTCCAGCTAATATAATAGGAAATAACACAACTTTAACTGATACAAGTGAATCAATCCACGAAATATATTTATTCTATAAGGATTATGTTCCTAAAATACGTACATATGTGGTTCCTATTATAATAGGAGTTGCTATAGGACTTATATTTGGTATTTTATCAATTCTTTATATTTGGTAAATTATGATTCTAAAGACAGTTAATAGATTAAAAGTATTAAAGCAAGTTCGAGAATATCTATGGGTCAAGAAACATACAATGATCAAAGAAATAAAGAGATATAAAACAAAAAGATAAGGATCCAATTCATAGAAAGAATTTACAGAAAGAAAATAACCATATAAACTACAAATATAACCGCAAAAAAAACAACACTAGCAATAGCAAGTCTATTCAAAAATCTTTGTCTCCATTCCTCTAATTTTTCGACTCTTTTTTCTAACTCCTCAATTTTATTTTTTTCGCTCATTTTTTCCTATTCTATCTTTTGAATTTTATTATGAAATACTCCTTGAGAAAAACTAAGATAATCAGATATATAAAAATAACAATAAAATATTAATCTCCTAAAATCCTCTCAATTAATGACAATATCATAGATCCACTTATTAATTCTAAATAGTTTATACACTTATACGAATCGCCAAAAAACTAACCAAATGAGTTAGAATAATAAATTTTTTATTTAATTAATGCTAAAATTATTTAAATGTACGATCTTTCTGATGAGCTGAAGGATTTTTTAAAACTTTTAGGCGATAAAACACGTTTAAATATTTTATATCTCCTTGCAGAGGAGGAACATACTGCGAGAGAAATTAGAAAAACTTTAGGTAAATCCCAGAGTACGATCTCACAACATTTGAAATTATTAAGGGATGCAGAACTTATAGACAGTGAAATAAAGGAAAATACGAATTTATATCATTTGAAAGATCCTAATATTATTAAGCTTCTTGATAGTATACGGACATTTATTATTTCTCAAAAAAAAGAACAATTAAAGAAGTTCAGGGATATAGACCGTCGCGAAACCTTATTTTAAATAAGATGTTAAATATCCGTCTTATTAGGTTTAATATTTCTTGATTCGACAAGTTCTATTTTAATATCATTATTCTGTACATTTGATAAATAAGTGTAAAAATCTTCATTTATGCATTGAATTATAGGTGTTTGATTACATCGAATAATTAAATAGTAATGATTGGTTAAGTAATTTGAAAAATTTTCATCTTTAATTTTAAAAATTGGAATATCATGGTATACATGAAAATTACATAAATAGCCCAATAATTCATACTCAGTTCCACACTTTGGACATTTTTTAATAAAAGAAGAGATATGTATCTCGATTACATAATTACAAATTTTACATTTCCAATACCCTTTTGTCATAAATAAATTAGTAATTTTCCGTTTAAAGTAAAATATGATATCTCAATATTATTTTTCAAAACTCCCCTCTTAAAAATAGGTACAAAATATTCTTCTCTTCTGAAGTTTCTTTTTTTAACTCTAAGTCTTCTGGGACAGCTTATATGATAAAGTTTGTGTCTTCCACTGCATCTGAAAGACTCTCATATGCAGTCACTTCTCCAAATATATTTTTTCTCTTTTTTTTATCGTTAAGGTTCTCGCTTTTTTATCAAGATCTTCTGGATCGATTTCATACATACGAACATTATAATAATATTTCGCAATATGATTTGTAATTAAATTTCCCATGAAACAGATCCCAATAACACTCACAGTTATTATTTCATTTGATAAACTAGTATCCTCTTGTTAATTTCAATTAATTATAATATAATTAGTTCTTTGATATTAATAATAAATATTCTCAATATGCAATTTATCTTTTTTTAATGTAAAAAATATTATCGGCATAAATAATCGTTGATATCACGCTTTTGGAAATAATCAGACACTATTATCATTTTGAGAAAAATTTTAATATGAGATTTAAAGAAAAAATAAGCAAGGCATCATTTTAAAATTAGTTAAGAATTGATTGAATTTTTAAATTTTTTTTAATTTCTAAATCCCTGTCAAATTTAAAAATTCCCGATAATTTTTAAATTGATTATCAAGGATTCGGTATTTACAATCTTCCCATCTTTTACGAAAATGATAAAAATAATCAGATATATCTAATGGATCTCCAAAAATTACCTTATAATCTTTAATTATAGAGATTTGAATGTAAATTGGTAATAGTTCAAATACTCTAATATCGAAATTTAATGAAGCAACTCCAAAAAGATCATATTGAATTTCTTTATTTTTCTCTGTATCTTTAATATGAGTAAGAACAGCGACATCAATATCCGATTCAGGTCTAAATGTGTCTTTTATGGAAGATCCGAAGAGGACGACTTCATATTTACCTTTTAATTCATTTAATGCATTTCTAATCTCTTTAATTGTGAGTAATTTTATCTAAAAACACCTCTATTTTATCAATGCAAACTAATAAAAGCTTTTTTACTCTTTCAATTGAACTTAAGATGATTTCATCATCTACATTATTATAACGATGAACTAATATATTACGCATACCATTTGCTTTCTTTAATTCATCTTCTATCAAAGGATCAAGATTTGTTA